>Ga0209335_10005587_pt1 | contig 11496 bp, 12 predicted proteins | sample COG_09_FD_184753 | JGI IMG/M metagenome (GOLD analysis project Ga0209335, IMG submission 184753) | Pelagic Microbial community sample from North Sea - COGITO 998_met_09 (SPAdes) (version 2) | ecosystem: Environmental > Aquatic > Marine > Neritic zone/Coastal water | place: Helgoland, sampling...
TGAAGCATCTCCAAAAATGACCTTCCCCAATATTCTTATTAGAGTCAAAAAATAATCCTATTGTTTTCATTTAATTTTGAATTTTTTAATAAATAGTTTTTTATTTTTTAATTTTATGAATGCATTTGGGTATGGATCATCCAGCATCCTTATTTTGTTAGCAATATATTTTGCTGGCTTCTCTTTGATTTCTTTGACTGTGATTTCACTTTGCTGTGGTTTTCTTCTTTTAAAATATGTTGCTATATTATGATTTTGTTTTTTTGTTTCAATTTTTTTTTTGTTAAGTATTTTTAAAGTCCCTTTAGTTCCCTCTTTAATTATTCTTTCGAATATTTCATTTAAACTTCCTGTTAACGAAATTTTTTTTTGAAAATAAATATCACCCCCGTCAATTATCTCATTTATTTTGAAAATTGTTACAGCAGAATTTTTTTCGTCTCTTATAATTTGATTTTGTATAGGGCTTCCTCCTCTGTATTTTGGTAATGGTGATGGATGAAGCATAAAACAGTCATAATTTTTAAAAATTTTTTTCTTAATTATCCAACTCCATCCATAAAATAGAATTATATCTGGGTTAACTTTAAAAATTTTTTTTTCTAAATAGGATTTTGTATAATGTAAAAATATATTTTTTTTTCTTTTTTTAAGATTTGTATATATTTTTAGTGCCCAATCCCTATAGCCAACACAGAGAATTTTCATTTTGAAAATAGTCTTATGATTTTAAAAGCCTCAGCAAATTTATTTTGTGATTGAATACCTCTATATTTTGCTAAAGTATTTATTCCTATAATACTTCTTGGATGAGGGAAGTTGTTCATTTCTGATTTATATCTTTGCATTGCTTTAATTTTATATTTAATTTCTTTATCTATATTTATAAAAAGATTTGGCTCAAAAGTTTTATTATATTTCCATTCAGTAGAACTTAAAACTTCAAAAGAAAGTAATGCCTTTATTCTATTTTTTTTGATTGGCCTTGTAGATTGAAGACAGGCTTGATAGACAGTTCTATGATCTAAATTAACATCATAATTTGAGTGCGTTATTAAAACTTCTGGTTTGAACTTTAAAATCTCATTTTCAATAATTTTTGCTATTTCTGTAATTGGATATTTATTTAGCTTCCCGCACATTAAATTGTAGAAAGAACTACTTTTTAATCCAAGATCTAAAAGAGCTTTTTTAGCATATTCTTCTCTTTGATTTATAGTTTTACTAATTTTCTTTTTATATTTTTCATAGTTTGTAAATCTACAGGAACTACCTTCAGCTATGAAAATTACTCTTACATTTTTTTTTAATTTTGACAGTTTTTTTAGAGTTCCTCCACAACCTAATACATCATCATCTGGATGAGCAGCTACTATCAAATATTTTTTAAATTTACCAATCATTATTTATGCACAATATAATCCTCAATATAAAGATAATCCAGTTTACTAGTTTTAAAAGCTCTTAAAGCATCATTAGGGCTGCAAACTATAGGTTCCTCATGGACATTGAAGCTTGTATTAATTAAATTGGGTATTTTAGAAATTTTGTAGTATTCATTTAAAATTTTATTTATTTTTTTATTATCTTTGTTCGTGATTATTTGTGGACGAGCAGTATTATCTATGTGTACAGCTGCTGGAGAAATTTTTATAGCTTGTTTTGTACATTCGGTTGTTATTGTCATAAATTTTGAAGCAATTTTTTTTTTTTCTAAATTTTTATACATTTTTTTAGCAAATCTTTTTAGTGTTACAGGTGCGAACGGCATAAATTCAGTTCTTTTTAATTTGGTATTAAGCCATTCATTAACTGATTTGTCAGACGCACTTACTAAAATGCTTCTATTTCCTAGAGATCTTGGTCCAAATTCCATTCGACCCTGAAAGCAAGCAACTACTAAACCTTCTGACAATTTTTTTGCAATAAATTTTTCAGGATAACGTATTTTAATATACTTTAAGCGATTATTTTTAATTTCTTTTAATATCTGTGCATTTGAAAATTTTGGACCCAAATACATCGTATTAGTATTTCTAGGTAAAAATTTTTTATATTTATTGTGAGATAAGATTGCACATCCTACTGCTAAGCCTCCATCTCCCATATTGGGGTATATAAATATATCTTTAATATTTTTAAGTTCTGAAATTCTTTGATTTATTTTTACATTTGAAAAAACACCACCAGCTAATGCTATTTTTGTATTTTCTTTAATATTGTCTTTTATAAATTCAATTATAACTTCTTCAATTCTTTTTTGTGTTGCTGCAGCAATGTCTTTGGGTGAAAATTTTTTGATTAAAAATTTAATATTTGGATTATCAAATTTTGATTGATACAGACCTTTTTCAAAGTTTCCCTTAAAACATTTTTTTTGTTTGTCATAAGAAATCATTTTTGAAATATAAGGATATGCTTTTTTATAATTACCAAAAGCTGCAAGTCCTAGCACTTTACCCTCATGTCTATGTGGTTTGTACCCTAACAGTTTAGTTATACTTCCATAAAAATATCCCAATGAGTCTAAAGAACTCGAAGATGATAATTGAAATAGTTCACCATTGTCAGCTTTGTATAATTTTGAAGAAGAGTCGTCACCCCAGCCATCAATCGTTAATACATAGCATTTATTCCATCCAGAGTAGAAGTATGCACTAGCTGCATGCGCTTCGTGGTGATCGTATATATCTAGTTTTTTATATCTCTTCTTTAAAGAGTCAATATTTTTTGAGTTTCTTTTTCGGGCAGCTGTTTCATGTTTAAATTTTTTTTCTAAAAAATCAATTTGAAGATTTTTTTTTATAGATGTTAAGCTAGATTTTTGTATCTCTTCTATTTTATTTTTAAAAATATTTTTATCTGGAGAAAAACTTTTAGAACAAGATAATCCATGAGTAGCAAAAAAATCAATATCATTTATTTTATTGTTGGTTTCTTTAAGAACATAATTTACAGCTTTGAATGGGTTGCCCCACCAGTTTTTTATTCTATTTAATCTTTCTTCACTTATTGCATATTTTAATTTACCATTCTCGATAAGAACCACAGAAGACTCAGATAAATAGTTTATTCCTATAATTTTCATTGATATTCTTTTGCTAAATTAATTATAGACTGATTTGATGTAGGCATTTTGCTACCAATTTTTTTTTCAATTTTTTTTACATCTAATCCTAAATTTTTCCCCCTTTGGACATGTTGAATATCAGAACTAACACTTTTATATTTTATTTTTAATTTTAAAATTTTAGATAAGTTTTTTGCAAAGTTTTCTTTTGTAATCATATTTCTTGAACCTAAATTGTATATACCTTTTGATTTTAACATAGCTAACTTTATGATTGTATCAGCGCAAGTTTGTACATCCATTGTAGAAGTATGCATATCATTAAATAAATTAATTTTTACTTTTTTCTTAAAACTTTCTATCAGCCAATCAATAAATGAATTTTTTTTTTTTCCTGTAAAATTTGTTCTTATTATTAAAAACTTTTTAAGTTTTTTTAAATATTTTTCAGCTAAAATTTTAGATTTTGCATATTTATTAATAGCAAAAGTTTCACTCTTTTCGCTATTTAATAGCCCATTTTTACCTCTATAAACCTGATCAGTTGATATTTGAACAAATTTAAAGTCAAATTTTTTTGACATTTGAGATAAAAATTTCACAAGTTCGCTGTTGATTATTGATATTATTTTATAGTTTTTTTCACAATAATTTATGTCAATTATAGCAGCACAATTGATAACAATTTTAAATTTATTTTTCAAAAAAAATTTATTAAGTTTTTTAAAATTTTTTAGGTTTATATTAAAATTGGAATTTTTTCTTGCTACAGTTAAAAAACTAATTTTTTTCTTATTTAAAATTTTAACAATATTTGATCCTAATAAACCATTAGAGCCTATTATTAAAAATTCAAAATTTTTCATTTCAAATTAAAATAATATATCTTTTAAAAGTACAGGTTGACCAAATTTACAATGCTTTTTAACTTTTTTTCCTAATATTTTTTTAAAATATTTCAAACTTAATCCAGTACCTGGTCTCACAGATTTTATATTTGTTAGAGATATTTTTTCACCTTTCATAATATTGTCTGAATAAAAAATTGATCTAGAAACAGTTTTTAATTTTTTCTTTATAATTTCTTTTTTATTGATTTTTTCATTACCAAGCATAAGTTCAACATCTCTAATCTTTGTAATTAAGTTTTTAAGCTGTATTGGATCATGTGAAAAAGAACTATCAGGGCTTTTAATCTTTTTATTTAATATGAAGTGTTTTTCAATAACCTTTGCTCCATTAGCTACAGATATTATGCTAGCAAGATCAGAATTGCTGTGATCTGAATAACCGACTATTGGACAATATTTTTTTAACACATTTATATATTTTAAATTTAATTCAGCTTTTTTAGCAGGATAACTAGAGATACAATTCAACAAAATAATATTATAGTTATTAAATTTTATACAAATTTTAATTGCTTTTTCTATGTCACTCTTATTAGCAATTCCAGTGCTGATAATTAAGGGTTTTTTTGTTTTTGCAATTTTTTCAATTAATTGCAAATCTTCTATTTCTGGAGAGGCTACTTTATAAATTGGACAATTTAGTTTTTCTAGCAAATCCACTGCAGTTAAATCAAATGGAGCAGAAAAACAAAATATATTATTTTTTTTTGCAAAAGAGAATATTTCTTTATGCCATTTAAAAGGTGTTTCAGCTTTTTTATATAAATTATATAATTGTTGACCTTTCCAAATTGATTTATCGTTAATTAAGAAATGTTTATTTTTTACTTTTAAGGTCATCGTGTTAGCTTCATATGTTTGAATTTTGACAGCATTCGCACCTGCCTTTTTAGCAGCCAACATTGTTTTTTTTAAAATATTTAAATTTCCTGAGTGATTTGCAGAAATTTCTGCTACTATGAAGCACTTGTGGTTATTAGATATGGTAATATCATCTTTAATCTTGATAATTTGTTTTATTTTTAAGAAATTCATATTTTCAGTTTAATGACTCTTGTAGTTTACTATTAGAAAGGAGAAAAATTTTTATCTATATTTTCTTTAATCATTTTTCTCAATTCAAATATGCTTAAAAACTTCTTATTTGTTCCAGAATTATAGCTTGTATTTTTTGGAAATTTTTTTACTTTAAATTTTTGAGAAATTTTATTTAATAATTTTTTGTTTGATGATGGAAGAATAATAAAATATTTTCCAATATCTATTGTGTTGAAACTATCAGAACTTGTTATCATTTCTTCATTTGTTTTTTCACCAGGTCGTATACCTATTATATTTACTTTGCAATTAGGACTAACTGCTTTGACCAAATCTATTAATCTATAAGATGGTATTTTTGGAACAAAGATTTCCCCCCCATTAGACTCATTTAAAGCAAACAAAACCATTTTCACTGACTCTTGAAGAGTTATGTTAAATCTTGTCATACTTAAATCTGTAATGTTCACGTGTCCCTTTTTTGAAGTTTTGAGAAGATAAGGAATTATTGAACCTCGTGAACCTAAAACGTTACCATATCTTACTATAGAAAATTTATAATTTCCAGCACCAGCATAATTATTTGCTGCAACAAATAGTTTGTCACTGCATAGTTTAGTTGCTCCGTATAGATTAATTGGAGCTGCCGCCTTGTCTGTTGATAAAGCAATTACTTTTTTAACTTTTGTATCAATTGCTGCCTCGATAATATTTTGTGATCCAATTATATTAGTCTTAATAAATTCTGTGGGATTATACTCGGCTGCTGGAACTTGCTTAAGTGCTGCAGCATGTATGACAAAGTCAATTTTATGAAAAGCTCGTTTTAGTCTTTTACCATCCCTAATATCACCAATAAAAAATCTTAAATTTGGATATTTTTTTGATGGATATTTTTCCATCATCTCTGATTGTTTTAACTCATCTCTACTAAATATAACCAATCTTTTAATTGAGTATTTTTTTTTTAAAAGAGTTTCTACTATTTGTTTGCCAAATGAGCCTGTTCCACCAGTAATTAATATAGAAGAATTTTTAAGAATATTGGACATATAAAATCATAAAATTAAAACATAATTTATTTAAAATATTTTTTCTTGACTGTTCAATATATGAACGTAATATTTGTTCAAATTATGAACATAAACAATAAAGCTAAAAATAACAAGCAAGATTATCTTAATATATTAAGAAAAATTGATAACTCAGCAAATATTACACAAAGAACTATGGCTCAAGAGCTGGGAATTAGCCTAGGAAAGCTTCATTATTCTTTGGTTGAATTAAAAAAAAAAGGGTTTGTTAAAATAAAAAACTTTAAAAAAAATCCTGATAAAATATCTTATGTATACATACTTACACCAAAAGGTATTTCAACAAAAACGAAATTAACCATAAATTTTATGAAAAAAAAAATGCTTGAGTACGATGAATTTAAAAAAGAAATCTCAAAAAAAAATCGATGGAATTAAATAATCCAAAAAATATTTCTGGTGTAAATGTTTTTATAGATGGACTTGCAAGATGTGGAAAATCTTCGATATGTCAAACAATAGTTTCATTAAAAAACTCTGAACATATTGATATGGCTACCAATCTTGAATATATAATGACAGGTTTGGTTTCTAAAAAAATATCTCCTGATTTTGCAAAAACATATTTAAAAACTTATTTTAATCAAACAGGTTACAATAAACTTATAGGTAGAGGTGTTAATTTTAGACCAACTGATTTCACTGGTATAGCAAATTTTAGAAAGCCTAAAATTTACCATGATAGATTAAAGATATTCTCGTATGGTAAAAAAAAATATCATTACAAAAAAACCCATATAAAAGTTAATAATTTAACAGATCCAGTTTTAAAAACCTTGAATAAAAAATATTTTTTTTTCCCATTTCAAAGCCACTATTTATTGAGTTACTTTAAAGAATTTAAAAATTTAGATTTAAATTACAGAATAATTGAACTTTTAAGAAATCCTATTGATGTTGTCTTTTCAATGATTTCTAGAGGTACGCATAATTTTAATACAGGGAAAGATATAAGACTTTTAACGTTAAGTATTTTATATAAAAAAAGAAATGTTCCCTGGTTTGTACATGATTATGTTGAGGACTACTTAAAATCTAATAATCATGAAAGAGCGACTTTAATAGTTGTAAATAATTTAGAAAAAATGATTGCTCATAGTAATTTAATCAAGCCTTTAATTGGTAAAAAAATATTTATTTTACCTTTTGAAAAATTTGTAACAAATACAAAAAAAGAAATGCAAAATATTGCAAAATTTTTAAAAACAAAAACCACTAAGTATACAGATGTATTTATAAAAAATGCTAATTGTCCAAGAACATTAGATTTAGAAAAAACAAGTGAAAAATTAGAATTTTTATCAAAAAAGATAAAAAACAAAGATTTATTGAAAAGATTAATTAAACTTGAGAATCAATATAAAAAAAATTTATATAACTTTGAAATTAAAAAATAAGCCCTACCAATAACAAATTAATACAATTTAAATTCCCATAAAAATAGAATCGAAAGAGCACGCTTCAATACTATTCTTATTTTAATTAATCTTTTGTGAAATTATTATATCTTGGCTAAAGTTTTTGTTTCAATTTGGAAGTTCTGATCCTCTCCAAGTACCTTTTATAATATAAATAATCTTTAATTTATTCTTTTTATAAATTTCATTTATAAATTTTTCTTTATAACAGGTAGCAGTTAAAGGATTTCCTTTTGATCTTGTGAGATAAACACCCATATCATAAGGTAATAATCTATTTGTCATTTGAGCCTCAAGGGCAAATTTAATTTCATTATCAGATATAAGCCATGAATTGAATTGTAGGGAATTATTATCACTCTTTTTTTTTTGTATTAAATTTAAAACTTGATCGCAAGAAATTGGAGTTAAATGTGTAAAATAACTCATACTCCATTGAATATCGTCAGTAAATTCTTCTGGAATTTTATATTGAACTTCTGAACCATCTGAATCAATTAAAGTTGATACTTGTTTAGATTTTGACTGTAAATAATCTTTTTCCAGTAAAGCTTTATGAAATAAAAAAGTGAATTCTTTATCATCAAAATATTTTGATTTTAACCATTCAATTTTTTTCCTTATGTGATTTTAAATGATTTAAATAAGCAACTGCCATAGGTGTATATCCACAGCCTAAATCTAAAAAGTTGTTTTCTTCACCTTTTTTATTAATTTTATTTTGATAATCTAAAATAAAAAGATAATATAGATCATATTTATTTTAATTTTGATGCTAAAAAAAGTAATCCATCACAAAAAAGACATTCAATTTTAATACTAAGAGTGAAAAAATAAAAAATTAATTTGTTAAAAAAAAATTTTAACATAATAAAAATTTAATACAATTATATAAAAATTTTGAAAATGAAAAATAATACTTACCAGTTTCATAAATTTGATGTAAGAAAAAATAAAAATTACTATCAATATAGTAAATATTATGGATTAAGATTTATTAAAGATTATTTTAAAGCACGAAATGAATTATTAAAAAATTATAACAAAAAAAATTTATTTTTAGAAAAAAAACTAATTAACACTGATAGAGTAAAAACTTTATGCAGAAATTTTGAAATTAATAAGAAATTATTTAAAGAAAAGACGAACCCTATAGAATATTCTCTAGAAGAATATATTGATAGTTCATATAAAATAATTTCTTATCTTTTTTTTAAAAAAGATTACTCAATATTAAGTACATTATTAAAAATGAATGATTTGATTATATACATCTATAATAAAAAAAAAGAAAAAAAAAAATATCTTAATAAATTAAAAAAAATAATATTTTTAGAAAATACAATAATTAAAAGAATAATAAATGAACAACAAGCTAAATAATTTAGCAATTCTCTGTGCAAAAAATTCTAGATCTATTGCTTATTTATATTTTTTAGAAAAAGAAAAAATATTACCCTCAACACTAATTTTAATAGATACAAAAAAAAATTATCAAAAAATAAAAACTAAAAAAAATAGATATTTCCAATATAATCTTGATATTAAAAAGTTTGCTATTAAAAATAATATTCAATTAATTACATTAAAAAATACAAAAATTAACGATGATAAGTGCTTTAAAGCAATCAAAGACTTAAAAGAAAAATATATAATTTATGCAGCAAACTATGGTGATATTTTAAAATCTAGATTTTTTTTAATTAAAAAAAATTTTATTCATATCCATCCAGGGAAATTACCAAAATACAAAGGTAGTACCACATATTATTATGAAATTTTAAATGAACAATCGGTATCTTTTTCTGCAATTTTTCAAGATAAAAAAATAGATAATGGAAAAGTTATTGCGTTTAAAAAATTTAATTTGAACTGTATTGTAAAAAGTGAATTAGATCATGTTTATGACCCATATTTAAGATCTAAATTATTAATTGAGGTTATTTTAGAATTAAAAAAAAAGAAAAAACTAGCAAGTTCCCCTCAAAGTAAAAGTAAAAGAAATATATACTATATTATACATCCACTACTAAAGCACATTGCAATACTGGCACAAAAAAAATGATGAAAAAAATTATTTATATATCCATAGAGGTTAAATCTAGAGAATTCTTACCAAAACTTTTTTTTGCATCTAGAGCAGTAGAAAAAGGTTTTAATTGCTTTATTGGAGATAAAATTGCGATTGCTAGAGCTGTGAAATATTTTGGTCCAGGAATTTATTTTTATAAATCAATTAATCATTATGACACAAAACATATTCTGAGAATTAAAAATGAAAACTTATATGTGGCACAGGACGAAGAGGCAGGCTTTGCAAAACCAAATAATAAGGAGTTTAATAAATTTATTACTTACAGAAGTAGTTATGAAAATGTTAAATTAATTGATCGTTTTTATAATTGGGGTAAATTTGATTATATTAATTACACTAATAGATACAAAAAAGAAAAAAAAAAATTTTTAATAACAGGATCTCCAAGATTAGATTTGTGGAAAAAATCAATATCTGACAAAGTTTTTAAAGATCAATTGGATCAAATAAAAAAATATAAAAAATTTGTTTTAATCGCAAGTTCTGGTGTGAGCTCTTTAAAAGAATTTAAAAAAAGGTTAATAGTCGACAAGCATGCAAAAAAACTGAGAAATCAAAAAGAAATAGATAAAAAAAATACTGAACACATGTATGAGTATACTGTTTTTAAAAAAACAGTAGAATTAATTAATTCGTTAGCACTTAAATTTCCAGACATAAATTTTATAGTTAGAAAACACCCAAGTGAAAGTATGGAAGATTGGAAAAAAATTACTGTTAAATTTCCAAAAAATGTTTTTTTTGATAACAGATTTGATGTTTATGGTTGGATAAGTTTGTCAAAATGTATAATTCATACAGCCTCGACGGTAGGTCTTCAGGCATATTATCTTAAAAAAAATATAATATCTTTTGTACCTAAAGTCTTAGGGGCGCATAGAGGATTCTCTAATCAATTTGGAATTAAAGTTTCTAATAAAGCTAAAGTTGCAGAAACATTAAGTCAGATTTTGAAAAATAAAAAATCTATTAATATTTTTAATTCAAAAAAAAACCAAATATTTAAAAATAGATTATTTATAAATTCAAACAGTTTTTCTTCAGATATTATTGTTAAAGATTTATTAAAGATCTCAAGAAAGGTTAAAACAAGTAAAAATAATAAAATGTTATTTTTTTATTCTTATTATTTATATTTACGAACTTGTTTATCTGAATTAAAGCATTTTTTAGTTTTTAATAAAAAAAAACCTCTACTAGTAAGACGTTCTATGAGAGAAAAAATTCCAGGTGGAATTAAGAAAAATGAAATAATTAAATTTTATAGTAATATAGATAAAAATAAAAAAATAACAGTCAAACAAGTGGGACCTAATGGTTTTTTACTTAGTAAGGAAAAAAATTAAAACTTTATGAATTCTATAAAAAAACTCTATTCAATCTTAACAATTGATAATGAAAAAAATTAAAAAACTTCTTTTACCTAATTATAATGAAATTAAAGTTTTAAAAGAATTAAAAAAAAAAGAAATACAGAAAATAGACAAAAAATATAACTTAAGTACTTTATTTATTTTAAGAAGAATACTTAAAAATTTAGTAGTTCAAATTTTAAAAAAATTCAAATTACTGAAATTATTCAAATTTTCATTACCAAGATCATCAGAAGCTGTTCATGCAAAATATGAAAAAATATCTGGTCTATACATAAAGCTTTACAAAAATATCAATGAATTAAAATTTATAGCAATAAATGAAAAAAATAAAATCATTGAGTGCAAAGGTTTGATAACACTATATTATGTAACATGCCTTAAAAGATTATATAAATTTTTCAATTTAAATTCAATTTTAGAAGTTGGAGCTGGCGAATTAACTACCTTAGATGAATTTTTAAAAAAAATAAAAAAAAAACCAAAAAAAGAAGGTG
>Ga0209335_10005591_pt1 | contig 11491 bp, 9 predicted proteins | sample COG_09_FD_184753 | JGI IMG/M metagenome (GOLD analysis project Ga0209335, IMG submission 184753) | Pelagic Microbial community sample from North Sea - COGITO 998_met_09 (SPAdes) (version 2) | ecosystem: Environmental > Aquatic > Marine > Neritic zone/Coastal water | place: Helgoland, sampling...
TGCTATTAAAAAAGTTGCTGGGATTATCTGTTCTAATCCCATTTTCTAATTATTCCAGAAACTTTTTGCTTTTTGAAAAAATTTTTTAATACTTGGATTGGATTTTTCATTTTCTATTTTCCGAAACTTTTCTAAAAGTTCTTTCTGTTCTTTGTTTAAGTAAACAGGCACTTCAGTTTTTACTTGTACGTATAAATCACCATAATCACCTCTTTGCATGAAAGGCATACCTTTCCCCTTTAATCTAAATTGTTTTCCATCTTGTGTTCCATCAGGTATTTTAATTTTTGCTTTTTTACCATCAATTGTTGGAATTTCAATTGTTGTTCCAAGAGCAGCATCAGCTATAGAAATTGGAAATTCAAAAAATAAGTTTACATCTGATCTCTTAAAAAGTTGATGTGATTCAACATTAACAAACAAGTATAAATCTCCAGTAGTTCCACCTCTGGTGCCAGCCTCACCTTTACCTGCAAGTCTAATCCTTGTTCCGTCATCTACGCCTTTGGGAATTGTTACTGATATTTTTTTTGAAATTTGCTTATTTCCTTGTCCATTACAATCTGTACAAGGATTAGTTATTTCTTCTCCACTACCTGCACATTGGGGGCATGTTTGTTGTACAGTGAAAAAACCTTGGTTTGAACGAACTTTTCCATTTCCACCACAATAAGAACATCTATCTGGAGTAAAACCAGGTTTAGATCCGTTTCCTTTACAAGTGTTACATTTTTCAGAAGCAGAAAATTGTATGTTTTGTTTTTTTCCTAAATATGCCTCTTCTAATGTGATTGATAAATCATATCTTAAATCTGATCCTCTATTGTTAGAACTTCTTCCTCTATTACTTCGTCTACCACCACCGCCAAAATCTCCAAAAAAATCTTCAAAAATATCTGAAAAATCAGCACCACTGAAACCACTAAATCCACCTTGACCACCGCCACCATTTTCAAAAGCTGCATGGCCAAAATTATCGTAATTTTCTTTTTTTGATTTATCAGAAAGAACACCATATGCCTCGCTAGCTTCTTTGAATTTATCTTCAGCTATCTTATCGTCTGGGTTTTTATCTGGATGATATTTTACAGCTAGTTTTCTATAAGCAGACTTTAGTTCATCGGAATTTGCATTCTTGTTTACACCCAGGACATCGTAATAGTCTCTTTTAGCCATTTATATATCCTGGACAAATAGGTGTTAGTTAAGCGCTTTTTTCTTTATTGTCGTCTTTTACTTCTTCAAAATCCGCATCAACAACATCATCGTCTTTTTTTTCCTTTTCATCTTTTCCGTCATCTTTGCCAGACTCTGGTTTTGTGCTTTGTTGTGATTTATAAATTGCTTCACCAAGTTTCATTGAAGCTTGGACCAATGTTTCAGTTTTTTTCTTAATGTTTTCAATATCTTCACTTTTTAAAGTCTCTTTTAATTCATTTGACGCATCTTCGATTGCTTTTTTTTCAGCATCTGAAATTTTTGAACCATGTTCTTTTAAATTTTTATCAGTTGAGTGAATTAGTGTGTCAGCTTGATTTCTTACATCTACCGATTCTCTTTTCTTTTTATCTGCATCTTTGTTTGCTTCAGCATCTTTAACCATTTTTTCAATTTCTTCATCACTTAACCCACCAGATGCTTGAATTTGAATCTTTTGTTCTTTGCCAGTGCCTTTGTCTTTAGCTGAAACACTTACAATTCCATTTGCGTCTATGTCAAAAGTTACCTCTATTTGCGGAACACCTCTCGGTGCTGGAGCTATACCTACTAATTCAAAGTTACCTAATAACTTGTTATCAGTGGCCATTCCCCTTTCACCTTGAAGAACTCTAATTGATACTGCAGGTTGACTATCTTCAGCCGTTGAAAATACTTGACTTTTTTTTGTAGGAATTGTTGTATTTTTTTCTATTAATTTCGTTGACACTCCACCAAGTGTTTCAATTCCTAAAGAAAGTGGTGTTACATCTAATAAAAGTACATCTTTAACATCTCCTTGTAAAACTCCTGCCTGGATAGCTGCACCCATTGCAACTACTTCATCTGGGTTAACGCTTTTATTTGGTTCTTTTCCAAAAAAGTTTTTAACTTCACTAATAACCTTAGGCATTCTGGTCATACCACCAACCATTACTATTTCATCAATATCACTAGCTGCAATACCCGCATCTTTTAAAGCAGTTTTACAAGGCGGAATAGTTCTAGAAATTAAATCTTCGACTAAAGCTTCAAGTTTAGCTCTAGTCATTTTTAAATTAATGTGCTTTGGACCTGTCTTATCAGCCGTTATGAATGGTAAGTTAATATCCGTTTGTTCAGCAGCTGATAATTCAATTTTTGCTTTTTCAGCAGCTTCCTTCAATCTTTGTAAGGCTAGTTTGTCTGATTTTAAATTAATACCACTGTCTTTCTTAAATTCATCAATTAAGTACTCTACAATTGTATTATCAAAATCTTCGCCACCTAAAAATGTATCACCATTTGTGGATTTTACTTCAAAAACACCATCACCTAATTCAAGAATTGAGACATCAAAAGTTCCTCCACCTAAATCGTATACAGCAATTTTTTTGTTTTGTTTTTTATCTAAACCATATGCTAATGAAGCTGCAGTTGGTTCATTAATAATTCTTAAAACCTCCAAACCAGCAATTTTTCCTGCATCTTTAGTGGCTTGTCTTTGTGCATCATTAAAATAAGCTGGCACAGTAATCACAGCCTTGGTCACTGTTTGACCTAAATATTTTTCAGCTGTTTCTTTCATTTTTTGAAGTATGAATGCCGAAATTTGTGAGGGTGAATATTTTTCACCCTTGGATTCTATCCATGCATCACCTTTTTCGGAGTTTACAATTTTAAAAGGAGCAGCTTCAATATCTTTTTTTACTGTTGGGTCATCAAAATTTCTTCCAATTAATCTTTTTACAGCAAAAATTGTATTTTCTGGATTCGTTACAGCTTGCCTTTTAGCTGGCTGACCTATTAATTTTTCATTTTCGTCAGTAAAGGCTACTACAGATGGTGTGGTTCTAGCACCTTCAGTATTTTCTAAAACTTTTGCTTGGCTACCTTCCATAATGGCAACACAAGAATTTGTTGTTCCTAAATCTATTCCAATAATTTTACTCATTATACTTTTCTCACATTCCTTATATGGGGGTTAAATCATATTCTACAAGTTGATATATTCATTATTTTGAATCAGAATTTTCTATATTTTCCTCATTTTTTTGCTCTGGATTTTCAGTTTTTTTGGAGACACCAACCAATGAAGGTCTTAAAAGTCTATCTTTAATAGTAAATCCTTTTTGGATTTCTTGAACAATTGTGCCAGGCTCTTTTTTGTTATCTTCTATCTCCATCATTGCTTGATGAAAATTTGGGTCTAATTTTTTATTTAAACTTTCTATTGGTTTAATATTATTTTTTGAAAAAATAGAAATTAAATCTTTATTAATTATATCAAAGTGTTCAAGGGTTTTTTTAAGTGCATCAGAGTTTTTTAATGACTCATCATTTTCTAAAATTTGTTTTGATCTTTCAAAATTATCAATTAATTTTAAAGCTTCTTTCGCAAAAGAAAAACCACCATACTCGAAGGCTTCTTCTTTTTCTTTTTCAAACCTTCTTCTTTGATTTTCCATTTCTGCCAATGTTCTTGCTAGCTTATCTTCTAACTCTAATATTATTTCATCTGGATTTTTTTCTTTTAATTGTTTCTCATTTTTATCCTCTGTTTTAGAGCTTTGGTCAGCAGTGTTCTTGATATCCTTTTCATCTTCAGGGGAGTTTTTTTCAACATATTGGTTTTGCTCTTTTTCCATGTAATCTTATATGGTAAGAAAATCTAAATTTACCAGATGTTAAAAAAAAAAATTAAAAAACTATTTATAGGAACCAATAATAAGGGAAAATTAGAAGAAATAAGGGGGTTGCTACCAAAATATATTCAAACTTTCTCTTCATTAGACTTTAAGCTTCAAAGTCCAAGAGAAAATGGCAAAACTTTTACAGAAAACTCACTGATTAAATCAAGATATTTTTCAAGAAAAACAAGACTAACATGTCTCGCAGATGACTCTGGTTTGGAAATTGATCTTTTAGATAAAAAACCTGGAATATATTCAGCAAGATGGGGAGGTAAAAATTCAAATTTCAAAAAAGCTATAAAGAGAGTTTATAGAGAACTAAATAAAAAAGATAGAAACTGGAAAGATAAAAAAAGAATAAAAGCTAGATTTATCTGCGCACTATCTATTAGTTTTTTTAATAAGAAAATAGCTTGCGTAATTGGAAAAGTTGAAGGCAGTATTTCACATGAGCCAAAAGGAAAAAATGGTTTTGGTTATGATCCTATTTTTATTCCCTATAAAAAAATTAAAACATTTGGTGAAATGAAGCCGCTACAAAAATATAAATTAGATCATCGATATAAGGCTTTTAAAAAAATTAAAAAATTTCTTTAAGTTTTCCCTCGTTAACTTGATATAGATTTAATCTGTGATTAATTTTATTATTTTTTATATCAAAAATTCCAATTTTTCCTTTAAAAGAATTTTTTTTCTTAAATAATTTATCAATATTTCTTAATTCACTATTTAAAGATAGGTAATATACGAGTCCGACTAGATCGTAACTTAATAATGATAAATAATTTGGAAATTCATTAAATTCGTTAAGAAATTTTTTCTCAAAATCTTTTAAGTTTTTTTTATTTATAGATGGATAATAAATTGGTTGAATACTTCTTTCTTTCAATAAGCTTTCATCAAACCACTGATTAAAAGTTATAATATATTTATTTTTTGGAGATACGTCAGTATACAAAAGTGAAGTTATAACACTTTTTAAACCTTCATCAAAATCAGAGATTATAACGGAGTCAAATTTTACCTTACCTATTGTATATTTTTTTTCTAACTTTTCTATTTGCTTTTCTTTGTCTACAAGATCTGAATTTTCAACTCTTTTAATTTCGTCTGCTAAATTTTGCTTTCTAGTTTTATAATTTGTAATTTTTTCAATTTGTGCTGTCAATTTAGTTGGTTCAGTATCGTAGATATGATGTTTAATAATTTTAATCTTTGATTGAGAGATGGCTTTTTTAATTTCAGGTTCATAGTCTAGGTTAGGAGAAAGCAATATTGTTTTTTTAATTTTATTTAATTCAATAAATTTTTTGATAGCATTTAATTGAGATGTAGCGTTTACACCTCCACTTATAATGTTTTTAGGAAGATTTAACGTTTTATTGGTAAGTGATAAAAAAGTAATTTCTGGAACTTCATTTAGATATTCTAAACTTTTATAAAAAACAGGTCCAATAACAATTTTTATACCCATATCTCTAAATTCAATTGCAGACTTAATAGTTTTGTCTGGACTTGAATTTGTATCCTTAAGATATATTTCTAATTTTTCTGTATTAATATCTTTTAAGGCAATTCTGGTTGATTTAATTATTTGTTGACCAAGCTTTTTATCATCACCAGTAATAGGCACTAATAAACCAATCTTAATTTTTTGTTCATCAGAAATTGCAACTGGATATAGATAAAAAAAACTTAAAAATATAAACAAAAAAATTTTAAAAAATTTATACATTTTAATGATACTATATTATTTTATTCAAAATTATGGCTAGAAATTATAAATCTCCTGATCAAGAAATTAAAAAAGGTCTTTATTTAGTGTCAACTCCAATAGGAAACTTAAGTGATATCACCTTAAGAGCCATCGATATCTTAAAAAAATCAGATTATATATTGTGCGAAGATACAAGGGTATCCAAAATCCTCTTGGAAAAATATGAAATAAAAGCAAAATTGATCTCTAATCATAAATTTAATGAAAAAAAAGTTTTGCCCAATGTTTTAGAATTATTAAGTCAGGGATTAATTATTTCTCTTATTTCAGATGCGGGCACTCCAGGTATTTCTGATCCAGGATCAATTTTAATTAATGAATGTGTAAAAAAGCACATTGATATTATACCTGTACCAGGTCCTTCATCAGTTCTTTCAGCGGTATCAATAAGTGGATTTTCAGAAAGATTTTTTTTCTATGGTTTTTTCCCAGAGAAAAAAAAATTATTAATTGAAGATTTAAAAAATTTATCTTATTTGAATTCATCAATTGTATTTTTTGTATCATCAAAAAAAATCAAAAAGATTATACCTTTTATTCAAAAAAATTTTTATGAAAGAAAAATTCTTATATGTAGGGAAATGACAAAATATTATGAAGAATTTATTCGTACCGAGGTGGATCAGCTTGATAGGTGTAATTTTAAATTAAAAGGTGAGTTAACAATAGTACTTTCCGAAAAAAAAAATGATAAAAAAGTATCCCAAATTCTTAATGAATCAGATAAAAAGATAATTAGTAAAATGATAAATAAACTAAGCATTAAAGAAATTACAAGCTTAATTAACCAAAACAATAAAATCTCGAAAAAAGAAATTTACAATTACTGTATAAAATTAAAAAATGAAAATTAAAATTTTATTAATATGTTTTTTAGGTTTGTTTTTGTTTAATTGTATTGGTGTTTCTTCCAAAGGTATTTTTGGAACTGGCGTTAGCGTAGCTTTTGACCCAAGGTCTGTAGGCACACAAATAGATGACTCTATAATGCAAAAAAGTTTATCAGCAAAAATTTTATTATTGGATAAAAGATATTTACTATCTGTTAGGTCGAAAGTTTTAGATGGTAGAATATTTTTAACAGGTAAAGTTGAAAATCCTGAAGAAAAACTTAAATTAACAAAACTGGCATGGGAAGTTCAAGGAGTAAGATCTGTTAGGAATGATATAAAGGTAAAGGAAGATTTTAATTTTCAACAGTCCGCAAAAGATGTTTTGATTACCTCACAATTAAGAACAGCTTTAATTTTAAATAAGAATGTTAAGGCTTCAAATTATCAAATTGATACCTATAAAAAGAAAATTTATATTTATGGAATAGCATTAGTGCCAGAAGAGAAAGATCTTGTTATAAAAGAAGCAAAAGAAATATTGGATGTTATTGATGTTATAGCAAGTATAATATTAGTAGAAAATTTAAGAATTCAAAAAAATTAATTTATTTTTTATAATTAATTACATCTGCTGAATAAGCAGCAATTGATGCTAAATTAATAATTTCAGATGTTGAACTTCTTAGAGGAGCAATTTCAATTGGCAATCCTAACCCAATCAGCAATGGACCTATAACCTTTGTATCTCCCAAAGACTTCATCATTTTATATGAAATAGCAGCACTATGTTGTCCAGGCATAATAAGTATATTTGCATTTCCAACTATTTTTGAAAAAGGATATAGGCTTTTATATTCTTCATCTAAGGCAACATCTGGCTGCATATCACCATCAAATTCAAAATTAACATTCCTTTCTTTTAAAATTTCAACAGCATTTTTAATGTGCTTAGTTCTACTTGTGAGTGGCTGTCCAAAGGTTGAGTGTGAAACAAAAGCTACCTTAGGATCAAAACCAAACAATCTAACAACACGAGCAGCTGAAATTGCAATCTCTGCCAATTGTTCTGAGGTTGGGTATTCATGAACACTAGTATCACCAACAAAGATGGTTTTACCTTTATATACAACAAGATTTAAACCAAACATTATTTCACCTGATCTGGCTTCCACAACTTGTTGAATTTTATCTAATGATGCCCCAAATCGCCTTGTATTGCCTGTTACAGCTCCATCCGCATCTCCACACGCAACCATACATGATGCCCATATTACCCTGTCATTTCTTACCAATCTATCACAATCCCATTCTAACAAGCCTCGCTCTCTTTGAAGCTTTTTAAATAAAAATTTTACATATTTTTCTCTTTTAAGTTGGTCTTTAGAGTTGACGATTTCAATATCGAAATCCTCATTATATCCAATTTTTTTTATTTGTTCTTTAATTTTTTCTTCTTTACCAATAAGAATTGGTACACCTAGTTTTGAGTTTTTAAATGCAATTGCAGCCTTAAGAGTATTTTCATCTTCACCATCTGCAAAAACAATTTTTTTTTGACTCTTTTTGATATAACTGTTTATTCCTTGCATAATAGTTACTGTTGGATCTAATCTTTGTTTTAGTTGTTCTTGATACACATCAAAATTTTCTATTGTCTTTCTTGCAACACCAGTTTTTATAGCTGCCTTTGCTACTGCAGTGGGTATAATGCTTATTAAACGAGGGTCAAAGGTTGATGGAATTATATAGTCTTTTCCATAATGAGGTCTTTCCCCACCCATTGCTGCAACAACTTCATCAGGAACATCTTCCTTCGCAAGTTTTGCTATCGCATGTGCAGCAGCAACTTTCATTTCTTCATTAATTGTTTTGGATCTAACATCTAAAGCTCCTCTAAAAATATAAGGAAAACCAATTAAATTATTTACTTGATTGGGATAATCAGACCTACCAGTTGCAATAATTGCATCATCACGAACTTCTTCAATTTCTTCAGGTGTGATTTCAGGATCTGGATTTGCGCAAGCAAAAATTATTGGATTTTTCGCCATCTTTTTTACCATTTCTTTTGTTAGAGCACCTTTAGCTGAAAGTCCCAAAAATACATCAGCCTTATTTATTGCATCATCCAAAGTTCTATTTGATGTTGTGATTGCATGACCTGATTTCCATTGATTCAGGCCATTTCTTCCTTTGAAAATAACTCCTTTACGATCAATCATTGTGATATTTTTTTGTGGCACACCACTATTTTTAAATAAATTTGCACATGCCATTGCTGACGCCCCTGCTCCATTTACCACAACTTTAATTTTTTCTATTGATTTTTTATTAATATCTAAAGCATTAATTAAAGCAGCAGTTGTGATAATTGCAGTACCGTGTTGATCATCATGAAATACTGGAATATCTAAAATTTCTTTAAGCTTTTCTTCAATAATAAAACAATCTGGGGCAGCAATATCCTCTAGATTTATTCCACCAAAAGAAGGCGCAAAATTTTTTATTGAATTTACAATTTCATTTGGATCTTTAGAATCTATTTCAAGATCTATAGAATCTATGTCAGCAAATCTTTTAAATAAAACAGCTTTTCCCTCCATTACGGGCTTTGATGCAAGTGCACCTAAATCACCTAAACCAAGGATTGCAGATCCATTGCTGATAACCGCAACCAAATTACCTTTGCTAGTATAATCATATGCTGCTTCTGGATTTTCAAAAATTTTTTTTACTGGTACCGCAACACCAGGAGAATACGCCAAAGCAAGATCCCTTTTAGTAGTCATATTTTTTGAAGCCACTATCTCAATCTTTCCAGGCTTTTTATAACTATGAAATTCTAAAGCTTCTTTGTCAGTATAATGATCAACTTTTGTTTTTTTCATTTATCTTAATTAGATGTACAAATGGGGTTAAATTAAGACTAATATGATTTATGAACATAATTAAGTCAACAGGGACTTTTGGTTTTTATACTATAATCAGTAGATTGCTTGGTTATCTAAGAGATATGTTGATTGCTATATTTTTGGGCACTGGTTTACTTGCAGATGCCTTTTTTGTGGCTTTCAGAATACCAAACACTTTTAGAAGATTGTTTGCTGAAGGGACTTTTAATGCAGCTTTTGTTCCTAGTTACACCACTGAACTTACAAGAGGCAAAACTAAGTCCAACAAGTTTGCTAACGATATATTCAATTTGTTATTATTAGGTTTATTAGTTTTAGTTTTGTTAGTTCAGCTCTTCATGCCTACATTTGTGGGTTTAATAGCACCAGGATTTGTTGAGGATAATGATAAAATTAATTTAGCAATTAATTTAACCAGAATAACTTTTCCATTTTTGGTGTTTGTCAGCTTATCTTCTTTCTTTTCTGGAATTTTAAATTCTCATAATAAATTTGCTGTTGCATCTGCGGCACCTATTATTCTAAATATTATTTTAATAGGAATTTTATGTTTTGGAAAATTTCTTAATGATCAACTTATTTATTATTTATCTTATGGAGTTTCAATAGCTGGATTATTACAGCTTATCTTTTTACATAGATTTGTTAGTAAATATTTTTTGATAAAATTTAATTTTAAATTTTTAATAAATAAAAAAGTGAAATTATTTTTTAAAAAACTGTTACCAAGTATTTTTTCTTCTGGTGTGACCCAAATAAATATATTAGTAGGGACCATTATTGCTTCATTCCAAGCAAGTGCGGTATCTTATCTTTATTATGCAGATAGAATTTATCAAATAAATTTATCAATTGCTGGTATTGCAATAGGTGTTGTTGTTTTGCCACAACTTTCGAAACTTATAAATTCAAAAAAAAAAAATAAAATTTTAGTCATTCAAAATAAAGCACTAGAATTAAGTATGTTTTTAAGTTTACCTGCATCTGTTGCATTGGCTATCGGTTCAGAAGAGGTTATTTCTGGTTTATTTGGATATGGTTCCTTTACTAGTGAAGCGGTATCTAACTCTGCTAGAGCACTTTATTATTTTAGTTTAGGTCTTCCGGCTTTTGCATTGATAAAAGTTTTTTCAAGTTTTTTCTTTGCTAATCATAATACAAAAACTCCATTTTATATTTCTTTATTCTCAGTAATTTTAAATATTATCATAAGTGTTTATTATTTCAAAAGTATTGGTTTTATTATTATTCCAATAGCAACTTCGATTTCATCTTGGTTCAATTCAATAGTCCTTTTTTATTATTTGAAAAAAAAGAATTTTTTTCATTTTAATAATATTTTTATAATTAGATTTTTTAAAATAATTTTTTCTTCACTTATGATGGGAGTCTTTTTTGGATATTTAATTTCAATTTTTGAGAATCAATTGTCATATGATTATTCTTTAAAATCACTTTATTTGATTTTGTTAGTTTTAATTAGCTTAGGTTTTTATTTATTGGTATCATTTTTTATCAAATCTTTTAAAACAGAAGATATTAAATTAAACTATTAAATTATGAAAAAAAAAATTTTTTCGGGAGTTCAGCCTACTGGTAATCTTCATTTAGGGAATTACTTAGGTGCAATTAAAAATTTTGTAGAATTAAATGATGATAAACAAAATGAATGTATTTTTTGTGTAGTTGATCTTCATGCAATTACAGTTAAACAAAAATCAAGCGAGTTAAGAGATAACATTCGTGAAACTGTGGCGACTTTTATTGCAAGTGGTATTGACCCAAAAAAAAGCATTATTTTTAATCAATCAATGGTGACAGCCCATGCAGAGGCTGCATGGATATTAAGCTGTACTGCCAGAATGGGCTGGTTAAATAGAATGACTCAATTCAAAGAAAAAGCTGGTAAAGATAAAGAAAAAGCAAGTGTTGGGCTTTATTCATATCCTGTTCTGATGGCAGCTGATATATTGTTATATGATGCAACCCATGTTCCTGTTGGTGACGATCAAAAACAACATTTAGAACTTTGTAGAGATATTGCACAAAAATTTAATAATGATTTTGAAGTTAATGATTTTTTTAAAATACCTGAACCTT
>Ga0209335_10005595_pt1 | contig 11489 bp, 13 predicted proteins | sample COG_09_FD_184753 | JGI IMG/M metagenome (GOLD analysis project Ga0209335, IMG submission 184753) | Pelagic Microbial community sample from North Sea - COGITO 998_met_09 (SPAdes) (version 2) | ecosystem: Environmental > Aquatic > Marine > Neritic zone/Coastal water | place: Helgoland, sampling...
GGGAAGCAGGTCACCCACGGAGCAGGCAAAAGTAATCAAGGGGGTGGTAAGGAGACGAAAGACCGCATTGTGTGATTCCCAGCCCCCTTTGGCCATGAGGCACTTGACTTTCTGCCAATGCACGTCTGCAGACGGCCTTGAATCGCTGCATCAAGAAATCCAGCAACCAAACTAAGGCGCGATAGGACTTCTGAGAGTGAAAGCGTGCCACATTTCACTGAGCGGGGGGTGCAGTGCTGAGTGGCACGACTCTGTGTCAGGCTCACGGCAAGGGCGAGAATTTCGGGGGCTGGTATGCTGATGTGCTCGTCAAGGCTGAGCTGATCGACTACTATGATGTTTCAGGATGCTATATACTACGGCCTTGGGCTTTTTCGATCTGGGAGGCGGTCCAGCGCTCCCTCGATGTGCGCATCAAGGCCATGGGCGTCGAGGGGTGCTATTTCCCAATGTTCGTCTCGCAGCGTGCGCTGAGCGCCGAGAAAGATCACATTGAGGGGTTCACGCCTGAGGTAGCGTGGGTGACGCGTGCCGGAAGCTCAGATCTGGTAGAACCAATCGCGATACGACCGACTTCCGAGACTGTGATGTATCCTGCTGTCGCACGCTGGGTTCGTTCACATCGCGACCTACCGCTGAAGCTCAACCAGTGGTGCAACGTAGTGCGGTGGGAGTTCAAGAACCCCACTCCATTCTTGCGCACTCGTGAGTTCCTTTGGCAGGAAGGTCACACGGCGCACGCCACACTGGCGGATGCAGAAGCCGAGGCGCACGAGGCCCTGGACCTTTATCGCGACATCTACCGCGACTTGCTGGCCATCCCTGTCATCCAGGCAAGCCCCGAGCCCACGGTGAGAGACAATTGGAACATGGAACGACCTTACAGAGTGGTTTGCACACAGGGTAATAAGACAAAATGCGAGAAATTCGGTGGAGCACTTTATTCACTGACAGTGGAGGTGCCGTGCTCGAAACAAACAAACCTGAAGTCTTGCTTGATTTCTTTTTGCATACAGAGAGTCAAAGTGCTGTTTTTTCTTTGTCCTACTACTATCTTAACTCGACCTTGACCCTTAGTGACCATTCATCACGAACTTCAAGCGACTACTGCCCTCCTCCGAAGTGACGAAGTTGCATTTCTACAGGCCTTCATCGCAGGAAGTGGCAAAGCGATCCAGGCGGCGACATCGCACTGCCTCGGGCAGAATTTCGCGCGGATGTTTGGCATTTCTTACGAGGATGAAATAGGGGAACGCCGGCATGTGTGGCAAAATTCGTGGGGTATCACGACTCGTTCAATCGGCGTGGCCATAATGGTACATGGCGACGACAAGGGACTTGTCCTTCCGCCTCGTGTGGCACCGGTCCAGGTGTGAAATACTCTTCCAGGAGTCACCTTTGCATTTGTGAAAATTGACACACCACTGATCAGGAAAACCTCATTCACAGGTCGTCATGGTACCTGTGGTCCTAAAAGGATCTGCAGGCCTCAAAGATCTCACTGAACGTCTCGAGCAGATCGAGTCAAAGCTCCTGGTATTACCTTCCTGTAGAATGCAATGTGTTCTGGCTGACGAAGCTCTCTGAGAACTGCATGAAACCTTCAGTCAAATGGAAATGGTGCCTCTATCTATTTACGTCTCCGCCACTCTACAGGGAAAAGGCATCCGCACAAAGATTGATGCTGGGACGGTTCATACTCCTGGCTGGAAGTACAACCACTGGGAGAAAAAGGGGGTTCCTTTGAGAATTGAGCTTGGTCCCCGCGACTTCGAAAAGAATCAGGTACGGAAACTCACTCTCAATCTTGTATGGAAGCTTTGACCAAAACGCGTCTGCCGCACGAAAGAGATCGTTGCGCGGAGAAGTCAGCCGAATTGATGTTTTTTGTCGCAGGTGCGTGTCGTGAGACGTGACACCGGCGAAAAGGAAGATGTTCTCTTTGATGAAGTTTCAAATTTCGTTGTGGCGAAGCTCGATGCCATTCATAATGCCATGCTCGAAAAGGCGATCGCAGAACGAGATTCCCGAATCAGACCAGCAAAGAACTTGGACGAATTTTTCGCCGCTGTGATGCAAAAGGATGCTTGTTTGTCTCTAACACCGTCGTGTGGCGATGATGTATGTGAGAAAGAGGTCTTAATCGAGCCAATGTCACGCCTTATCTTCGAATTTGTCTGCAGTATCTTGCATCGATGTCTTTGACATACGTGAATGACAGGTTGGGATTCAATGCGACCAGCGTGCTAGTCTAACAACGGCCGACCCAATCGAAGGAGATGGAACGTTTGCGAAGGGGAGTGGAGTCAAGGCACTCTGTCGTCCCTTGGAACAGCCTCACGTTCCAGAGGTGCTCAACCCGCTTTCCCCCTCTTACTTTCCGATTTGAGTGCCTCACTCCGCTACTGATTCGGTGGATCTTACGTCCTTCTCAGGGTACATCGTGCTTTGCGTGCAACCGTCAGGCGACGTGTACAATGCTGTGGGGAAAGAGTTACTGATAGTATTTTGAATAAAAAGGAGGGAGAAAGCCTACTTTGCGTCGCCACCCTCTGGACCTCTTGTTTTTGTTGGAGACTTGGAGCTCCAACGCATCTTAGATGGAGACAAAGAGCGATCATCGATACCGAGTGCTCGCTTCTTGGCGGGTGACATCTCGCGGCGACTCTTCGAAGTCTCGAAGGTATGCCCATACAAAGGATCGAGTGTTTGCCTGCCATGTATTCACTACGTGATGATCCCGCACAGGTTTCTTTGACATGGTGCAAAGATTAAGTTAACTGGTGGTTGGGTTTGAATGTACTTGGCGTTGATTTCGACAAGTTCCCGATCCAGGTCGGGCTTTGTCTGCCGTCGCATTTCCTCCGACCTTGCCAAGTCTGCTCCCGATAGATCGCACCCACATTCAGATGAGGTTCGCCAGAGAACGTTTCATACTTGAATTTTTAAAGATTCGGGACCCTGGAGCTCAGGCTGGAGCTTTCAGAAAGACCGACCCACAGCCCGAGCGGTAGAATACCTTGGGGCACGTCCCCACGCTTCACTTCTCGCGGTTTTCCGCTGGTTTTGCTGAATGTATGATAGAACGTGTTCACGCGGCGTTTGTTCCTCAAGTTCAAGTCCGCGTTCGCATTGACCAACATTTCCGCTATCGCCGTATCACCAGCAATTAGCGCAAGATGTAGGGGCGTGTCTCCACGACGATTGTCCCTCTGACTGGGGTCAGCCCGCGACCTGCATAGCAACAGCGCCTGTACAGAAAAGCCCCAGCTCAGCCTCTAAGCCGATCAACAAAGACCGTTTCATTCAAGTGTGAGCACTGCACGTAAATAGGGAGTGTGTAAGGTTGTACAGCCGTGGTCTTGCGGTGGAAGGCGGCGTGATGAAGTGCCGTCCAACCCCTTGTCTCGTCACGCACGTCCGGGTTTGCTTTTGCGTCGAGAAGAAGTTCGATTATCTCTTTCTCCTCAGCAAGCGTCGCACACATCAGAGGCGTCAATCCCCCCTTCCCTGCGACGTTGGGGTCCGCGGCGTGGTGGAGCAGCATCTTGACAACTTGCGTGTGGCGCCCCTCAGCTGCGTAGTGGAGCGCGTTGCTTCCCTCTTCGTCTCGCGAATTGATGTCGAGCTTCCGTACCGCGTCCCGCCTGAAAAATTTGCTGCAAGTTCAGGACCAGCAAGAATGATGCAAGGACCTGAAGTATTGGGTTTTGGGGGGTAATCGTGTTTTGATGGGGTGTAAACCCAATGACGTGATCTTTGACGCGCTCAAGGTTGCCGTCTCCTGCAGCAAGATGTAGATCATTTTGCACTGAATGTCGCTCGTCCTCGTGCGAGTATTGATCTTTGCTCTTCACCATCTCGCCACAGCCATGCTTGCACAAGATGAAGCGCTCCTTGCAGTCCACCGCTTGATGACGCATAAGATCCCTGGCCTTCATCTTCCGACCACATCCTTCTTCGAACCTAATTCGATACTCCTCTGCCATGCGCTGTTGTTGCGCCCGCTCCTCTGGCGCAAACGTGCTCATCGGCGATAGCGCACGCTTCTCCTCCCTTTTCACTGCGTCCCCCTCTCCCGCTTTCGCCTCCTCGGAGGAATCAACCTTCTTGGTAGACTCTTCTGCTGTGCCCCTCCCCCCGAGCTTTAGATCGTCTGACTTCCCCCTCACTTTCTCGGTTTTGCGTCTCACTGCTACCGTGCAACCTGCTGGGCGTGTACCAGGGTGTGCCCTGTCCCCACCTGCAGCGTTGCCCCGCACGCCGCGTTTTTCACGTCCGGCAGCGGGTGCTGCGCCATCTCCTGGGCGCTCCGCAAGCTTTGCCTCCCGCCGTTTGGAGAGCGGGTAGTGGCACTCCATATCACGCTCAGGACACCCACTCCCCACCCACATCGCAGAATCGAGGCAACGATCGGTTCGGCGGCCAGCATAGTGCTCCGCAACGCGGAAACCCAGCAGCACCTCCCCGCAGCCCAGCTTGCACTCCTCCTGCCGGAATGGGCATTCTCTCGCTTCGTGCGCATCACGGTCGCCGAAGCGGAGAACCTCTCCGCAGCCCACCCACCTCGTTCGGTACTCTTCTGAGTCCTCCGGACCACTTCCGACCGCCACAAGCGGAGGGTGCCAGCACACTGTTGGGCGCTCGAGGCACTCGATGTATGGGTCGCCTTTAACGGCGTGCTCCTTCTGCTTGGTTGTCAGCGTGTCATCAAGGTGGACTGTCAGGTACCGTGCTTGCCCTGTCCACCGGCACTTACCAGCGGGCGGAGCGAACCTACTCACCCGGGCCCCGCCCTCTCAGCATCACTTTGTAGTATTTGCGAAGGTATCTAGGTCCGATGGCGCAGGCAATGCGCATGCTAGGTGCGTCGCTAGGGTCGTGCAGCTTAGTATAGGCGGTCTTACTTGCACGAAACGATTCGGCAGCCACAGTATACCATCTTGTGCTTGTTGCGCTCACGGAAGCGAACCATAGCGCCGCAGCCAGACGAGCAGGGTTCGAGGCGCTCCTGGCAACTTGTCTGGCAGTGCGCAGTCACTTCCCGATAGTACAGCTTCTCGCCGCACCCGTTTGGGCACTGGACCCACTCCGCCTTTGACATCACCCCCTCACTGGTTCACTCACCACAGCCCGCTCCAACCGATCTGGCTCTGTGTACCGTGGTTCAGAAAAGGTTAGAATAGAAAAAAATGTTGAAACAGCCAGGATCGTACTCTCTCACTCACTCGCTCACAGAGTCAGTGAGTTCTGATTCTTCACAAAAAATGCTGTCTCTCCTCTCGCATGCATCCCTTAGTTTTACTGCTATCTTCTTCGCCTATGGTGCTGTGGTAATACCCTTCAAAGCAGCCATCCAATGAGTTTGCCAGAAGTGCAACCGCAAAGCCCGCAGTGATCTCTTGCAGCACCTGTGCAGCTTCCTTTCTGCACCCAGAATAAGGACACACTCGGCCTCTTGTTTCCGCCGGAGACAGAACCATGGGCAGTGCACCTGCTTGCGCAACTCTTGAGTGCAAGTTCGGCTTGGCTGGTGCGTTCTCCCGCCCGGAGGCCGCGTTCCGCTTCCCTATGACTCATGATGTGTTCACAGGCGTTAGTGAATTTCGTTACACTCTTCCATGCCAATCCACACAGTGTTAGGTATGCGCTCCTTCCCTGCGCTCTCTGAGAGCATAGCTGACTCCTCATTGCAACATGCGACCACAGTGCCCTCAATTTCTGCAACTGGGTCTGCTTCGTCCTTCGAACCGTTGCTACTGCTGGCTTTGCGGCGCCACAGCTGGATGGAGGGAAAGGTCAGCGGGAAGCTCGTCCTGCCGCTGCGTATATCTTCTTGTCGCTCATGTGCTTCGTGGCTTGGAAGAATTCCGCGTGGAGACCCGCTCGCAAGTCCGGGGTGCCTTGAGAGTGCGCGTCGCCAAACTTGCGAGGAATCGCACTGACAGTGAAGGTGGCGTGGTAAGGTACGGCGTTCCTCGTTTCTGGCGCATCCTCGTGGCCCATGCGCGCCCTTGCGCCGCTCACGTCATCGCTTTCGTAAAGAGAGAGTCCTCTGCAGAAGCGAAGTGCCCCGTGCCAGGGCTCGTCAGGTGGCAGCAAGGCACGTGTGCAGTTGCGGCTGTGGCGCTCGCAGCGGCACTGCTCTGCACACCTTCGCAGGTGCTTCCAATAGAAGGAGGGCTTCGCATGGAGGTGTTTGAGCGCATGCTGGCTGGAAGCCTCATCCACGCTGCCTTCTCATCTATCTGCCTTCTTTCCGCAAACCATACCAACACGCTGCACACTCTTCAACACTTTTCTGTTCGTATCCTTCTTCTTCACAGCTCCACGCAGAAACGATAATGAGAAACAGGTGGCGGTGACGGCAGGTTGGATTTTTCGCCTGTCTACTCCTCCTTGAGGCGTTCTGGATGTCCATTCTCAATGATTCAAGCTTCTTGTCTTCCAAAACTAGCCTGCGCCCGTCCCTGGTATCCGGCGTGGCAGTCATGGCCGCCACTGCGCTCATGCTTTTCCTTTCCCAGCGCGCCTGGTGAATTTCGCCCTTTTTGCCATCACCTTTTCGTCGCAAGGTAGAAGGCGAGGTTTATTGCCAGGATGCGACCCAACTCTCCGTGCGGGGTCAGGTTGGAGGGAGAAGAGCTGCGAGAAGCGCTTCATCAGGCGCGACAGAGGGCTGAGGCCACACTCCTGCAAGAAAAGGCGCCTCCAGCTCGAGAGTTGGGGAGCTCTCAATGTCGGCTGTCTGTGCTGAGACTCCGGTGGGCACAGGTGCTTGAAGAGTTGCGGCAACTTCCCAGGGCCTCCAGCGAGGCGCGCGCCTCAGAGGTACGCGGGGTCCACCACGCCTGCCGCCTCTAGTCTGAAGAAGCGCATTGAGGGTTGAGAGCCTACTGGGCAGCGATTCGGGCAGCTTGCGGTTCAGCTGCAGCGGAAGAAGGTTCTGGCGAGTTCGTTGGAGATGCAAAGCAACAAGGAGGCACGCACCGCCGCCCGGCGCCAGGGCGTTACGAAGACCCATGCCGCCTAAAGATCAGAACTCTGGGACAGCAATCCTTCCCCACGAACCGCTGGTGCAGCCTACAGACACGTGCAAGAAAGAGATGCGACTTCATTTTGGCACAACCTCTACTCGATGCTTGTGAGAAGTGTCTCAGTGGCGAACAGGTGCTGCCACGACATCAGATCCGAGGTCACTTGGTGCCTGATGTGGCAACGCGGTGGCGCGCGTTTTCCCTAGTGACAAGTGCAAGACCTCACGTGTGTATGGTAGCCCAGCCTGAGCTGATTGCTTCTATGGTTGATAGCCTTTACGTTCTCACGCGAAACTTTCCCACGCAGCATCTGAGAGCCTGGCTGGCAGCTTAGGTGCACACTTTCTGGGTGATGCCGTTGAGCAGGCGCTTGGGGACACACAGTCCTGTGTAAACGGTGAGGCCAACCGACGTGGGACACTTGGGGTCAGGAGTTGTTGGGTCCTCCTTGTCACAAAGCAGCTGGCAGTCGTCGTCGCAAAGCAACGAGTACGCCTGCACCCCGTCCGCGTCCGTGACGAATGGGTCCTGGAGGCACTTCTGGTGCGGCACTGCGGTCACGTCGCATGTGTTGGCAGTCGGTGCGTCCTGGAAGGTTGCGTACGACGTGCCCACGCCCACGTACTTGTCCTTGGTACAGCACTTGCACCGAGGGACCTGGCAGCACTTTTCGACGGTGAGCTTGGCGCTCCACTTCGGGTCACAAGAGAAGTATGTGTTGAGGTAGCCCGGAGAGTTTCCATTTGCGTCGACAACTGGGAACCGACGGTACTCGGCCTCACACATCACGTTGCGGAGGTAGGGCACGACACAAAGCGAGTCACCCGGAAGCACCGCGCACGAGTCAGCAGTGCAGGCTTGGAGATGCGGGTTCATATCGACGACGCGCTGCCAAGAGGTCCCGAGGCGCGTGGCGATGCCAAACAGCGTCTCCCCCAATTGAATGCCCTCAGCTGCGCGACATGCGACTTGAGACGTGCACGTGCAGGTTGCGTCTTTCACCACGTCTGTAACCTGCGGGCCTGACTGACGCTCCTCAAAGTTAACGCACGGGCCCTTGACGACGTGGTGTCGCCCCACGGCGAGTAGATCGCCTGGCTTGATAGCCTGCGGGTTGTACAGGTGTGCGTTGAAAGCATAAATTTCTTGCCACGTCAGCAGGTATTGCCGTGCGATGGAGTCCATATCGTCGCCGGGAACCGCCACGTGCCTGCACGAGCCAGCGGGCAAGCGTTGTGCTGCATACGTTTCGACTGCTGGCGAGAAGTCAGCGATGCGGAACCCCTCGAAGTAGACATGTTCGATCTCTTCGCGAAGCAGCGCGGAAGTGCGCTGCGGGGCGGCGGTACTCGCACGTGTTGCCCCGAGCGCGAGAAAAAGGATGGAACCAAGCTCGGACGCTTGCACCTGGAACTTGCCGAAAAGCGTGCGGGACCCCAGAAATGTAGAGATGAACATGTCGACGTTGCCAAGCTCCTCATTCCTATTATAAGTGAAATCGAATGCAAATTGCCCTCCGTTCGCCGGCGCCGAAGAAGGTGATACTCCGGTCGCCATCTTGCCCGAGGCCTCGTCGAAGACAAGCAGGGTTGGGTCCACTACGGTTGGCACACAGCGCGTCGCGGTCTTGGGGGCATTGTCGCGATTCTGCTGGCGGTTGAAGTCCACGACCGTGTCGATATCCTGATACACACAAGTTCCGAGCACTCCCTGCCAGGTTCCCCGAATCTCCTGGCACGACAAGCACCTGCCCCGGGATCCGCTCATCGTTTGAGCGGCGCAAGATGCACGACACCGCTACCTACTGTAGCCACGGGGATCAGCCGAGCGGGCAGAAACCGTTCTGTCTCCGGGCGCGCCTCACTCTCCGGTGCAACCCAGCAGCATCCGCGGACCGACTCGCACTTGTCCCTGCCGAGGCCCTCCGGCTTCTTCCCCTCGCAGTAGGTCGCCCCCTGGAACTCCGCATCGAAGCGCTCGTTGAATGAATCGTACCTGCACCATCCCGCGGCCACCTGTTATGCACTGAGTACATCCATGCTTTTAACCCTGCACTGTGCCGCCCTGATCCAGGGGGCGATCCGAGCTTCATTGGGCGAGCACCATTTCGCGGTTCCGCCCTTGTAGATTTTGAACTCTGGCTCCTCATCGCCGTGTGTCGCGCCACAGAGCCTCACAAGGGTAAGCGCCACCAATAATCTACCCACCACACTTCCTACTATACTCCTGGATCTCGCCCGAAGCTGACAACCCCGACTCCTGCTGCCCCCACCATCCCTGAGGCCACACACCCGCCGTCAAGCCCTGCTCCGAAATGAGCCCTAGAATATGGATCGGCGCGTCCACCACAAGTGTGCAAAGAGCATACATGCGCAATGTAAAAATGAAGGTACAAGATCCGTAAGCGTTGCGCTGGGCGTGGCGCTTGCCGTTGCGGGGCGCAGCGGTGTGCCGAGCGCAATCCAGGGACAGCATCTTCCATCCCTACACCCGTTCCGAGTAGAACGGAACCACCTTCTCAGCCAACGAAGCGAGCTTTATCCTAGCTTCGCTCTCAGAGTTTCCTGCCGAGGTCCCAGGCAGGCAGGTCCTGTGCGCAGCGCGGCGCCACCCCGTGGCGGCTACCTTACCTGATTCCAGCAGTTGGTGCTCTATCCATTTATTAGGCTCCAATTCCCTTCGGGCGTGGTCGAGCGATACCACGCCTCGACGCCAGCATCGCCCGTCGAGAAAGTATCTTACATGATTTCTGTTGCGCGTAGCCGCAGTTGAAGCACCTTGGGCGCCCCACCGTTCCTTAACACGACCCTGATTGCCCAGTGGCTGCCAGAGAAGCCTGCTCGCGTAGTGCTGTTGACAGCCGCAATTCGGAAGACCAAACTTGGCACGAGGCAGGACGAGAGAGCGACACTACCGTTGCGGACGGCAGTGTTGTGTGTGGCATGATGGCGTGAGACTGCTAGCCCTGTAGCACCTTCGCGAGGATGTGGTGGCGTGCAAGAGGCTCAGGCTCTTTGAGGCAAAGCCGCACGGGACTCCACCCCCGTTTGGGCAGGCATGACATTGCTGCGCTTCTCGGGATACTATCCCTGCTGATGGTAGCTGTGGTACCGATTCAGGTTCGCTGACCTACCCGTTCTGGTTTTGTCTTGCTCTCCGCTGCCCGTGCTCGCGTAGGAGCCGCGCCGGGGTGCGGCCTTGGCCTCCACGTGATCCGCAGCGGGCGGATGCAGGGCATGGACGTGACGGTCTCAGTAATTGGCACAGACGATGCGCTCCTTAGCAGCGGTACGACACCGTACGGGATAGTGGAGGGCGAGGATAGCTGCTCAAACGCGGCGCACTGCTATGTGTCGGCAGACGCACTGCAGACTGCGTTGGGCGCCGGAAACGTCACACTATCGGTGGGCGGCACAATATTCTGGTCTGGCGCGCCGAGCGATGGAGATCCTTTAAGCAGTTCGACCTCGGCAATACTTACCTTACGCTGCGGGTCAGCGGGGTCCAGCGCCGACGCCCTGAGGCTAAGCGCGGACCTTGAAGTGCCGAACGGGGCTGTAGTGATCGAGAATTTGGCAGCAGACGGGGGTTTCTGCCTCTTAGGCAGCAGTGCGGCTACGGGCGGGAGCGATCCCTCTTGTTCGAATTCAGGGGGTAGCAATGACTGCTCGGGAAACGGTCTCATTTGTCTGCAGGCGGCGGAACTGCAGCGTGTGTCAGCAGCATCGCTAAGGTTGGCCAACGCTGCAGGGGCAACGGGAACTCATATTGTTGTGAACGGTCTCGCGGCAGCGGACATCGCAGGGGTTTCGGAGACCTTAGCGCTCTGGGCACAGGCTGAGTCGTGGAGTGGTGATGCACAAGAGCAGGTGCTCTTTGCGGGTGCGGCATCTGCGGTCAGTTGCGCGCTGGACGTGCGTGCATACTCGGGTGTGACCTTGGGCGTGGCACTCTCGTGTTCTGGGGGTACGGGCGGCGGGAACGTGTACGTAGATGGTGATTCAGATGGGGCGACCAACGGTGGGCTGGTGTTCTTGGCCCCCGCAAGTGGTGCAATGGTGACTTCGGCAGGAAAGATAACACTCGCCGGCGCGACTGACGCGATTTCGTACGGGGGAACGGGGAATCTGGAGCTGCGTGCTAATGCAGGAATAGAAATTCTCGCATCGGTGACGCCCTCTGTGTCTAACAGAGAGGTGATTTTGAATGCCGATGCAGACGGCGCTGGCGCAGGGACGCTGAAGCTCGCAGCGGGTGTAACAGTAGGGAGTTTCACAACGGCTCGCACGGTAACGCTCACAGCAGCGGACATCGACTTCGGGAGTGACTCCTGCCGCATCATGAACAGCGGGTCATACAACATGTGGCTGTATGTGACCAATGGCCGTCCAATAGGGGTGGGTGTCGATGTTTCTGCACAGGGAGGGATGAGCATGTCAGCCTCAGAAGTCA
>Ga0209335_10005596_pt1 | contig 11488 bp, 15 predicted proteins | sample COG_09_FD_184753 | JGI IMG/M metagenome (GOLD analysis project Ga0209335, IMG submission 184753) | Pelagic Microbial community sample from North Sea - COGITO 998_met_09 (SPAdes) (version 2) | ecosystem: Environmental > Aquatic > Marine > Neritic zone/Coastal water | place: Helgoland, sampling...
CATAAGGACTCTATGATTGGTCATAATTCAAAAAAGGCTTTGAAATAGAAATGTATTCTGTTATTACTTCACCAGTTTTAAGTGGGGCGATGGCGGAATTGGTAGACGCGTTGGTCTTAGGAACCAATTTTTTCGGAAGTGAAGGTTCGAGTCCTTTTCGCCCTACCAGAAAAGTAAGTAAGAACGCAGACAAAAATGACTACGCTGACGTCTACGATATGTTAGTTTTGTCTACGAATAAAAAAAAGGAAGGTGTGGTTAAGAACAAGAATACTGATTTCGGTAGTCTTAGGAAGAACCACACTTTTCATCTCAACGACACTTGTGCAAAAAATTCTTTAAGCACTAGGTGTTTTTTCAATTTAACCTCATCAACACATCTGTGGTGGTCTTGTAGACGATACAAGAAAACACCTCGTAGACGTACACCTGTGTTGGTATCACACAAGGAGATGTTCTCACAATGTCCGCAGAAACTCACAAGACACCATTACAGCTACAACTAGAGGAATTAGTTAGAGTTGGCGTAGGTGGTAAATACAAAGATAAAAAAGATTACATAGAAGTAATACAAAAAGAACTAGACCATGAAGAAGCTATGCTTAGAGGTGGGGCAGATAGATACATTAAGACTGTAAATGATGCCAAAGCCAAACAGCAGGAAAGTACAACCTTGTATGGCCTAGTATTACAGCAGAAATATATAACTGAAGTATCTAATAAGATTAATGATGATATTAGGTTGATGACCTCAGGTCAGGCAGGAAACCACCAAACTGCTCTCAAACTAATATGTCAATGTCTTCCATCTACAGCATTTGATAAAGGCGTCTTTTTAGATGACAGGCCAAGTATATGGGATACTTGTTCTTTGATTATATTGAAGAATGTAATTGATGGTATTTCTGATGAAATAACTATTAATAAATTATCTATACAAATAGCTACTGGATTAATGCAGGAAGCTAGAATTACTCAATTCAAAGAGCAGAATAAAGATAGCTACAATAAGACTGCAAGGAAACTAGCAGGTAAGAACATACCTCAGGGTATCAGAAGGTATCAATATAAGTCTAGAGTTTGGACATATATGATGAACCGAAATGAACTTAGGTTTGACGATTGGACTAACGTAGAAAAATTACATCTAGGTGTAAAGATGTTAAGCTACCTTGAAACATTAGGTTTAGTTAAACATCAAAATAGAAAGCATAGGAAAGATAAGACTATTACCTATGTAGAAGCAACACCCCAAATCATAGAGGAAATTAGAAACTTCAATATCAGAAATGAATTGTTGTTTCCTAAATTCTTAATGATGGTTGCACCACCACGTGATTGGACTTCACCTTTTACAGGCGGATATTATGGAAAAAGATTTAACAAAGAAAATAAACCAGAGGAGATTGAACGTGCATTACAACTTTATCAAGCAAACAAATAAGAGATATTTAGAAGAACTAAACAACAGGTGGCATGAGTTTCCTGTAGTCAGCAATGCAGTCAATATAATGCAGAGAACTGAATGGGTAATTAACAGGCCTGTATTTGATGTATTAGATGCCTGTGTAAAGAATAGCTTTGCCTTAGGTAAATTACCAATTAATCCTGATGATATACCATTACCACCTAAACCATTTGATATAGCAACTAACAAAGAAGCTAAGACTAAATGGAAAAGAGAAGCATCAAATGTCTATAAGGAGAGAGCAAAAGCCAAGTCTAAATTTATTCAAGTTAGACAGATACAAGAAGAAGCTAAATTATTTTTAGATATAGGTTTCTGGTATCCATACCAATTAGATTTTAGAGGTAGAATATATCCTAAAAGTCCTATGCTATCTCCACAGAGTGCAGACTATGCAAGAGCATTACTTAAATTTAAGTTTGGTAAACCAATGGCAACTGAAGAAGCATTTAATAACTTTGCTGTAGCAGGTGCAGGTCTATTTGGTGAAACTGATAAAGAAGAATTATCTATAAGAAGACAATGGGTAATTGATAATGCAGATAAAATAATTAGTACTGCTAACAATCCATTGACTGATACATTCTGGTGTGAAGCTGATAAACCATTTAGTTTCTTAGCATGGTGTATTGAGTATAGAGACTTTGCTTTGTCAGACTTTGACCCAAAGTTTATAACTACATTACCAATACATTCTGATTGTTCTAATTCAGGCCTACAACATTACTCAGCTATGATGAGAGATGAAGTAGGGGGTAAGGCTACAAACCTAGTACCATCTAATAAACCTAATGATGTCTATGGTATTGTTGCTGAAAAAGTTATTGAGAAACTAAAAGTAAATACTAATCCACTAGCTAAGAAATGGTTAGATTATGGAATAGACAGGAAGATATGTAAGAAGCCTGTCATGTGTTTACCTTATAGTTTAACTCAATATTCCTGTAGGCAATACATTCAAGACCATGTTGAAAAAGAGTTAGTAGACCGCAATAAACAACATGAGTTTGGTGATGACCTATTTAAATCAACCCATTGGTTAACAGGCATAGTATGGAAAAGTATTAATGAAGTAATTGTTGGTGCTAAAGATATTATGAAGTTCTTAAAAGATGTAGCTAAATTAGTTGCTAGTGAGAACTTACCTGTAGCTTGGACTTCACCATTAGGCTTACCAATCTTTATGAGTTCTTATAAAAAAGAAAGTAAAAGAGTTAAGACTAAGATGGGTGATAGTATAATAAAACTTTCTGTAAGTAGTGAGACAGAAGAAATAGATAGACGTAAAGTACAGCAATCTATATGTCCAAATCTAATTCATCAACTCGACTCATCGGTATTAAGTTTATCTGTAGTTAAAGGTTCTGAACTTGGAATAGATAATTTTAGTTTAATCCATGACAGCTTTGGAGTTCTTTCACCTGACGCTAATAATATGTCCTTAGCATTACGTGAAGCATTTTGTGATATTTATAGTCAAGATGTATTAGCTAACTGGGCTATGGAAATGAAGCAAATGTTATCAGAAAAAAATCAAAAGAAATTTCCACCTATACCTGCAAAAGGCAGTTTGGATTTAGACCTTGTGAAAAGTTCTGTGTTTTTTTGTGTATAGTTTTTTTAAACAGTCGTCATCGACACATCTGTCGATTAAGTACCACCTATGGCTAACCGAACAATTAACCAAAGGAGTATAATTATGAACGATGCCACAAATATAAGTGAACTGGGTGAAGCACTTTACCCACACTTAAACAGACCTGACGTTAAGTTTAACGAAAATGGTGAATACAAAGTAAACCTAAAAATACCTGAAGCAGATGCAAAAGGTATGATTGCTTTATATGAGAAAGCTATACAAAGTAGTATTTCTGAAGCTGAACAAAAGTTAAATGGTAAGAAGGTGAAGTTAGCACCTAAACCATATTCAGTCGCAGATGGCTTTGCAGTTTTCAAATATAAAATGAAAGCAACTGGAATAAACAGGAAGACTAAAGAACCATTTAGTCAAAGACCTGCTTTATTTGACGCCAAGAAAAATCCTCTTAACCCATCATCTTGTAATATCTGGGGTGGTTCTAAGATGAAAATTGCTTACGTGTTGAGAAGCTATTACTCACCTGCATTAGGTGCAGGAGTGACAGCACAACTGAAAGCAGTTCAAATCATAGAATTAGTCGAAGGTAAGCAAATGGATTTATTTGCTAAAGAAGATGGCTATGAAAACAAGACGTCACCAGAGGAGATGAATAATGTACCACAGACAGAAGTTCAAACGAGTACAGATTTCTAAAGACGTCACATTAAAATCAGGATTGGAAGAAGTTGTTTATCATTATTTAACTAATGCTAAATGCACTTTTAAATATGAAAGTTTAAAAGTCACTTACTTCCAACCTGAAACTAAAAAGACATATACACCTGATTTTCCAATTAAGGGTTCATTTATCATAGAAACTAAAGGTGCTTTTAATAGTGCCGATAGGAAAAAGATGAAGCTAGTTAAGAAGCAAAATCCTAAATTAGATATTAGGTTTATATTTTCAAACGCAAAGACAAAGATTGGAAAGAAAAGTTTAACTACTTATGGCAAGTGGTGTGAACTTAATAACTTTCCTTATCATTGTATTTATTCAACACAACAAACCTTCCCACAAGAATGGTTAAAAGAAATTAAGGAAAAACAAAATGGCAAGACAAGAAACTAAATATATAGTTATTCATTGTTCTCAGACTAGACCTTCACAAGATTGGGGTGCTAAAGAGATAGATAGAGTACATAGAGAATTTGGTTGGTTAAAGATTGGTTATGGAAAAGTAATTAAAAGAGATGGAACTGTAGAACAAGGTAGAGAAGATGATGCAGTACAGGCTCACGTAGCAGGTTATAACCATACAGCTTATGGACTTTGTTTAGTAGGTGGTGCAACAGAAGAAGATTGGAAAGTTGGAGAAGACAATTTCACAAGTGAACAATTTGAAAGTTTAAAAAAAGTTTTAGAAGAATTAGTTATTAAATATCCTGAAGCAAGAATAGTTGGACATTATGAATTAGATGAGAAGAAGACTTGTCCTAATATTAATATAAGAGAATATTTATTAAACGAAGATATTAAAAATTACAAATTTCAAGATGGTTTGACTGATGAAGCTGATTTAGCGGAATTGGAAGATGAACCAAGAGAATAAGTTTCTCCATCATAGTCCTTGTGAGAACTGTGGTAGCCGAGACAATCTAGCGGTCTATGAAGACCATACATATTGTTTCGGTTGCCGACAGTACAACACATTAAATGGTGAACTACCAAAAATAAAAGAGAGAACAGAATTTAAAAATATGATTGATGGAAAAGTAGAAGCATTACCAAGTAGAAAAATAGATAGTGAAACTTGTAATAAGTTTAATTATCAAACAGGTGTATACAATGGTAAACCAGTTCATATCGCTAATTACTATGACAAAGATTATAATATCGTTGCACAGAAATTAAGATTTCAAGATAAAAAATTTACATGGCTTGGTGATACAGACAAGATTACTTTATTTGGTCAAAACATTTGGAGAGATGGTGGTGATAAATCAAAACTTATTATTACTGAAGGTGAATTAGATTGTCTTTCTGTAAGTAAAGTTCAGCAAAATAAATGGCCTGTAGTTTCTGTACCATCAGGTGCTACTTCAGCAAAAAAATATATTAAAAAAGAATTAGATTGGATTTCAAAATTTAGCAGTATTATTTTGATGTACGATGAAGATGAAGCAGGAAAACAAGCTGTCATTGATTGTGCAAGTATTCTTCCAGTTAAAAAAGTTAAGATAGCAACACTACCTGCAAAAGACCCAAGTGAATTATTACAATCAGGTAGAGGTGAACAAATAGTTCAAGCTATGTGGGAAGCAAAAGCCTACACACCACAAGGTATTATTGAAGGGTCTGAAACTAAAGACCTATTACTTAAAGACGATTTTGTTGAGACTGTTCCATACCAATGGAATGGATTTAATAATAAACTAGGCGGTATAAGGCAAGGTGAACTTGTCTTATTAACCGCAGGTACAGGAATTGGTAAGTCACAAGTTTGTAGAGAAATTACACATCACTTAATTAGTAAGAAACAAAAGGTAGGATACATCGCTTTAGAAGAAAGCGTTAAACGAAGTGTCAGAGGAATTGTTTCTGTAGGATTAAATAAATTAATGCACTTACCTGAAGTAAGGCAAAATATTTCAGACGAAAAAATTTTAGAGGAATGGAATAAAGTAAAAGATTATATTTGCTTTTACGACCACTTTGGAAGTTCTGACACAGAAGATTTAATGAACCGAATTAGATATATGGTTCAGTCATTAGATTGTAAGACAATTATTTTAGACCACATCTCAATAGTAGTATCAGGTATTGGTGAAGGTGATGAAAGAAGATTAATAGATAACACTATGACACAACTAAGAAAGTTAGTTGAAGAATTAGGTTGTGCATTATTTCTTGTATCACATTTAAAAAGACCTGAAGGTAAAGGTCACGAAGAAGGTTCACAAGTATCCTTGTCACAACTTAGAGGAAGTTCAAGTCTTGCTAGTCTAGCAGACTCGGTGATTGCCTTTGAGAGAAACCAACAAGATGAAATTCAAAACAATGTTATGAAAGTTAGAGTACTTAAAAATCGTTGGTCAGGTGATACAGGCATTGCTTGTAATTTAATTTACAATAAAGAAACAGGTAGATTAACTGAAGGTACTTTCGATGAATGAGAAACTTCTAACGAAGTTCATTCTTTCATTCTTAATAGAAAAACAAGATTATCTTTCACTAACACAAGAACAACAAACAATAGTTTTTGAAACTTGTAAAACTATTATGACTGCAATTTATAATGCAATTAAATATGACAATGTATTTCCAGTCATTATGTGTGGAGATGTTGAAGCATTTAAAGTTATAGAAAAATCAATCAAGCAAGTAGCAGATTTTTTACCAAGCGTAGAAAAAATAAAAATACATTTAATACATTAATATGAACCTAGTAGTAGACCTAGAAACAAATGGTTTCTTGGACAAAGATAACTTAGTCATACATTGCGTTGTTTGTAAGGATATAGAAACTCATCAAGTTTATAAATATAATCCTAACAACTTAATGGACTGCCTAGAATTGCTAAAGAAAGCTAAAGCAATTATTGGTCATAATATTTTAGGTTTTGATATTCCTGTTTTAAAAAGAGTTTTAAATTTTACTTACAAAGAAAAGGTATTTGATACCTTATTAATGAGTAGATTAATTTGGACTAACTTATTAGACCACGATTATAAACATAAAGAATTACCTGCTAAATTATATGGTCGACATTCCTTAGAGTCTTGGGGTTATAGATTAGGATTACGTAAAGGTGATTACCAAGAACACTCAGACTTTACTGAATATAACCAAGATATGCTTGATTATTGTGAGAGAGATGTAGAAGTCACTCACTTACTTTACGATAAAATAATCAAAGAAAACTATTCTAATAAAGCAATAGAACTAGAGCATAAGTTTGCACATTGGATTGTTAAGCAAGAACAACATGGAGTGTATTTTGATGAGACGTCTGCTCAGACGCTACATACTATCCTAACCAAGCGGAGACTAGAGTTGGAAGACAAACTATCTTTAGTCTTTCCTGCTTGGGAAAAGTTTTGTGGTAATAAAGTTTATAAAAGAGACAACAAGAAAAAAGGTATAAGAGCAGGTGTACCAGTACCAATTTATAAAACAGAAATATTTAATCCAAGTTCAAGACAGCATATAGCAGACAGATTAATAAATGTTTTGGGGTGGTCTCCAAAATCCTTCACACCGACAGGCCAACCAGAGGTAAATGAGAAAGTATTAAATTCATTATCTTATCCTGAAGCTAAACTTATTTCACAATACTTAATGGTACAAAAAAGATTAGGTCAACTTAGCGATGGTGACCAAGCATATTTAAAATTAAACAAACAAGGGAAAATTTATGGAAAAGTTATTACGAATGGTGCAGTCACAGGCAGATGTACTCATCACTCACCAAATCTGGCACAATGTGTTTCGAGTAGTTCGGAGTATGGCAAAGAATTTCGTTCCTTATTTTATTCTCCTACCGATATGGTTATGTGTGGTCTTGATTTTTCTGGTTTGGAGTTGCGTGTGTTGGGGCATTACTTGCATAATTATGACAATGGGAATTTTTCAAAGACACTTTTGGAAGATGATATTCATACCGCCAATCAAAAGGCTACAGGACTTGCCACACGTGATAAAGCTAAAACTTTTATATATGCTTTCATTTATGGTTGCGGAGATAAGAAGCTCGGTGAAATACTTAGCGTCACTCACGAAGAAGCCAAAAGAGTAAGACAAAGATTTACAAAAAGTTTACCTGCACTTGCTACATTAATAGATGCAGTAAAACATAAATTTAGAAACGTAGGTTATCTAAATGGAATTGATGGTAGACGATTAATTTGTAGAGCAGAGTTTAGTTCACTCAATACTTTGATTCAAAGTTGTGGGGCTTTATTGGTAAAGCAAGGAACAATCATTCTTAATGAAGAATTATATAAAGCAGGATTTAAATGGGGTGAAGACTATGCAATGGTTTTACACATACATGATGAAATGCAATTCATAGTTAAGAAAGAAAAATTAGAAGAATTTAAAATAATAGCACAATCGATATTTACAAAGACCCAAGAGTTTTTTGATTTCAGAACCCAGTTAGATGGTGAAATTAAAGTAGGGCAGAATTGGAGTGATACACACTAAAGCTAAACCTGATTTCGACAAAGATTTAAAATTTGGCGAGAAGTACGAAAACGAATTTCAAGAAGCAATAGAAGGTAAGGTCGAATGTAAGACTGACAGGCTATGTCAGAAGACAGGTAATGTTTATATAGAGATAGAAAGTAGAGGAAAACCCTCAGGTATTCATACTACTAAATCCAAGTACTACGCTATTTGTTTATGGGTAGAAAAACGTAAAGACCAAACTTGGGTTCTAGTACCTACCAAAATTCTAAAAAAATTAATGAAGTCTTATCCAATTAAAGCAGGTGGAGATAGATGGACTTCTAGAGGTCACATCATTCCTAAAGAAGATTTACTCAATTTAATTATATGAAGAAGTTATTAAAAAATAAACTCATCTTACCAGACATAGATGAAAATGACTTTCCATATAAATTTTATAAGTGCTGGTGGAGTGACATTATTAGTGACAGCAGTTGGTCACCACTTCAGCAAATAAAAAAATCAAAGACAGCAGTTTGTATAACAATGGGTTGGTTAATCCACTCATCAAAAAACAAATTTGTTTTTGTTGGTGACATTAACTTCAATGATGATGGCACAGTTAATGAGGGTGGGAACTCAACAGTAATCCCAAAATCAAACATACTAAAACTAAAGGAGATAAAGTTATGACGCAGTTAGATGATGCTCATTTTCACTTGCATAGTGCAAATAAAGCAAAACAACACGAACAGAAAAAAATGAAAAACATGAACGACTTCTACGACAACACAAACAAAGTGATGATAGTAGATGGCGACCTAGTAGTCTACAAGATTGCTTCTGGCTTAGAAGAACCTATTGACTGGGGTGATGATGTTTGGACTTTACATTCTGATTTAGGAAAAGGTAAAACTTTTTTACAACAAACTATTAATCATTATAAAGAGAAGACACAATCAAAAGAAGTTATCTTTGCATTTTCTGATAAGAATAATTTTAGAAAAGAATTTGATAAAACTTATAAATCACATCGTAAGAAAATTAGAAAACCTATTTGTTATGCACCATTAAGAAAGTGGGCAGAACAAAATTATAATTTTTATACTTTACCTAATTTAGAAGGTGATGATGTAATTGGTATTCTAGCAACACAACATTATAAAACTAATAATGTAATTATATCTGGTGATAAAGATATGAGAACAATACCATCTTGGCATTGTTTTATTGGTGATGACCAGTTGGAATATGTTGATGAGACTAAAGCTGATTATAATTTTTGCACACAAGTACTCGTAGGAGATTCAGCAGATGGGTATAAAGGCCTAGTTGGTTGTGGTGCAGTTAAGGCATCAAGAGTTCTTTTAGATAAGAAAAATATAGATGAAATGTGGGAAGCTGTTGTTAGAGAATATGAACGTGCAGGTTCTACATTTGAAGATGCTTACCATCAAGCAAGATTAGCCAGAATACTTAGAAAAGATGAGTATGACTTTGGCACAAGTAAACCAAACTTATGGAGTTATAGATATGAACACTACAAAGATACTAGAGCAGACAAAAAAGCTAGTTAGTACTGACAGAGAAGACAAGCATGGAGACAAGGTACAAAACCATGAAAACATTGCTAGGCTTTGGTCAGGCTTTATTCAAAACAAAACGAAGCTAAACATTCAACTACTTCCTGAAGATGTAGCCAATATGATGGCTTTGTTAAAGATAGCTAGAACACAAGCAGGTCAACATAACATTGATGATTATGTAGATGCCTGTGGGTACTCAGCAATAGCAGGTGAGATTGCTAATAAACGTACTGAAATAAGTGCCACTTTAGGAGAAAACAATGCCAAAAAAGATAGAAATACCAATTCTTAGTGAAGAACTAATCGATTACTTGGATACGCTTTTTCCAGAAAAATGTGCTGACCTTCAGGAGAATGAGAAAGAAATTTTTTATAAATCTGGTCAAAGGTCAGTCGTTAAACACTTAATAGAAAAATATAAATTACAAAAGGAGAACGACTAATGTGTTCATTTTCAAGACCAAGTCCGCCACCTGCACCTGAACCAATCCCAGTAGCACCACCTAGTATTGCTAACAGCACAACTAAAAGAGATGCACCTACACAGGCTAAATCTACTTCTACTTCTGCATCAGCAACTAATACTGCTATGAAAAAAAGACGTGGTAGAGGAAGTTTAAGAATACCTCTAACTTCTTCAGGATTATCAAGTAGTGGCGTTAACTTTCCAACTGCATAATAATTAATGGAAAAATATAATCTAGATACTTCTACAGTCGCCTTAGATAAATCTTTGGTCGAAAGTCAGTACACAAAGATGGAAGTAGATAGAGAACAATATTTAGAAAGAGCAAGAGAAGTTGCAAAATTAACTATTCCACATTTATATCCACCTAAAGGTGCTAACGAAGCAACTGAATATCCAACACCATATCAAAGTGTAGGTTCTAGAGGTGTCACAAATTTAGCTAGTAAATTAATGTTAGCTTTATTTCCACCACAAGCACCATTCTTTAGATTAGATGTTGATGATTTAGTTTATAAACAAATAGAAGGTGACCCACAGCAAAAGCAAACTATAGAACAAGGTTTAGCTAAAATAGAAAAAGCTGTGATGGACAGCATTGAAAATAATAATGACAGAGTAGCAGTATATGAAGCACTTAAACATTTAATTGTTTCAGGTAATGTTTTATTAAAAATGTCAGAAGATGGTTTAAGAACTTATCCATTAAATAGTTATGTAGTTAAAAGAGACCCACAAGGTAAGATATTAAAAATTATTATTAAAGAAGGTATATCTCCAAATACTTTATCTGAACAATTAAGAAAAACTATTGGTAGTAAGATTGATGACGAACATAAAACATTAAATCTATATACTTGTATTTACAGAGAGAAGAAAAGATTTTACGTACATCAAGAATGTGCAAAACAAAAAGTTTTTGAAAAGTATTACGACTTAGATAAACTTCCATTCCTAGCATTAAGATTTAATAGAATAGATGGTGCTAACTATGGAAGGGGTCATTGTGAGACCTTTGAGGGAGACCTTCGTAGTTTAGAAGGATTAACAAGAGCAATCTTAGAAGGCAGTAGTGCTTCATCTAAAATGCTTTTTATGATTTCTCCTAATGGTACTACAAGAGCATCAAGCATAGCTAAAGCACCTAATGGTGCAATTATTGAAGGTAATGCACAAGATGTTTCAGTATTACAGGCCAATAAGTTTGCAGACTTTAGA
>Ga0209335_10005597_pt1 | contig 11486 bp, 17 predicted proteins | sample COG_09_FD_184753 | JGI IMG/M metagenome (GOLD analysis project Ga0209335, IMG submission 184753) | Pelagic Microbial community sample from North Sea - COGITO 998_met_09 (SPAdes) (version 2) | ecosystem: Environmental > Aquatic > Marine > Neritic zone/Coastal water | place: Helgoland, sampling...
CCCAACCATCTCTTCTGGTGAGGCATTTAAACTAAAATCATCCAGATCAACATATTTTCCTTTTGGAATGACTAAAGCATGAATTTTTTTTTGAGGATTTATATCATGAAAAGATAAAACAAATTTATCTTCATAAATTTTATTACAAGGTATTTCCCCTCTTAATATTTTTGCAAAGATATTACTATTATCATAACTCATTTTTTTCTTTTTTCTAATTCCTTCATAACTTCTTCGATTTTTACGTCATTAGCTTCTAGATACATCAATAAATGATAAAAAACATCTGCAGCTTCGTATATTTTATTTGTGTCCTCTTCTATAGCTTCAATTAATTCATCAACTTCTTCTAAAACTTTTGCTTTGCTCAAAGATTTATCTGCAAGCAATTTATTTGTGTAAGACCCTTCTACAGGTGATACCTTTCTTTTTCGAGCAAGCTTTATTAAATTTTCTAATATACTAAACATTCTAAATTCTAACAGGTATTCCTTTTGAATCCAAATATTCCTTGGCCTCTTTTACTGAATGTTTTCCATAGTGAAATATAGATGCAGCTAAAACAGCACTTGCATTTCCTAATTTAATTCCATCAACTAAGTGATCAAGATTACCAACTCCACCAGAAGCAATAACAGGAATGTTCACTTTAGAAGATATCTTAGACATTAATTCAATATCATAACCAACTTGAGTGCCATCTCTATCCATTGATGTTACTAATAATTCTCCTACACCACTATTTTCCATTCTTTGTGCAAATTCTATCGCATCAATCCCTGTATTATTTCTTCCACCATGAGTAAAAATTTCCCAATTATCAAAATTTTTTTTAGCATCTATCGCAACCACAATACATTGTGAGCCAAATTTTTTAGAACTTTCTACTACTACTTCTGAGTTTTGAACTGCTGCAGTATTTATTGAAACTTTATCTGCACCACAGTTTAATAATTTATAAATATCATCAACGCTTCTAACTCCTCCTCCAACAGTTAAAGGAACAAAGCATTTCTTGGAAGTTTTTTCTACTACTTCATAAATAGTCTCTCTATTTTCATTTGAGGCAGTAATATCTAAGAAACAAATTTCATCTGCTCCACCATCAGAATAAATTTTAGCTTGCTCAACTGGATCTCCAGCATCTTTTAAATCAACAAAATTAATACCTTTAACTACACGTCCATTTTTAACATCTAAACAGGGTATTATTCTGTTTTTAAGCATCTAATTCCTTAACTAATTCCTCTAATTTAATATCGCCATCGTATATAGCTTTTCCAACTATAATACCTTCAATATTCTTGTTTAATTCCTTAGCTTTTTTAATGTCGTCAATTGAAGAAACTCCACCAGAAATAATCACTGGACAATTTGAAATATCGGCGATCTTTGAAGTTTCATCAAAATTAGGACTTTGCTTCATCCCATCTCTATTAATATCTGTATAAATCAATCTACTTGCACCATATTGATTAACCTCTTTTAAGTAGTCTAAAGTTAATTGGTTTGAATTTTCTTTCCAACCTGAAACAGATAAATATCCATCTTTAGCATCTAAACCTAATGCAATTTTATCTGGAAATTTTTCACAAGCTCTTTTTAGAAAGTTTTTATCTTTTATAGCGGCACTACCTAAAATAACTTTTTCTACACCAGCATTTGTATATTTTTGAATACTTTCAAAATTTCTAATGCCTCCACCAATTTCAATTTTAAGGTCAAATTTGGCTACTATTTCTTGAATAATATCCAAATTGACTGTTTCACCTGTTAATGCTCCATTTAAATCAACAATATGTAAATTTTTAAATCCATGATCCCTATATTTGCTAGCCTGTTCCACAGGGGACATTTCATATTCTATCTTATTGTTGAAATTTCCTTTAATCAACCTAACACACTTTTTATCTTTAATATCTATGGCTGGAAATATTTTCATACGTTGTAATTAATTGAATTCAAAAAATTTGCTATTATAAAAAATTTCGTCATTTCCAATTCTATCAAAATAAATAAATTTTTTTTCTTGAAAAAAATTTTTAAAGTTTAATTCTGCAGGTGTATTGTTTTCTAACGAAACTAATTTAATATTATTTTTATTAAAATTTATTGAATTTAATAAATCCATCTCTCCACCCTCTATGTCTATTGATAAATAGTCAATATCAATACCCTGGGGGACCACTTGTTCAAAAGTAATTGTCTTTAAACTGTGATTTTGTATTTTGCTTTTTTTATCACTTGAAATAAAATCAAAATTTTTTTTATAATATTTATCATTAATTCCACTCATCTGAGTAAGTCCTTCAACAACTTCTATAAATTCTACTTCTTTAATTTCATTGCTAATTGCATTGTTGAATAATTTGCATTTTCTATTTTTTTTTAATTTTTTAAATTGAATACTAGATGGCTCTATAGCAATACCTTCCCAATTTAAAAATTTTTCAAAATGGTAACAGTTACTACCCTGAATTCCATCGTAGGCTCCGATTTCAATAAAAAAACCTTTTTTTTTATTTTTAAAAAAAAATTCTTTTATTGTCTTGTCTTGACCAGATTGTGATGGATATTTTTCATTCCAAAAAAAATACTTTTCACAATCCCAAATTTTTTGTCTTAAATACCCTCTAAATCCACGTTCATTTGTATTTTCGTAATTGTTTGGAATTCCTTCTAGTAAAACGGAATAAATTTTATGTGCATTTATTTTGCCTTCAAGATTTTGATTAAAAAGTTCTTGTGCTTTTTTTAAAATTAAGTTTGTATTTTTTCCCACAAACTGTCTGAGATCAATATTTTTCATCTAAATTTTTAAAAAATTTTCAATTAATCTAATTCCAATTCTATCACTTTTCTCAGGGTGAAATTGAGTTCCAAATATATTTTCTTTTTCAACAGAGCAAACTATATTTGAAGAATAATCTGTTGTTGAAGAAATTACATTTTTATCTTCTGAAATAAATTCATAACTATGAACAAAATACATATGAGAATTATTTTCTATATCTTTAAAAATCTTACTATCTTTTAAAATATTAATTTGATTCCAACCGATATGAGGTAGTTTGTACTTTCCATTTTGATTATCTATTTTTGATACTTTTCCTGATATCCACCCTAAACCTTTAGTTTCTGTTTCCTCATAACCAATGTCTGCAAACATTTGTAATCCAACACAAATACCTAAAAGAGGTTTTTTATTATTGATTGCAAATTCATTCAAAGTATCAACTAAACCCCTAATACCGTTCAAAGAATCAACACAACTCTTGAACGAACCCTGTCCAGGTAACACGGCCTTGTCGCTTGATTTAATTTTTTTTAAATCTGAAGTTACTTCAATATTTACTTTACCTTTGGCAGCTTCTTTAAAGGAGTTTATTACCGACCTTATATTGCCTGAATTATAATCAATAATTGTGACATTCATTAAACTTATAGTGCACCTTTGGTAGATGGAATGCTTTTTTTATTTCTAGGGTCCATCTCTAATGCTTCTCTCAATGATCTTGCCAATGCTTTATAACAAGACTCGATAATATGGTGACTATTGTCTCCATAAATATTTTCAACATGCATTGTAATTCCAGCAGATTGAGAAAATGCTTGGAACCATTCTTTAAATAATTCCGTATCCATCTCACCAAGTTTTTCTACTTTTAATTTTACTTTCCAAATCAAATAAGGTCTGTTCGAAACATCTATTGCAACTCTTGTTAAAGTTTCATCCATTGGTATAATTCTGTGCGCATATCTTTTAATGCCAACAAATTTTTTTGCAGCCTTTTTTAAAGCTTCACCAATAGCAATACCTGTATCTTCTGTAGTGTGATGAAGATCAATATGAATATCGCCTTTAGCTTTTACTTTTAAATCTATAAGAGAATGCTTTGATAATTGTTCGAGCATATGATCTAAAAAGCCTATGCCGGTATCAATTTGATATTTACCCTTACCATCAATATTCACTTCAACACTAATACTAGTTTCTTTAGTTTTTCTGGATACTTTTCCTTTTCTAGACATATATTTTAAGGGTATACATGCATAATCTCACTATATCAATATCAGCAATTAACTCTTGAAGTATAAAAATTAGTTACCATTTACCATTCATGACAACAATTGTACTAGTAAGAAAAAATAATGAAGTGGTAGTAGCTGGCGATGGACAGGTAAGTATGGGAAATACTGTAGTTAAAAGCACCGCTTCTAAGATTAGAAAAATTGAAAAAAGAGATGTAGTTGCGGGTTTTGCAGGATCGACAGCAGATGCTCTTACTTTGTTTGAGAGATTAGAAGCTAAAATTGAAAAACATGCTGGCAATCTATCAAGAGCAGCTGTAGAATTGGCCAAAGATTGGCGAACTGATAAATACCTTAGAAGACTAGAAGCATTGATGGCTATTGGAGACAAAGATAATAGCTATATTATATCTGGCACAGGTGATGTCTTAGAACCAGAAGGTGATGTAATTGGGATTGGATCAGGTGGAAATTATGCTTTAGCTGCAGGAAAGGTGTTAATGGAAACAGATAAAAGTGCAGAAGAAATTGCAAAAAAAGCAATTAAAGTTGCTTCAGAAATTTGTGTATTTACTAATGATAATATTAAGGTTTTAAAAATATAATGGAAAACTCAAACGTGACACCTTTGGTTCCTAAAAATAAAAGTGCTAAAGAAGAAAGCTCATTAGTCAGCTCATTGTCTCCAAGAGAGATTGTTTCAGAGCTTGATAGATTTGTGGTTGGTCAGAACAAAGCTAAAAAAGCTGTAGCGGTAGCATTAAGAAATAGGTGGAGAAGGCAAGCTCTTAAAGGTGAAATGAAAAATGAAGTTTTGCCAAAAAATATTTTAATGATTGGACCAACTGGTGTTGGTAAAACAGAAATTTCTAGAAGATTATCAAAACTGGCAGAAGCACCATTTGTTAAAGTCGAAGCCACAAGATTTACTGAAGTTGGATACGTTGGAAGAGATGTAGAACAAATAGTAAGAGACTTGATTGAAATTGCTATTGGTATGGAAAAAGTAAAAATGAGAAAAGAGGTCCATGCTAAAGCTCAAAAGTCTGCTGAAGAAAAAGTTTTAGATGCTTTAGTTGGTAAAAAAGCAAGTTTAGCTACAAGAGAAAGTTTTAGAAAAAGGCTTAGAAATGGTGATCTTGATGAAAACGAAATTGAGATTGCTGTAAGTGATACTGGATCAAACAATACTTCTTTTGAAATTCCAGGAATGCCTGGTGCTAATGTTGGTATGATTAACATTGGTGAAATGATTGGAAAATCAATTGGAAATAAAGAAATAAAGAAAAAAATGACTGTGAAAGAATCTCATGAAATTTTAATTAATGATGAATCAGATAAATTAATTGAACAAGATAAAATTGTTAAAGCTGCAAAATTGTCAACTGAGAATAATGGAATAGTATTTTTAGATGAAATAGATAAAATTTCTGCGAGAACTGATAGAGTTGGTGGAGATGTTTCTCGTGAAGGTGTTCAAAGAGATTTATTACCTTTAATTGAGGGAACTACAGTAAATACAAAACATGGTCCTATAAAAACTGATCATATCTTATTTATTGCATCAGGAGCATTTCAGCTTGCAAAACCGTCCGATCTTCTTCCTGAGCTTCAAGGACGTCTGCCTATAAGAGTTGAGCTAGAAGCGTTGACTAGTGAAGATTTTAAAAGAATTTTAAAAGAACCAGACTTTAGTTTAATTAAGCAATATGTGGCTTTATTAAAAACTGAAAATGTTGATCTTGAGTTTTCAGATGACGGTATCGATACAATTGCAAATATTGCTTCCGAAGTAAATGCAACTGTTGAAAATATTGGGGCCAGGAGACTTCACACAATAATTGAAAAAATTTTAGATGAAATTAGCTTTACTGCAACTGATCGTTCTGGTGAAAAAATTATTATTAATAAAGAATATATTAATAGAAACTTAGATAATTTAATTAAAGATACAGACTTATCAAATTTTATTCTTTAAATTTATAGGTACCCCAGTTCTTTCATTTCTTGTTCAAATGTTATTTGAATTTTATTTTGTAAAGCAAGATCTAATGAAGCTTGCCAATTAGTTTTGGCTCCCGATTGAAAAAATTTTATTTTTTTTCCAGTGTTTCTGTCAATTGAACTTTCTGCAAAACCTTTCTTATCTTCTAATTTCTTAACTTTTTCGAATTCTGTACTTTGAATAATATTATTAAATTTTTTTTTATCTAAAATGAAATCAATTTTTTTAAGCTTATGAATAAACTTTAAGATTTGATTAAAAGTTTTTTCCTTATCTTTTACTAAATCTTCATATTTAACTAATAAATATCTATTTACAGATTTAAATGACTTCCAGCTTTTATAATTATTTCCCCAATTTCCAGTATATACCGGTATTTGAATATTATTTTCATCTTTTAATACATATCCGTGTATCATATCTTCAACAGTTTGTTCGTGAGATTTCTGGTTATGATGTGATGCTGAAATCACAACATTTCTTGGGTCTCTTACGATATAAATCACACCTAAAGAATTTTCTAAATTTGTAAAAGGACTATTTTCAATATTAAATAAATAACTGTGAGTTTTTAAAAATTGAATACTATTTTTTTTATTAATTGACTCCTGAACTTTAATATAATTTTTTATGACCTCTTTTTCATTTTTTATATCAATACCTAAATTTACGAATAACGATTTTATTGGAAACTGATTAATATTTTTTATTAAGTCAAAATCAAAATTTCCATTTTGAGAAAAAAAATATGATGCTAGTAAAGATCTTGTTAATGTGTTGCCACTTTTAGGATATGATGCAATCCAAATAAACATTTTTTTAGAATTGGTTTTATTTTAACTTTTTTAAATATATATAAAAAGCTCCACTACCACCATCTTTTATTTCTGCATCTGTAAGTTCTATAATTTTTTTCATCAGTTTTTGATTTTTTTTAATAAATTCTGGAACTGAATATTTTAAAATACTTAAATCTTTTGATACATAGGGATTTTTTTGATGTTGAGAATGTATTCCTTTGCCAGTAACAACTATTAATTTATTTATATTTTCTTGATAAGATTTTATTATAAAACTCTCAATAATTTTATTGGCTTCCTCAAGAGTATACCCATGTAGGTCTATTGATTTTATTTTAAAAGTTATTTTTTTATCTATTATATGATCTTTATTAGACAATTTTTCTTTTTTAGATAGAAAATTTTCCCAATCTTTTTTATCTTTTTCTGAAATATTATTTGTCAATTAAGTTAAAGTATTAACTAGTAGCCAATTTGGATTGGCTGAAGTTGTATCTCTTGAGAATACCCAGGTGTCATAGATTTTTTTTATTTTTTCTGGGTCACCAGATATAATTTTTTTATCTTTGTCTTTAATACAAGTTATAACCTCTGCTATAAAATCTACTGTCACATTTAAAATTTTATCTATTTTTTTATGTTCTTTAATAGTTGCAGAATTAATTCCTATAAAAGTTATTTCAGCATAATGTCCTCTTTTGCTTCTTTCTTTTAATGCTTCATTGAACTGATTATAGATTTCTTTATTTAATAATGGTTTGCTTTTTGTTAATTTATTATCATTATCACTAAAGTCTATGATAATTGTCTCGTAAGCAATTTTTGCCCCACTTAAAAACTCTTTTTGAGCAGTTTCATCAAAAGTCTCTTTTTTTATAGGCGCTTGTTTTGTAACAGCTTCTTTTAAAATTTTATCAAATTGTGGAGGCGGTTTTCCTTCAAATCCAGTTCTTTTGCCAAGTATTCCTCTTAATCTTAGGAAAATAAATCCAGCAATCATTGCTAAAAGAATTATATCTATGTATTCGAAACTGTAACTCATATCTTTATAGTAATTACTATGTTGATTAATTTCAACCAGCAATTTAGATTACAGACAAATGAACACAGTATTACTATCAATAATTTTAATTCCTGCTTTAGAAATATTTCTGTTCATAAAAATAGGCTCTGAAATTGGAGCAATTACTACGATTTTATTAATATTCACTACAGCAATAGTTGGTATTTATTACGCCAAATATGAGGGATTAAACACTCTAAGATCGGGCTTTACCCAGATAAGAAAAAATAAAGCGCCGACTTATGAAATGATCTCTGGCGCAGCAATAGCTTTTGCCGCTCTATTATTAATTATTCCTGGTTTTGCAACAGATTTTTTTGGATTTTTCTTAATTTTTCCTATTTCTAGGAATTTTTTATTAGAAAGATTTTTTTATAAATTTAAAAAAGAGGAAAATGAAACTGAAAAAAAAAATTTTATTGATGGTGAATTTGAAGATATAGAAGATGACAATGACAAAAAAATATAAAATATTAGCAAAATATATTAAAGATATGTCAAGTGAAACTCCTGACATTGAAACATATATTTTTGTAAGAGATTATATTTCAAAATATCAGCTTAACATTGATATTAATTCTAAAGCAATAAAAAATAAAATGATTGAAATTAATACAATTTTAAAATTTGAGGATAAACAAGAAAATAAAAAAAAATCTTATTTTGAAATTAATTTTTCTACTATCGTAAAGATAGAAGAAGAAATAAAAGACAAAAAAGATTTAGAAAAAATTATCCTGTGTGATGTACAAACTGAAATTTATCCTGAATTAGAAAAATCTTTGCTAAATTTACTTCATGACTCTGGATATCCAAATGTTAAATTTGAAAAAAAAGTAGATTTTGAGCAACTTTATACTCAAAACTTAAACTAAAAAAAATTTTTTTTAAGGCTATTTTTTAAATATTCTTTATGCTTTTTTAATTCCTCAGCAGAAGGTGAAACGACTTTTTTATAATAATTAGTACTTAAATTATTTTTAAGATTAGTTTTTGTTTCATCACTTTGGAAATTTAAAGTTGGTTCTTTTTGGTCTATTAAATTAATATAAACTTTAGCTAATAAATCGCAATCAATTAAAGCTGTATGTTGAGTCCTTCTTGAGTTGTCAATTCTATACCTTCTACACAATGCATCCAAACTAACTGGTGATCCTGGAAATTTATCTCTAGCTAAAATTAGAGTGTCAACAATTTCATTATTTATTTTTTTTTTTCCTAAAATAGCCAACTCATTATTTAAATGTCTTAAATCAAACTCTGCATTATGAATTATAAGCCTTTTATCTTTAATAAATTCTAAAAATTGCTCCACTACCTCTAAGAATTTTTTTTGTGTAGCTAAAAATTCATCAGTATAACCGTGAACCTCTAATGCTTTTTCCGATACTTTTCTTTCTGGGTTCAAATAACAATGAAATTTGTTTTTTGTTGGAATCAGGTTTTCAAGCTCTATACAACCAATTTCAACAAGTCTATGTCCTTCTTTTATCGATATACCTGTTGTTTCTGTGTCTAAAACTATTTCCTTCATTTAAATAATCTCTTTAAGAATTTTCTTTATACCATCATTAACGGATTTTTTTGTAAAATCATTTTTGATAATAAAATCAGATTTTTTCTTTTTATACTGTGATGGATATTGAATATCTTTAAATTTTTTTAATAATTTTTGATTAAAATTTTTTCTTTTTTTTAATCTTTTTAGAATAGATGATTTTTTAGCTTGTATATAAATTAATATATCTTTTTTTTTATTAATTTTATTTTCTAATAATAAGGGAATATCCAAAATTACAATTTTTTTATTTTTATTTTTTTTTAAAAAATTATTCATTTTTTTTCTTATTTCTAAATGAACAATTTTAATTATTTTATTTAAATTATTTTTATTAGATAAAATTGCATTGGAAATTTCTAATTTATCTATTGGAAATGAAAAAATAAATTTTGGTAATTTTGCTTTTAACTTTTTAAAAATATCTTTATTTTTTTTATATAATTTAGCGACCTCATAATCAGCATTAAAAACTGGATAACCAAATTTATGAGCCACATAACTCTTGCCAGATCCAATTTCACCTAAAATTCCAATTATAATCATTTATCTAAAAGTTTAATAACGTCTTCAGTCACATCAGGTTTTTTCTTGTGCCAAATATTAAATGCTGAAAGAGCCTGATAAACAAACATTAATTTTCCATTTAAAGTTTTATTGCCAAGCTCTTTTCCAATTTTTAAAAAATTTGTTTCAACAGGATTATAAATAACGTCATAAAAAAATTTGTTTCCAGAAATTAATGAAAAATCAAGATTCAAGCTATCCTCCTTTTTTAAACCTAAGCTTGTTGCATTAATAATCATATCAAAATTTGATATCTCTCCCCATTTAATTACTTCTATATCTTTAAAAAGTTTTTTTAAACTTTCTGCTTTTTCTTTTGTTCTGTTAGATATTTTTATCTTTGAAGCTTTCATTTTAATTAAAGAAAAAATTATTGAAGGAACTACTCCTCCGGCACCCAAGATTAAAACTTCTTTGTTTTCAGGATAATATTCTGCTTTTTTAATACTGGTTTCAAATCCAAATATATCGGTATTATGTCCTATTATCCTGTCATCTTGTTTATAAATAGTATTTACTGATTGGGTACTTTGTGCCTCAGCACTTAATTCATCTAGATAAGGAATGACAGTTTTTTTGAAAGGGACAGTAACATTAATGCCCTTAATTTTATTATTTTTAACTTGGGAAATAATTTGCTCTAATTGATCCTCATTTATTTTTTTCTTTTCGTAAATTGCATTAATGTTACTAGTTTTAATCCAATAATTATGTAATTCTGGAGATAATGAGTGTTCGATTGGGTTACCTATTACTAAAAATTTTTTCATCAACAACCTTCTAAATATTCTTTAATTTTTAAGACAGGCAATCCCATTATAGTGTCTTCATCTCCAATAATACTTGAGAATAAATTTCTTCCTTCACCTTCAATTTGATAAACGTTATAAGCATATAAGGCTTCATCGGGTATCTTAGATAAATAAATTTTCAAATCTTCTTCTGTAAAATTCTTCATTGTAAGTTCTGCTTTATCTGTATAATTCCATATCATCGAACCATTCTTTGAAATACATACAGAGCTTATTAAATTATGTTTTTTACCATTAAGTTTTTTAAGTATTGTCAAAGCTTCTTCTCTGTTTTCTGGCTTAGATATTAGTTCACCTGCTAAATCAATCACACTATCAGCTCCCATAACCAGTCTATCACTTTGTCTTAAACTGACTTTATTGGCTTTGAGTTCAGCTAAATTTTTAGAAATAATTTCTGGTGAAGCCGACTCACTAATAAGAGTTTCTTTAACAACGTCTTCGTCTACATTCGACGGTTTTACCTCACAAAATATATTATGTTTATCTAATATTTCTTTTCTAACTTTGCTTTTAGAAGCAAGAATAATTTTATTTGACATTGTTTAAATAAATTTCGTGTATTTTAATTATTGATGCTGCAGTTTCTTCAACCGATTTTCGTGTGACATCAATTGATGGCCATCTATATTTTCGAAAAGTTTTTTTT
>Ga0209335_10005608_pt1 | contig 11471 bp, 10 predicted proteins | sample COG_09_FD_184753 | JGI IMG/M metagenome (GOLD analysis project Ga0209335, IMG submission 184753) | Pelagic Microbial community sample from North Sea - COGITO 998_met_09 (SPAdes) (version 2) | ecosystem: Environmental > Aquatic > Marine > Neritic zone/Coastal water | place: Helgoland, sampling...
ATGAAACAAATTTAAACCAATATAAACATCATGTTAAATCGGGAAAGCAAGAAGATTTGAAAGAATTATTACAACGTGACCTACCAGTAACAAGTAAATTAATACATATGAACCATATTACTAAAAATTCAGAGAGGACACCATTAAGTGTTAACAATACGATAAATGAACTAGTAAAATATACAATCAATCACGATAATATTAGCTACGATGATTATATTTCAATTAAAAATATAATATATTCTATCAAACGCGACTTTTTTTCATTTTTTAATAAACATAAGAGGATTTATAATAATATTTCACGTTTAAATCAAGACCGTTATTCCGACATTTTTCAGAAAAACACGTTCTATAATTATATATTTGATAAACGAAAAGGTACACAAGAAGAAAATGATTTATTAACCGATTTATTAGTTAAAACGTATTTGCGTGAACAACTGATACGGTTTGATGGTATAGATGGAACAAATAACACTAATAAACGGCAACTACTGCAAGAAGAACCAAAGGAACTTGATATAGATGAAAATTGGAAAAAAATGTATAAAAAAAAACACCCAAACTCTAGTAATAAAGATTATTATAATGCGTTCGTTATATTCTTAGATAAAGGCCTTATTGTTAAACCTGAAGATATTGCAACGTATTCTAAAAATGACGACACTACATCCGAATTTATTGAAAGACAATTTACAAATTCGTCCTTTATTACACACGCGAATAGTATAGACAATTTAAGATTTCTAACACATTTAATATCATATGGAAACGCTTCACTTGTGAATGACAATTTTGAAAGTATGATGGAAAATTACAAAACATATTTAGGTTCTTTGAATGGTAATAATGAAAATGGCAATTCTGTAAATTATGGTTCGGGTAAATGTGAGATAAATATTAAATTGTCGAAGAAATATATTTCGGAAGAAGAATTAGAAGACGATAATGATAAGGACATACAATATGATAAAGAATTTGATGATACATATTATGACGCTATGCATATCTATGCGGATGAAAAGAAAAATATGACAAATGAACAATTCGAAACGTATTTGTCCGAAAAAATGAAGGAAGTACACAACTTGGATGAAGATGGTGCGCTTGATATGGCAAAAACAATTATAAATGGTAAAAGGATGATTAGCAATGGTGATTATGCATTATTAGAACTATATGATGATGAATTAGTTTCTATCAGAATATACAAAAGAATAAATAGAAGATGGGTATTAGACGAGGAGGCAACATCACAACATATGAATAATTTCTCTCTACTTATGGATGGGAATAGATGTCCACAAACAATTGATTGTGGTTACGATGGCAACATTTCATCTAATGGTTCTGATTGTTTATCTACCCGAGAGAAAAGAGAGAAAATAAACAAGGTATTTGTCGATCAAATGATACTGGAATTTAAACATGTTTATTCCAAAAAGGAGACAGAACTCAAATTATTGATCTCTCATATGGGAGAGAAATTGAGAAGACAACAAGTGTTGAATAATAAATTATTATATAAACATTCGGACAAAGCAAACCGAATATCTAATTTCTATAACTTTCAAGATATGTCTATTATTAGCCCGCTTCATTCGATGCGTGACCAAATATTAGGGAATGAAGATTTTGCAACCAAACAACAAGAGATTATTATGTTTGTTAATAAATTCCTTAGGAAACCAAATAGTTCTAATTCTGACGCTATTTCGGAAAATAAATATATGTTATATTGCAAAGACACAAACCAGGCAATTTTGCCATTATTTCTATATGAATTGGCGAACGCGTTTGTAGGCCAGGGTGGAAACTATACAAGAGAATTAGAGAGAATAAAAAATACACAAGGCGAATTAAGCGATGATGGTGGTTTTTGGGTTGATGCAAAATCTGGGTCTGGTTATAAAATATGCGATATTGATTATAGTTTTGATGAAGGGTATACTGAAGGTGGTTCTAAAATCACTACTCACGCAGTATTGGAACCCGAGGAACCAACCGATGATGACGAATTTGAATTATCTGTTTCCGAATTAGAAAATTACGAAGAATTTAAAAACAAATTAATTGAAACTACTTCAAAGGACAAAGATGAGAATGTTATGTTTACTTCAACAGATGCAAATGATATATATACATTGTTGTCGAAAAGTGAAAATTTCACAGGTATTATATTAGAAAATAAAGTTGAAATTGTCATTAAAATACTTAACTTTTACAACAGAAGTCCTGCATTGCAAGATAAAGCAGAGATTGCGAAAGTTGTTTTATCTATGGCTGCCATTGTAATAAATATTCAATTGCAAATATTTGATATTTCGGTAATTAGATACTCGGGGTCGTGTATTCCATTTATATTTGGGTTCCCACTATACGATGAAACGAATATGAAAACGGTTGAATTTGTTGTATGTGTCTTTAAAGAGTTGAAGTTGAATGAACTTATTAATTCTATGAAAATTGAAGAAGTTGTTACTACTTTAAAACCATATATTGTAAAATTAGCTAGGGGGGAATTTAAAAGCGATATAAACCGGTTTTTAACAGAGAGAAAAACTGCTGTTGAAAAACAAGTTGATGTTCAATATAAAGGGTCATTCAATTATAAATTGTTTATGCCATATCAAGGTAATATTAAATTACCATCATACAACCCATTATCTACCAAAATTAAAGAACCGTACATGTCATTTGAAAATAGAATGATTGCTACATCAAAAATAATTGAGTTATCCTATTATATCCTATATGAAATGCACAATACTGTTTCAAAGGAAGAATTACATTTTATTGGAAATAAAATACATAAAAATAATACTTGTTGTATGTCTAATCATTCAACGGTTGATGCGTATTTCCGTGAAAATAATAGGTCATATGATTCATACATTGACCAATCACGAGAAATTAATAATATGTTAAATACTACACGGTTAAATAGTAAACCGAATTGTTATTATTCGAATGAAAATACACGTAAATTTGTACCAAATCCGTCTAATAGTTATGATACTATATTACTTAATGATGCCGTTCATACATATAGACAGAAATACATTGAACAAAATATTATAGATGATGATGATGATGATGATAATGATGATAATGATAATGATGATAATGATAATGATGATAATGATAATAATAATAATAATAATAATAATAATGTATCACTCAATAATGAAGACAATGGAAATAAGATGTTCCAACCAGAGAAAATAGATACAACGTATATTCATAAAAAAAATATTGTTAAAATGGACACCCATATTAATATGTCTTTATGCGAAACATTACAGCGTAGAATGCAAGATAGAATTGATTGCCAATTACAGGATAAAGACAAAGACAAAGATGACGACGAAGACAAAATAGCTATGTGTGTAAAGGAAGATTTAACACCTAAATTTGAAAATTTTGTTGATAAATTACATGAACTGATAAAGGATATACCTTGCGAAGGTTCCCCAGAATTAGAAGATAAATTTAAATCCAAAATTTCTAAAATGGAAAGTTATATTTTCAATCAAATACAAAAAATGAAAGATAGTATTACGAAAAATTTACAAACATTACCAAATGTCAAAGGAAGAAGGAAAACATCACAAAAATATGATATGTTCTTTGATAATTTAAAAACTATCTTTTTAAATTGGAGTAAGAATAAATCGGATTCTAACCCAATACAATTAGTGAATACGTTCAAAATAATAATAAATATTATTAAAATAAAATCCTTTAAGAATTTTACTGAAACCGTAGAGGTAGTTAATAACCCATATGTTGTTCCTAAACATTGGGGATTATATAAAAATGATGCTATCATTTTATCGGATTTTAATAAAAAAATGGATACATTACATAATGTTAATTCTATTACCCAGGAACTGTTTCATAAAATTAATATTCCATTAAATGAACATATATCTTGGATCAACACCTTCTCTTTGCCTAAAGATTTAAAACATATGGAAATTTATATTTATATTTACAGTATCTTATATTTGCTATATATAATTCAAGAAAACATTGATACCATTACAAATGCGGATTGCAAACTGAATTCCAAAATATTTCTAAATAGTTTAATTGAACGACTATTAATTGAATTTAAGAACCAAACGATTAATTTTGAACAAATTATGGATAAAACGTTACGTTCTAAAGAAAGGGAAAAAGACCAGATGACAGCAAAGTTAAAGGGTATGAATGATGATGAAGGAGAAGTGGATGAATTTTTGAGATTACATAAATTAGGAAAATGGGGCAAGGGTCTACAGAAAAGTTTATTTGTGTATGATGCTCGCACACAAGAAGAAGAAAGAAAGCAATTTACCGGTCAAGAACAAGAAGAGCGGGAACAAGAAGAGCAGGAACAAGAAGAGGCAGATTTATCAAATTTAGGCGAAGATGGAGAAGATTTAAGCGAGGAATAAATTTATTATATTTAAAATTTTATTATATTTAAAATCTTCAAATGTAATATATATATAGATATAGCACTTATATGTCCAATTTTATTTATGTAATGAAACAACAAAAAGTGGGTGTAACCATTATTATTTATTTGTTAATTATGTTTAGTTTAATTTACACCAAACCTTCCTTCCTATTTAACCCCGATGATAGTATTAAACCATTTGGAGTTGGGTATCAAACAAAATCTATATTATCGCTCCCAATCATTTCTATTTTAGTCGGTATACTATCATATATGTTTGTTCTACATTTCTTGAATTATAGTAATGCTAAATTTTAGATATAGAACAAATATAGAACAAATATAGAACAAATAAATATTCATAATATATAATTATATATTATGAGTTATGGAGCTAATTTAGTAGAACCAGGTGTGCAATTCTTTTTTAGACAGTCGCTTAAAAAATGTCACGAATTCAAAGAAAAATACTACAACATTTATTACAATATTTTTGTCACTGTTTCCATCTTTGTTGTAGTTGGATTATTTCTTAGATATAAGTATAAAGGCAAACTTACTAAAGAAGAGGAAGAAATAAAAGACCGAAAAAAACAAGAATATATTTTATCCAAAATTAAAAATTACCAAGCAACACAAAAAGTAAATAGAAATACAATCACAAACTTACCTGCTTTTAACAATGAATATGAAACAATTGCTAGACGTCTGTACAATCAATAATTTTTGGATATTTTTGGATAATATATATATATAAATATTCACATTATATATATATAAATTATATTATGAGTATGATTACGAATATCCTTAGCAAATTACTTGGCGAAACATTGTTGAGTTTTTACCCTATAATTGTCAAGAAAATAAATTTGGATTTAATATTACAATTATGGAGTAGATACTTTTCATATGTTATTTTTTCTGCATTCTTTATCGACTGGGGCTTTGTATATAAATCAATAAGGTCGTTTGATGGATTGATGCTGTCGGTTATTACGCTTATACACGTTTATACTTCATATCGTAGTTTTCAGTTATTAGATAGCGGGATTGCAACCACTATCTTTTATTTATACCCAATCATAATATTATTGTTATCGGGAACTTATTTTTCCCCTATTATTTTTGTTTCATTATTTGGTGTTTATCTGATTGCAAATGACATCAATGGTTCATCACAATCAGATAATACAAATAGTGAAAATACAAACGCGGAATTAGACGAACTCTTGCACAAATATGGAGCAAATGGTCGGGCAAATATATTTAAGGATGGTAAGAATTTAAAAGAACATTATTGGAATGAAGGAATTATTACCGCATTACTTGCTGCATTCACAGAAGCAGTTATATTTTATTTAATCCGGAATATAAAAACGAATAATAATTGGAACCATCTATTTTTATCATATTTTATTGGGGCAATCGTACTTACATTTTTCTTATGGGAAAAAATAAGCAAAACTACCTTATATAGTGGTATGTCGTTGTCCTTAGGGTTAAATTCATTTATAGGACTAATCGGATATTATTTAAGGTTCTATTCAATTTCTAGGTTGGATACATATACATATGCTATATTATCTTACTTTGGGATTGTTATGTCATATATTTACGGCGTCGTTCTAAATAACGAGGTTATTACTTTACAAAAACTATTTGGCACACTATGTATTATTAGCGCGAATATATATACAATATTTAGATGATAACCATTCGTCAATAATTAGTCAATAATTAATCAATAATTAATCAATAATTAGTCAATCGTATACGATGTGTAAGGGTTGTTTGAAAATTTAATGGAAGACACATTTGGACATTCCGACCCGATTTTTAATGTTATATATTCTTTCATTTCATTCATATTACCATATGTTACTACAATATCATCATAATATAATTTAAACACTCCAATCTGCTCTAATATATCCACTTTGGATATTATCAAAATATTCACACCAGATACATTTATTGCATATATTAATTTATTCAAATTCAACCAGTTCACTTTTCGACGCCGTTTTGTTGTTACACCATATTCTTCTCCCACCTCTCCAATTTTATGTAATTCTACGTTGTCTAATAATTCATCGGGGAAAAATGGGTCAATCCCAGAACGAGTATCATATATTTTAACTGCACCATATATATCATCAATCAACTTTGGACTAAATCCCAAACTACATGCACTATACGGCAATGTAACACTCGACGTTGTATAAGGATAATTTCCTTCGTTTATGTCTAACCAAAAACCTTGCGCCCCTTCGCATAATACGTTTCCATATAATTCCCCATTCCATAAATATTCTTTCAACTCAGGTATATCTTTTACTTGTAACCCAACCCTTCTATATTTATCACTATAACAAGGTGCTATTCCGCGTTTAGTTGTTCCTTGCTCTTTATTTAATTCATTTATATCTTGCTCAATATGCTCATCTGTTACAATATGAGCATTTGGACTAATTTTTATAAGGTATGTATTAAACCCATTGGTGTTCAAATAATCCACTTCTTCAAAAAAACTTTTGATATTTACAACACAATCTGGTCCTATAATTGATTTCACGCCATAAAATACACCACTTGGTATTAAGTGCGTCTTATATTTATTCTTTTTTACATACACTGTATGACCGGCGTTATTCCCACCATTCCAACGACATACAAAATCATACGCATTACTTTTTGCTAATTGCGACACTATCTTTCCTTTTGCTTCATCCCCCCACGCCAAACCACAACAAATATCAACCTTCTTTATAGCAGTTACACTCATTCTTATTATAGATATATCTATTATAAATATATCTATATGTGTTATTATTAAATTAAAATTTATATATATATATTAGTAAATAGTTATGTTGATTGATGAACGTACAAAAAAAGCGATTAATAAATTCTATGAATATAAATCAAATTACGAACAAGAACGCCAGGATAAAATTGATAAAATTCATAAAAAATACGCTGATAATAATGGGGAAATTCAAAAACAACTGGCTAAATTTAAGCAATCCTGTATATATTGCAAACGTAGTGTAAATACACAATTTATTAAAAAAAACAACCGTTTAATTATTATGTGTGGCGACAAAAATATGCCGTGCCCCGATAAATTAGAAATTGTTATTCCGAATTTTATCCATATTAATGATGGTATTCAACAATATAATAAATCATTAGAGGAATTAAGACAAAAGATTATTAAAATACGAGCAGACCTTACATATGAATTCATTGACGAAGAAGAAGCAATCAACGAATTTCAAAATTTGAATGATGAATTCAATACTGATTCTGAATTTTATACCGGGTTACTTTTATATAAAGGGAATATTGAGGAAAATAAAGAACGCGAACATATGATGATTTCTAAAATTAGCGAAATTAATAGATTAAAACAAGCAAGCTCTCAATTATTACAAAAATACGCTAAAACACATACACAACAACTTTTGCAAGATTATATTGAACTTATTAAATGTAAAGTTTTTCCGCAAAAACAACAATTGCAGAATTTAAGATATAGTTTTCAAGAAATCATAAGTAGAGAAATTAATACTGGTGAAGAAAGAGCTGGGACAATTGAATATAAATTATTTCAACGACCTAATTTATTTGAATTGTACCAGCATATTTGGGCGAGTATTGAAGATCCAACGGTTTTGCAGAATGGCAAAAAAAAAGATAGTGTTAATAGTTTTATTGTTGAAGATAGTGAAGAAACAAAACGTAATCAAAATAATGAGGAAGATGATGATGGGGCTGAGGATGATGGGGCTAATAATAATAATAATAATAATAATAATAATAATAATGATAATAATGATGATAATAATAGTAATAATAATAATGGGGATTTAGAAGAAGTTGTTATTGATGAAGGGAACATTGCACCACAAAATGAAGTAATTGAATTACGACCTAAGACAAATGAATACGAAACTGATAGTGATGACGATAATTATGGGAATGGGAACGATGATGATGATGAATAAGATGATGAATAAGAACAAGATTAAGAAGAAGATTAAGAAGAAGATTAAGAAGAAGATTGAGAAGAAGATTAAGAAGAAGATTAATAATAAGAAGAAAAAAATATTATTTACACCCCCCCCGTTAATTTATATTACTGACAAATTTATATTATACGTTAAATATATTATAAATATGTTAAGTAGATTTTGTGATATGATTGATTTAAAACTTTTTTTATTCAGTTTTTTTATTGGTATATTATTTGTTTATACCCTGGGTGCTGACCGAAAAACGGTGTATATGTACCCTTCCCCTAATACATACAAAGATATTGTTATTCAAGATGATGTTGGTAATTGCTTTAAATATGACCAAAAAAAGTTATCTTGTGAAAAAAATAAAGATAAAATAACTTCTTTCCCAGTTCAATACGAATCTACCGAAAAAGAAAGAGAAGAAGATAAAACACAAAATAAAATTCTTGGTATTTTTTAAATATCCATTATGATATATTAATATATTAATATATTTATATATCATAATATATCATAATGGCATCTACGAGAAATAAAAATAGCGCAGAGAATTACGCTTCTCAGCAAAAACGCATTACCCATATTCATACGAATATATTAGATACAAATTATACATACAATAATCAATCTTTCCTACCTGACTTTGGCTTAAACCCCGCACAAATGCCTAGAAATTCAATTGCACCGAATAGTGTGGATTTAGAATCATCATTACGTGGTATTGGTGCAACGAATTTGATAAATCCAACAGTACCAGTCCCTCTTCAAAATATACATATGCCTACTATTCGGTTTTTTGATAGAAATGAATTAATTATGCCCAAAGATTTAGCAATAGAAGGAAATCAACGTCCGTTAAAGTAAAAATATAATATATGTAATTTTTATAATAACTATATATATTAATGGCTTTTACAAGATTTAAATATGATAAATCACGTGTTGATAAACAATTAAATGAAGAAACATTTACAGCACGGTATATGTTAAATACCCCAGGGAATGGAACAGCAATGCCATTTCAAGAAGACCCACATACAAGATTACAAATGTGGGGTGCAAATTTTGCAGGAAATGCATTAGATGTGGAAAACGATTTGATGGGAATTACACGTCCATTAAACAGAGATTGTCTTAAGGATGAATATAAAAAAAATGCAACCCCGTTAGAAACATTACATTATTCAACAACACCCTCCCATGTTTCTCAGTCGCGAGTTGAAACACCTGCGTGGGAAGTTCGCAGTGTAATGCCCGACCGTGGCAACTTTCTATTTTATAATCCTCAAGAACATGTTGACCGCGAATTTCAAAATAATCTAAATACACGTATGATACAAAAAGATATGTATAAACACGGCAACCATTTAACGCGAGTTAGTGGAGGCAATGAAACAAATTGAATTGCTAATTGGTGTTGTGAATATTAGAATTATCATTGTGGTTTAATTTTAAAAATAAAATATTTTTATTCATTATTTATGAATGAATAAAAATACAAATGTGTCTAAGCGTAAAGCAAAGGACAAATCCAAGCACAAATCCAAGCACAAATCCAAGCACAAATATGATGAATTTGGAAATATAATCACAGAAAAAAACACATACATAAAGGGGTTAATTAAGCGAATTCCGAACATACGCAATTCGATTGTGTTAAATAAATGGTTTTTTTCATTGATAATACTTATTATCATTTATTGGTCATATATAGAAACAATTAAAAGCAATAATTTAAATTTCTATAAAACTACATACATTACGTCTATTACATACATTCTACATTTTTATTGGTTATTTACTTGTTTAATAATAACTGCAATGTGGGGGTGGTACGCGCATTATTTAAGTCATCATATAAGTTGCAATGATTATTTGGAAACATTGCACATTCCTAAAAATGGTTTTCTTCATTTTATAGCAACATATGTTTATGATTTCCACGATATAATTCATCATAATAGCGCCATAAATAAAAAGTGGATAAATTTACTCATAGAATTTATCTCTAATTTCTGGTACGAAGGTATATTCTATGTTTTTATTTTATGGATATTTAATCTACACCATTTAATTTATATTAAAATACCTCTATTGTGGGGTTTAACATACGCTAGTTCTCATTGTATAAATTATACTATATTAGAACCTTTGTGTCATGTACAGCACCATAAAAATCCATATACCAACTTTGGATTAGACACCATCGATGTTATCATGAATACAAAATATGATATTGATTGTTTGGAAGATTTTAATCATACTGGTTTCAATATGTTGGTTTTATTTTTACTCATTGAGTATCTTTATCCGTGATGCCATCAAGTGTGTGTTTAACCAACGAATTTTGTTTAACCAATGTATATCTAAAATTATCACTAAACACAATATAGTATTCATTCGTTAATTTAAATGTTTTAAACTCGCTATCCATAATTGATATTTCATATTGTGTATCTTGTGTTATATTAATGTTATGTGTTCTCTTCATAAGGAAATGTAAATGCTCATATATTAAAATGTTCGAATTGGTATAATAAAAATTAATAGGACTGGCAAGCGATAAAACATACGAGGTATCATCGTTATCTTCGCCCAATGTGACTTCAATATTTAAAAAATATTTATCACTACTTATTTTACACTTTTCATAATTGTCCAAGTTAGTGCATACTTTTCCAGTTCTCTTATTTTCACTATTTTCAATCAAAATTTGTATATCATAATCAACATTTTCGTCATTATTATCATTGTTATCATTATTATCATTTGTTAATAATTCATTATTTTTATAATAAAATATCTCCATATTATTTGTTGTAATAAACTTTCTTTTAATTAATGTAATTTTACTTTCAAAAAAACTAAACAAATAAATGAAAAAATATAGTATTTTACATAATTGGGTTTGAAAAAAAACGAGCATTAATGTATATATTATATGTATTATATACATTATTTAAGTATTATTTAAGTATTATTTAAGTATTATT
>Ga0209335_10005612_pt1 | contig 11466 bp, 9 predicted proteins | sample COG_09_FD_184753 | JGI IMG/M metagenome (GOLD analysis project Ga0209335, IMG submission 184753) | Pelagic Microbial community sample from North Sea - COGITO 998_met_09 (SPAdes) (version 2) | ecosystem: Environmental > Aquatic > Marine > Neritic zone/Coastal water | place: Helgoland, sampling...
CTAATGCGAACCCGACTGCAGTACCAAGAAAAGGAGCAGAGCATGGTGTTGCTAAAAGTGTAGCAAATGCACCATTGAAAAAATTAGCACTAAAGTTTTCTTGACTATTTTGGCTAGATAAATTTAAGCCGGTTCTGCGGTTCACCCATTCCGGCGATCGTATCTCAAATATACCAAATATGTTAAGTGAAAAAACGACTATAATTATGCATAAACCTACAATGAACCAGGGGTGCTGGAACTGTATTCCCCAGCCTACCGTTGATCCCGCTAATTTAAGTAAAGATAAAATAATACCTATAATTAGAAACGAAATTATTATACCAAGTGCATTAGCAAAGAAATTTTTACGAACAACTATATTTTTGGAACCACCCTGCGACATTATGGAGAAGATTTTTAATATAATTACGGGTAGCACGCAGGGCATAAGGTTTAAAATTAATCCACCGAGTAATGCAATTAACAGTATGAAATAAAGTGAGTACGAAGCGTTGGGTATTGAATTATTTGATAGGGTATTTGAAACACGAACCACAGAGTTTGTCTCAACGGCAATACCATTATCAATAAGGGTAAGTTGTAAATTCTTATTTATCAGACTCGTGTTGTCCTCCTCTGTAAAAGGAACCATTATTGTCGTTAATAATTTATTTTTACTAATATCAAAGTTTGGTTTACCAAAGAACGTAAGCTCAGGACCTTCAATCAGCAGATCCGGGTTCTTAAATGGACGAGAACTCTGAAATTTAATTAAGAGACTGCCTTTTTGAATCGTGTTGACCGTCTCGGAAATCGCTCTAGTGTATTTGATACTCTTAAGTTTGAATAAACTGTCATTATCAATAATTGGAATTTGTGCTAAATATTTGGTTATTAATTTGTTATTTAAAGTTAATATATCTCGCGCAATCTCGGTACTAGGGTTGAGAAATAGTTTTGTTGCATATGGAATGCAGACCTTGTTACACGCTAGATAGTTTAAATCAGCACGTAATAGGGTATTTTTTGTATTATCTTTAATATTTAAATAAATTGGAAATACCACTTCACTTTTATATCCAAGGGTTTCAATATCGCTTATTGAAAACCTAGATGGAATAGGCCATTTAAAATCTATATTGCTTATATTTTCTGATTGATTCCAATTTATTTTGGGAGGATAGCCAGCATCGCCCGGCGACCTCCAGTAGATTTTCCAACCATCTTTTAATTTGAAATGAAGCCCAACTAATAGTTTCTTAATATTTTTTTTGGGCTCCAGATTTGTAACAAAAAGCCTTACTGACGTATGATCAGTATTGATCCAATTTGAGGAGACTTCTTCAGCCAAACCCAGTCGAGGAAATACAAAAGGTAAAATAAACGCTACTTTGGCAATTAATTGTAATATTCTGACCATTTATTTTAATTTCACCTTACATCTAACTTTTCAACATTCGCACTATAATTGTTCCAAACCATCTGTCTAAAACTATTCTAACGGGTAAATAGGTACTACCGTTTATCACACCAAAAAAAATCTTAATATCTGAAAATTTATCAGTCTCGGGTTTCCATTTTGATTCTAAACGGTGCCCACCAATTGGAGTAATCTTTACACCACAAAGAAGGGTTTGTCCCGTAAAAGAGTTAGGTCGGTCATTGACTAAGAACTCGTTGCCTAACGATTTTGTTTCTAGATTATAACGTCGTCTTCCATCAAAAATATTCAGTATTATATTGCATGATTGATAATGATTAACTTTGTCAAGAACTCGCATAAAACCCGTTATGGGATCAATGGCATTTTCTAGTGTCGAGGGAGGAATATCATAAACTTTCTTTAGATCTATTGGAGGCTCAATCTTTTTAAAAAGTTTCCTCTTATTCTGATCCCAACGTATGCTGGAATAATACCTTTTATTATTGTAGATCGAGTTAACAGTATACGAGTTTGAGTGCCAATTTTGATTATGTTTTACAGAAGTACCAACTACATTACTTTTATAGTCATAAAAGATACTTATTGCCCCTTCAGAGCGACTTTCTATCTGGAATTTAATTTTGTTATTATTTTTCTCTGTCTTAATTTTAAAATTACCGATTTGTGCATTACCCCATTGAGTTTGGTAATTGACCTCAAGTCCATTAAAGATGTCTGATAGACAATGTTTGGGATCTACCGTAATCAATAATATTGCTAAAGCAAAACATGACGTTATCCGTCGGAAGTACATTAATCGTTCCAATCTGATCAGCTATATTTAAAACTGTAATTTTATAAAAAAAAATTTCTTAAAATAAGACACCTTTCATAATTTGTTATACGAACGATCATTTAATGCGGTTTATAAACCAAAAGAATTGCGTCTATAAAGTAATTTTTAGAAATAAGTATTTGTTATTTGTGAATTTTGATAGTTAAGTGATCAGACTTGTTTAGAGAAATATTTATGAAAAACAAAAAAATTGAAGAAGAGCTATATTTTACCGGCCAGCTTTTGATTGCTATGCCTGGAATGATTGATGAGCGCTTTTACAAAACAGTAATTTATATTTGTGCCCATTCTGAAGACGGAGCTATGGGACTTATACTTAATCACGTCATGGCAGGTATATCCTTTCAAGAGTTACTTGAGCAATTAGAAATTGAGGAAATTCCTACATCCATGGATTTACCAATTCATTTTGGTGGCCCGGTTGAAGTGGGTCGCGGATTTGTTCTCCATACTAATGACTTTAAACAAGAGGGAACCATAGAAGTTGATGAAAACATCTTTCTTACTGCCACAATGGACATCTTAAAAGCGATTGCAAAAGGGGATGGCCCAAGAAAATCCCTTCTCGCCCTTGGATATGCAGGTTGGTCACCTGGACAACTTGATGAGGAAATTAGGGCTAATGGGTGGCTTCAGGCGCCAGCAGATAATGAATTATTATTTGGATCTGACCAAAAGTCAAAGTGGGAGAAATCGATTGCAAAAATTGGAATTAATCCTGTGATGTTATCAGGTCAAGCGGGCCATGCCTAGTTTAGCCTTGAACTGAGTGTTTCGAGGCTCTCTATTTTTTTAATTGGTCCAATACCTACTAAAGTTGGCTTACTGCTCAATAACCTTGCGGCAGTTTTTGTTAAATCTGTGATACTAACACGATTAATATTATTTATAATTTCTTCGGTTTTTATAACTCTTCCATATATTTGCAATTGCCGTGCAATTTGCTCAGCCCGATATGAGGAACTCTCCAGATTCATTAATATTGATGCTTTTAATTGAGCTTGAGCTCGAGCAAGTTCTGTATTTTGGATATGACGTGTTAATTGATTTAGTTCGTTGCAAACGACAGGTATTAATTCGTTTACTTGGTTTTCTCCTGTACCCGCATAAATACCAAAAATGCCGCCATCGTCAAAATTTGATGCGAAGCTATATATGTTATAAGCTAGTCCTCGTTTCTCTCGCACTTCCTGGAATAAACGCGATGACATGCCACCGCCTAAAAGCATGGATAAAACTAATAGTGCATAATAATCTGGATCGTTATAGGAAACTCCATTAAACCCAATCAAAACATGAACTTGTTCTAATGCCCTATGTTCTCTGTAATCGCCCCCGACATAGTTTGCGGGCTCAGTCGCTTGCGTGTGTTTAGATGATAATTCATAAAAAAGTTCTTCAACACTTTTTACCAATGCGACATGATTTAAATTACCGGCAGCCGCGATTGTAATTTGTGAGTAAGAATATTGTGATTTCATATAATTTAAAATGGTTTTGCCTGATAATTTAGAGACAATATCTTCAACTCCGAGGACTGGTCGACCTATAGACTGATTTGGGAAGGCTGTCTCTTGAAAATGGTCAAATATTATGTCGTCTGGGGTATCCTTTGTTTGATTTATCTCCTGAATTACGACTTTACGCTCTCGTTCAACTTCATCCGCCGCCATTATTGAAAATTGAAGGATATCAGATATTATATCTAAGGCTAGTCTGACGTCTTCTTTTAAAACTTTTGCGTAATACGCTGTATTCTCCCTCGACGTATACGCATTAATATTTCCACCAACAGCCTCAATTTCCTCTGCAATTTGGAGGGCTGAGCGTCTCTTTGTTCCTTTAAAGGCCATATGTTCCAACAAATGTGAAATACCATTCTCATTAGCTTCTTCATGACGCGTTCCTGCTGATACCCATGCTCCGACGGACACTGTTTCAAGATTTTGCATGGAGTTGGATATTATTCGTATTCCATTATCAAGTTGAGTCATTTCAACAGTCATTTATGCACTTCTTTCACTAATTTTTTTATTTATGTAGTCACGAATAGTATCAATATTATTTGGTAATTCTGTGAAATTTTCATCACGATCAAAGAGGTCAGAAAGATGGGCCGGAAGATTGGGGTAGATGCTAGTAGCCTTGTTTACAGTATCAGGAAACTTAGCCGGGTGTGCCGTTGCTAAACTTACTATGATATTATCATTTATATTTTTTGCTTTCCTGCCAGCCATCAATCCTATGACACTATGAGGGTCAAGTAATTCCCCCGTCGAGTTGTAAATATTCTTAATCGAAGCTTTGGTCTCTTCATCACTAAGACTTATTCCTTCAAAGATTTTGGACATCTCAGACCAAGATTGTTCTCCAAATTCTATAGTTTGATTTTTCCTGAATGCTTCAAGAGCATTGGCAACCGCTTTCCCATCGCGATCTAGACTATCAAACAATAGACGCTCAAAGTTACTGGAGACTTGAATATCCATGCTGGGGCTTAATGTTTTTACGACTGGTGACATTGACATTCTGCCTTTTATGTTATCTGGGGCAAAGAAACGGGTTAAAATGTTATTCTCATTTGAACCTATGATAAATCTATCTATTGGGAGCCCCATCTTTTTTGCTGCATATCCAGCATAAACATTTCCAAAGTTACCAGTAGGTACAGCATAAATAAATTTACGGTCTGGCGCCCCCAGTGAAACAGCTGTCCAGAAGTAGTAAACAATTTGTGCCATGATCCTAGCCCAATTAATTGAATTTATTGCGGAAAGATTATTCTTATCTCTGAAAACTTGATCAGAAAAAAGGTCTTTTACCATATCCTGGCAGTCATCAAATGTTCCATCTAACGCAATATTATGTATGTTTGATGATTTGACGGTCGTCATTTGACGGCGTTGCACTTCTGAAACTCTATTCTTGGGATGTATTATAAATACGTCAATTGATTTTTTATCTTTACAAGCTTCTATCGCGGCCGACCCTGTATCGCCTGAGGTTGCACCAATAATAGTAATTTTATTTTTACGTTTCTTTAGAATATAATCAAACAAACGGCCCACCAGTTGCAGTGGATAGTCTTTAAAAGCTAATGTTGGTCCGTGGAATAATTCAGTTAACCATTGATTAGGCCCCAATTGTTTAATTGGAGCTGTGGCACTATGATTGAATTGTTGATAAGTGTCTTTAACAAGGGCTTTAAGGTCAAAGTCGGGAATTACATCTCTCACAAATGGTTGTATAACTTTTACAGCGACTTCTGAGTAAGTTAATCCACGTAAATTCTTAATATCATCCTTAGAAAATTGAGGCCAATTCTCAGGAACATACAAACCCCCGTCACGTGCCAGGCCCGTAAGCAAAACGCCTTCAAAATCTAAATCAGGAGCGCCTGAACGTGTACTAATGTATTTCAAATAAATTCTCCAAACCAGATACTTTCGCTCCGCATCAGATTATACCTCGATAGTATATGTCGCAAGGTAGTCCGCCGTGAAAACTTATTTTCTTATCAATTTAGATATCTAGAAATCAAATGTTGTTTAAATATTTCTGCATTTAATGGTTGGCCTGTTGCACGTTCAAGTAATTCTGGTGTTTCATAAAGTGATCCCAAGCCATGAATGTTTTCAATCAACCAATCATAAAGTGGTCCGAAGTTACCACATTTAATGGATGGCAAAATATTAGTTTTTTCCCGTACTGCAGAATTGAATAGCTGAGCCGCATTCATAGCCCCAAGCGTATAACTTGGAAAATATCCCCAAGCGCCATCAAACCAGTGAATATCCTGCAAGCAGCCAAGCTCATGATTAGTTGGTATTATTCCGAGCATTTTTTTCATATTCTCGTTCCACATTCCAGGTAAATCATCTAGAGTCATTTTCTCCAAAATAAGAGACCTCTCAATATTGTAACGCAATATGACGTGAGCTGAATAAGTTACCTCGTCGGCATCAACACGTATTAGGCTTGGTTGAACTTTAGTATATAGCCGATAAATATTTTCTGTATTCCATTCTGGCCCATTTAAGTTAAAAGCTCTCTTCATCAATGGGACAGCAAATGATAAAAACTCTCGTGACCGACATGCTTGCATTTCGATGAGTAAGGATTGGCTCTCATGAACGTCCATTCCTCTTGCTAATCCTACAGGTTGACGTCGCCAATCTTTGGGTAAGTTTTTTTCATACAAAGCATGCCCGGTTTCATGTAATACTCCCATCAAGCTCGAAGTAAAGTCATTCAGATCGTAACGCGTTGTAATTCTTAGATCATCTGGGGTTCCGCCAGAAAAAGGATGCGAGCTGACGTCAAGGCGACCCTCTCTAAAATCAAAGCCAAGCATTTTCATAAATGAATGTCCAAGTTCCTTCTGTTGGTGGATTGGGAATGGACCTGTAGGTTTATTCACCTGAGGCTCTGAGGCCTGTTTCTCAAGAACGGCTCTCAAGAAATCTGGCAAAAAATTTTCAAAATCTTTAAACAATGGGTTGATTGTTGTCTCTCTTAGTCCAGGTGTATATTGGTCCATTAATGCTTCATATGGAGTACAATTTAAGACTTCAGACTTCGTAGAAGCGGAATACTTTACGAGCTTGAGTACCTCTTTGAGGTATGGCTTGATGGTCGCATAATCTGAGTCGCCCTTTGATATACGCCATTGGGCTTCGCAGCTCATTGAGGCTTTAGTGAGCGCTTCAACGAGATCTTTCGTGACAGCAGTTTCATGTATCCACATATGCCTCATCTCTCTAAGATTAGAAGTTTGCCAATTAGTCAAAGTGGGTAAATTTTCTGCCTCGTCTAGTAAATCTGATATTTTGTTATCGTTAATTATTTCATGGCAAATGGTTGCAATAGCCGAAATCTGTTCACTTCGCGCATTGGAACTATTGATACCCTTAGGCATCATTGTTGATGCATCCCAATGCAACAGCCCTGCCGCCTCACGAAGCGCTAAAAGTCGTCCGAAATGTTCTTCTAGCTCTTTGTAGGATTTATTTGAAGATTTCATGATAATATCACATAGCTTATAAATAAGCTTGTACGCCCCTATCTACTAAAAATATTACGAATATTAAAAAAAGGTATGATATTGAGTACTTGAACATGGCTCGCGGTTCATCAAATTCATTAGAGTTCTTCACTTTAATTGCATGGCGGATAAACCAGAGCCCCAGCAAGCCAATAATAACTCCAGAGGGAATGGTGATAAGGCCTGTAAAAGTTGGACTTATTGTAAGAGGCCATAAAAGTATTGAGTAAACCAGCATTAGTTTTTTTGTTCCTTTAATACCTAAAACCGCCGGCATCATTGGAATGCCGGCTTTCTCATAGTCACCAGAACTATAAAGCGCCAAAGCCCAAAAATGTGGGGGTGTCCACATAAAAATAATCGCAAATAAAAGGAAAGAGTCCAGGCTAATGCTGCCACTAACGGAGGCCCACCCGATCATTGGAGGGAGTGCCCCTGACCCCCCACCGATGACAATATTCTGCGGAGTTCTCCGCTTTAACCAAACGGTGTAGATAAAAATATAATAAAAAATAGTGAGGGCAAGAAGTATTGCTGCAATAGCATTTACAAATAATACCATAGCAGTAATTGATAGAATAACTAAGATTAGTCCAAATAAAAGTGCATTATTTGGGTTCATCCGACCTGCTGGGATTGGCCGTTCTCTAGTTCGTTCCATTTTCCCATCTAGGTCTCTTTCATACCACATGTTAATTGCGCCAGAAGCGCCAGCTCCCATACCGATACAAATAATTGCCGCTACCGCAGTAAATAAATTAATTGTACCTGGTGCCATTACGATGCCTACAACACTTGTAAATAAGACTAGGGACATTACTCGAGGTTTTAGCAGAATTGCATAATCGAGAATACCTGATTTTATATCAGTTTTTGTTAGGGTTAACTTTGCTGTATCTTTTTGGGTCGTCACTATATTGGTTACTTGTTTTGTCATTTTTGTTAAATCTCAGAAACCTTGATGAGGAATTAATGTATCTATATTTATTTAGTTCATTGTTTCTTTCTCTGGCTTGCGAAAGAGAGTTTTTAAACAAATAAAGATAAATAATATACCACCTAAAATTGCTAAACCGCCTCCGAAATCGCGCACTCTAGCTGCTATAATTCCTAGAGAATTTTCCATATCTATTGCTGTCCCCATAACTTTTCGTGCAGCGCCCATTCCACCAGCTATGAACATACCAATAATAAATAATAATTGGCCCAGTGCATATAAGGCAATTTGGCAGGAAACCAGTTTTCCTTTTAGGGGTGCATAGCCTAATTTTGGCAAAAACATACTATAAAATAGACCAATAAAAGCAAGATTTATACCGCCGATCATACCATGATAATGAGCGGGTGTTCTTGTATCTGCCCCATCCACAAAAATTCCGAAGATTCCACCAACAAAAAATAACGTTACCGAACTCCAAAGAGCAAATGTCTTAATATCCCAAAATGATTTAAGAAAGGAACTATTACACATAGCGCGATACAGTGCGGGTAAAAAAAGTAAAATAGAAACTCCTGATGCATATTGCATGTTAGTGAAAGATTGTGTTTGCATCTCACCAGATGCCGGCCAAAGAAAATAGAAACTAAGGCTGATTAACCCTGATATTACGAGCCACATAATAGTAGCTTTAAAAAAAATACTAGATTTCGAAATATTTCCAAGAACTGACCAAGCGATAATTAGTAATGTAACATTAAAAAACTGCATAATATGCCCACCGCCCCAAACTAGTTTTTCATTATAGTCGTAATTCAAGGGTTCACCTCTTAATTGCACGCCTGAGATTATTATCGCGATAATTACAAATATGATTAGAAAAAAAGCCCCACGCAGGTCCGAGTTATGTTTTTCCTCAAAGAGTAATTTGAACCCGGACATTAAAGTGCCAATAGCCACAACAACCAATCCGTAATAGAATAGCTCATCGATTATAATAGGAATGTAGTTATTTAAGGTTGGTTGCCCACGATCAGATACAGAAGGGATTAGGCATAGAATAGTGCCGCTGACTATGAATAAGAAACCTAACAATTCAGTTTTGCTAATTACTGATTTTCGATTTGTTTGGATCATGCAGCCAAATACTGCAAGATACCATATTACTATAGACAAAAGAACATGGGCGACTAAGCCTTTCTCAAAGAATGATAATGGCCACGTTATTAGATTATTTGATCCAGGCATTCTCGATAAAACAAGAAACACCGCAAATAAGCCGGCAATTGCTAGTGAAGATATAGCAAGAAAGAGCCAACATCTTAATACATTTACGTTTGAAAAAAAGTTTATTTGTTTGGGCATGGATAATCAGCTATAAAAGTTGGGCTGTTTTGGCTGGATAAGTCTGATAAAGCATCCAGTAAACTATTATGCCTGTTACAGAAACGTACATCCAAATAGGCCAAGTCCATTTTGCTATTTTCTTATGTGCAGCAATCCTATCTTTTGCTATTCGCATTACGGTAATAATAACCATCGGAACGATTAAGATAGCGCAAATGACGTGGCTAACCAGAAGAACATAATAGAAAATGCGCACCAAACCCTCACCAGGAAATACAAAAATTGGAGCGTTGAAACGATGAGCTACGTAACTTATCAAGAAAATACCAGATACAATTAATGCCGCAATCATGCACCGCCGGTGTGCATGACGATTCCCAGATTTAATGAAAATAAATCCACTTAACAACAAACAGGCAGCAATGGCGTTAAGAAGTCCATTTAAGTGCGGCAATAAAGATACGCTCAACATTATAGTTTATTCCTTTAAAATTTTTATGAGAGACCCGTTCTCAGGATGATGCCAACATACATAGATAGGGATAAAAGCCCCAGAATCGTAACAAATACCATTGTTTTTTTATTTTTCATTTTTTTATCTATTTTCAATTAATTATTATTTTTGTTTTCCTATATTCCCGCTGCGTTATTTACCACTGCGCGATAAAAACAACAAGCGACATCCTTCGTTCAAGTTGTCTAATTATATACCTTCGTTACAGCATTTAGCGGGCCAAGTGTTAAATGCAATACTATTTATTTTATAAATTTTAGGGCGAGAGCAATTTTACACAAATTCTTGGATATATTTTGCAACGACTGCTTTACCGATTTATTTTGATCGGGTATATGAAAACACGTATACTAGATAAAAGAATCGTTAGTTTAGGATCAGATAATGTTTAGGCATAGGGCTAATAACAAACTGATATAATAGGGTCTCCATTCGGGGATTTACGGGAAAAGATTGATGAAGAAAAATAGTGATTTACTCTCTAAATTATTACAAAAATTTAGTTCTATGTTACCTTGGAGCGTTGCATTAATTTGCATGCCATTGATTCAGACTTCCTACGCATCTGAACCTCAACCATGGCAGTGGAATTTTCAACCACCCGCGACGCCAGTCATGGAGCAAATTATAGACTTTCATAACTTAATGTTTTTCGTTGAAGTTGGCATTGTGCTATTGGTTTTAGGGTTAATGGTTTATATTGTTGTTAAATTCAACTCGAAGGCTAATCCTAAGCCAACTAAAACGACACATAATACCACTCTTGAAGTATTATGGACTGTTATTCCAATTGTGATATTGATAATATTTGCGGTACCTTCAATGAAACTGTTATTTTTTATGGAGAAAGCGCAAAATCCAGAAATGACGCTTAAAGTGACGGGAAATCAATGGTATTGGTCTTATCAATATCCGGATAATGGAAATTTTGAATTTGATAGTAATATAATCCCCGATGAGGATATTAAGCCGGGACAGAGGAGGTTGCTTGAGGTTGATAATCAAGTTGTTTTACCGGTGAATACAGAAATTAAGGTATTGTTGACTGCAAGAGACGTTATGCATAATTGGGCAGTGCCGGCTTTTGGAATTAAAATAGATACAATACCGGGCAGAATCAATGAAACTTGGATGAAGGTTACAAAGATTGGAACGTACTACGGACAATGTTCAGAACTATGTGGTGTGGCTCATAGTAGAATGCCTATTTCTGTAAAGGTCGTATCGAAAGAAGATTTTAAAAAATGGCTAAAGAAAGCCAAATCAGAGTTTGCTAGCAGCGATAACAATAAAATGCTGAAATTGGCACAGTTAAAAAAATGAAAATAACGGACCTTTTATAACTAAATACATCTTTATGAAT
>Ga0209335_10005613_pt1 | contig 11465 bp, 11 predicted proteins | sample COG_09_FD_184753 | JGI IMG/M metagenome (GOLD analysis project Ga0209335, IMG submission 184753) | Pelagic Microbial community sample from North Sea - COGITO 998_met_09 (SPAdes) (version 2) | ecosystem: Environmental > Aquatic > Marine > Neritic zone/Coastal water | place: Helgoland, sampling...
ACTATTAACAGAATTGCCTGGGCACCGGCTTCGAGTGCTTCTAAAACTTGAATTGGGTGAACCATGAAGTCTTTGCGTAGGGTAGGTATTTTTCTTTGATGGTTCCGAATGAAATCGTTCACTTCCCAAAGATCCTCGAGTTCACCTCCAAAGTATTTTTTATCTGTTAATACAGAAAGTGCGTCCGCGTCGGCATTAAGGTATGACCTTGCTTGCTCAGTGGCAGACATTCCTTCAGCAATATCTCCTGCAGAAGGAGACTTTCTTTTTATCTCCGCGATGATGGAGAGTTCACTTTTATTTGCTAACGCATCCCGAAAGGAAAGGTCTGTCTTCATTCGCTGACCAAGGTTTGCGAGATCTTGCATTTTTACCGGCCGAATACGCGTGGATATTTCCTTACGTTTCCAGTCCATGATTTCTATGAGTTTGTCCATGTGCTTAGTTGAGTTTTTATTCTTTGCGATCAGATTGAATTGCCAAGAAAGAAATCTAATACAGAATGCGCGAGTGTGAGCGAAATTCAACGACTAAGAAACATTGTTGCGAAACTACGGGCACCAGACGGTTGTCCATGGGATCGTGAACAAACACATCATTCTCTCGTGCAGTGTCTTGTAGAAGAAGCCTCTGAGGTAATCGAGGCCATCGATAATCAGGATAGTACAGCAATGGAGGAAGAACTAGGTGACCTTTTGTTACAGGTTGTAATGCATGCTCGATTAGCTGAAGAGGAGGGCAAGTTTGATCTGGAAGCTGTTGCTTGCGGGATTGCGGACAAGTTGATTCGTCGTCACCCCCATGTGTTTGGCAATAATGAAACGAAGCTTGATTCATCTGATGAAGTAATGGACCGCTGGGAATTGATCAAAGAACAGGAAAAGAAAAAAGCAGGGCTCTCTCAGGAAACGAATCAGGTTTTTAAAGATCTTCCACCTAAGTTACCCGCTTTGCTATATGCTCGCGATGTATATAAGCGAGCATCCAAGCATGGTTTGGTTGATAAGGGTGAGTGGTCCGAAGCAGAGGTCGGTAAAAATTTAGAGAGCCTTGATGAAAGTCTTGCTGGGCAAGCTTTGTTTGAAATTGTTGCTTCTTGTCGAAAGAAAGGGATTGATCCTGAATCCGCTCTTCGACGCTTTGCATCTAAGCAAGTAAAGATTCTAAAGTAAATCTTTCAAAATCTTTTGCTTGTATGGCAGATCGGTTGGAAAAAATTTCGCTCGAAAACAATGGATCATGCCGTGATTTATTTTGCCATATCAGAAAATCAAATCGAGCACATCGAATTAATCTAAGGATTGAATCCAGAGGAAAAATAATTTTGACGCTACCTCGATGGGCAAGCTTAGAGGAAGGTCGTGCTTTTTTATTGCAGCAAAGAAAATGGCTCGAGAAAATGATCAAAAGGTCGCTTCCCGTCATAGGTCTCACCACTCATTTTAAAAGCGGTGGGCTAGTTTGGCTTTCATCTCAACCACGTACACTTAATTTGATAGATTTGGGCAAGATAGGTAGTGTCAGCCATGAAATTTGCTATGATCAGATTACTTTAAATATTCCTCGAAATTCTTTAGATACTGATGAAGAGGTATTTTATTTTTTACAGAACCTTGCAAAGGAAAATTTACCAAGCAGAGTTTTTTTACTTTCTCAAAAGTTTGGATTGGAGGTAACAAAAGTGAGAGTAGGCAATCAAAAGAGCCGTTGGGGCTCATGTTCCAGTAAGGGCACAATTTCCCTGAATTGGCGGCTTCTTCTATTGAGTTACTCACTTAGTCAATATGTTATTCTACATGAACTCGCTCATTTAAAACACCTTAACCATTCGTTGGCCTTTTGGCAGTATCTTGAATCTATTTGCCCGGGTGCTCGTATTCAGGATCGGGAACTGAGAAATGAAGGCAAAAGAATAATTAACCTTGGTAGGTAAGAGGGGCGTGCACCGGTGAGCTATTCCTTCGGGAATATTCGACCCAATTCCCATGCAGTCTTTCCGCCATGGGCTCTGAGGAAAGGAAGAGCGTCCCCGTTTTCTTCGGCAACATCTACCGGGGTGATTCCATCAGGACCGTATCGTGAATTAATATCCAAGTCGTAGGACAAGGCTTTTCTTACCAAACTTTTTTTACCAGAAAAGGCTGCACCGTGCATGATGGTATATCCGTCCTTAGCCTCTAAGAGAGGGTTAGCATTTCGTGAAAGAAGGAAATCAACCACTCCCTCTTTGCCTGCGACCATTGCTACTAAAAGGGGAGTAGCACCAAAGGTGTCCCTTTCATTTACGGAGTGACCGTTATTTAAGAGTCTTTTAATTTTATTTAGGTCGCCCAAACCAGCGGCAACATGAAGGGGGTTTTTATTGGACACGCCGATTTGCTGTAGAAGTTCGACGATAGACTTGTGTCCACCAGCGGCAGCAAGGTCGACAAGGTTTGTACCATGAATATCAGTGGCATGGGGGTCAGCAGAAAGGGCAAACAGAATTTCAAGCATGTCTTGTTCGCCCCGTAGTGCAGCGGTCATCCCTGGCGTCTCTCCTTCATCAGTTCGGGCATCCACCTCCGCTCCATCTTCTAGAAGAAGTTCAAGCACCTGGATATTTCTGCCCCAGGCCGCACTGTGCAACGGCGTAGAGTCGTGCCTTCCACGAATATTTGGATCTCCTCCATTATTGAGAAGGTAGTCAACAATTCGAGGATTTCCTTTATAGGCGGCATAGTGCATGGGGCTATGCCCAAATCGGTCGGTCGCATTAATCAGGGCTCCCCCTTGAACAGATTGAATAACAGAGTTGAGGTTGTTCTGAGCTATTGACTGAAAGATCGGGCCGTTTATCTGATCGATTAGAGTTTGTCCAATATGTTCCGCCAAAACATTCCACCCTGAACGTTTTTTATTATTTAATTTTATATCTGTGACAAGAACACCCTCGTTAATGTACATGGATAGCTTGTGGAAGTCATCGGCTATATTGAGAAGTTTGAACTGATCAAAAGTAATGGAAGAACTTTTTCTAATGCCATGGTTGGCTTGGTTAATATTTAATTCTAGTGCAAAATTGTTTTTGTTAAGAAAATTTAAACGGGATTTTGACAGTCGCTTTAGCGGTTTTTTTTCTCTGATTTCTCGAAGGTAATCAATACTCGATAACCATAATTGTTTACCCTGTTCGGAAATATGTAAATCATGCATGTCGAGAATTGAGCGCAGTGAATTTGCGGTATTTAGCCCTGCAAGCAACTGTTTAAGAGCAAACTTTTCTTCAATTCCAATACCGAGTACAAGCGATGGGTGCAAAGAAACCCCCACTTGTCCGTTTTTTTGATAGCTGTTTCTTTCGTTAAAAAGTCCACTAGCGAAGACGAAATTTCCATTTGGTGAAGATAAAAGTTCTGTTGCTGTAGAATCAAATCCGGGTAATTTGGAATCCTTATTGATTTGATCATTACTTAAAGCTCGAAGGAATTGATCAATTCCATCTGTGAGTGATTGTCTTAGTTCCTGTGCTGGCAAGCTGAATCGGGCAACTAAGGGCAAGTCACCTGGTATAGAGTAGAGCATATCAAGTTCTTTGGCGGGTGGTAGTGATTTTTTCTTACCAGTGATATATTCCCTCGAAGTAATTTTTATTGATCCAACATTGGAAATCAGGTGGAACCCAAATTGCCTCGAGAATATGGGGTCCATTAATGGCAGAAGCTTCTTCCATCGGTCATCCGGCCAACTTTTTTCAAGCAGGTTCGCAAAACCACTTCCATCCATGTATAAGCCAATATCGGACTTAGTTGTGAAAAACTGCTTCATTGAAGTGGGAAACTTTTTGTCAACAGCTTGCGATGGAATTGCCCTGTACAGTTTTTCGAGAGAGAGGCCATTAGCTGTCACATCTTTCACAACTGGGCCTAAGCCAATTAAATAGAAAAATCTTCCTTTACGACCAAACTCGAAAGGTATTCCTTTTTTCTGAAAACGAATCGCCTTTTCTTCTAATGAAGTAAACCCAAGTGACTCGGCAAGGTTGGAAATGGATTGATCTATTGTTTGAACATTATTCGCCAGTCCAATCATTCCGATGGACAAAGGAATCTGGTCGGAACTATTTGTCCTGATGAAAAACTGCAGTGGGTTTTTAGTATTTAATCCCTTCTCCTTTAAATTGGATAAGAAACTATAAACTTCTGGGTTGGATAAGTTCCACGAATCAAATAAAGGTTTCCAGGTACGGCTTTTTGAAATGTTTGATTTATTTATCAAAGCCTCAGCATTTACCGAAAGGACCAAGAAGGAATCAGCAGGGACTCTGGTTGCCGACTGGGGAATTGTCTCAGACGATAGCGGGTTACTAATAATGTTTCCAAGGGAAATTATAGCCAAGATGAAATTTTTTAAGAAAATGGAAATTGTCTTTGTCATAGCTTCAGAGTACTTTGCGACACAGAAGGGTCAAATTATCTTTGTTTTTTTTCCATTCTGCTTTCGAATTACATAATACAATAAACCAATGTTTACAGGAATCGTTGAAAATGTCGGCCGAGTCGTTTCTTTGATTGAAAAGACCGAGTCTTGGGCTCTTGAATTAGATTTACCCTTTACTGATATGGATGGAATGGAGGCTGGTTCAAGCTTAGCTGTAAATGGTTGCTGTTTAACCTTTAAGGAGGATGTTAACGAGTTAGCTAGTTTTGATTTACTCGAGGAAACATTGGAGAAGACGAACTTAGGTGATCTAAAACCTGGGCTTTCTGTTAATCTTGAGAGGTCATTACCAGCAAATGGCAGGCTTGGGGGACACTTTGTAACCGGTCATATTGATGCATGCGGTCAAATTGAAGTATTTGAGGAGAGAGGTAAAAATTTATACTTACAGGTCAAAGTACCTGAATCATTTCAGCAATATTTAGTGGATAAGGGATGCATCGCAGTTGATGGCTGTTCTCTTACAGTTTGTGATGTAAATGGATGTTCTTTTGCTGTCTGGCTAATTCCACATACCTTGGGTAAGACAAACCTAATGAGCAGAAAAGAGGGAGACTCTTTAAATTTAGAATTTGATCTTCTTGCAAAGTATGTGGAAAAACTTGCCCTGTCTACTTTGGACCGGAAATAAGGATGGATACTGCAGAAGCCAGCCTTGCTCTTCTTGAGGAACTCAAGAGACTGCGAGGGGAAGGTCTCCGTGAGGTTTATCTGGAGGAAGGTACTTTACTTGGCTTGGAAAAAGCTCTTGGAGTACCTTCAGGCAACAAAGCAAAAGGTATAAGCACTGTTTCTCCAGACCAACCGATGCTCAGAAAACAGCCCTCACCTGCCGTGTTTACCCCTTCTGATGATAATAAGGAAACGAAATCGATTCAGGTGGAGGGATTAAGTAATAGCTCTGTAAATATTGAAAAGTTTCTGTCCACTCCTGAGCTAACTTTACCAGAGGGAGATAAACGAACCCAGTGGGAATGGCTTAAAGGTGAGGTTGAAAACTGTTCAGTAGCTAACAGTGAACTCAATGATGGTTCCAAAATCCTTTTTGGGCGTGGAAGTTTAGATGCAGAGTTGTTTTTTTGCGGGGAAGCTCCAAGCGAGGAGGATGATCTGGCTGGATCAGTTTTCGGAGGTCAGATTGGAGAGCTTTTGACCAAAATTATTGAAGCTATGGGTTATTCGGCTTCCACTGTATATTACTCTAATATTCTTCATTGGCGTCCAAAGTATGAAATGTCCTTCGGACACCGCCCACCAACTGAGGCAGAGATGAAGTTTTCTCTTCCTTACCTTAGAGCTCAGATCGATATTATTAAGCCAAAAGTTATTATAGCTTTGGGTAAAAACGCCACGGATGGATTTTTAGGTTCTGACCCAAAGCGTAGGCTTGGGGATGTGCGAGGGAATTGGAAAGACTTTTTGGGTGTTCCTCTGATGATTACTTATCATCCTTCTTACTTACTCCATAACCCGAGTAAGTCCAGTAAAAGGAAAGTTTGGGAAGACATGCTCAAGGTTATGGATAGGGTAGGGCTAAAAATTACTGAAAAGCAGCAGGGTTTCTTCCTTTAACTTTGAAGGTGCATTAAGTTCGAATATGTTCGGTGAGAAAATACTACTTGTCTTAGGCGGCGAACCGCCAGGCGAGGATTTATTGCATTGGCGTTTTGATGATTGTGACCTTACCGTAGCTGTGGATTCAGGGTGGTTGGCTTATCGGAAGGCCGGTTTGCTGCCAGATATTCTTATTGGTGACATGGATAGTTGTGGGGAGACAGATTTACAAGATGGCATTCCGTCATCGGTCCGAGTTATCGTAGATTCAGATCAAAATAACACTGATTTTCAAAAGGCCCTTAATCTAATTAACTCTGATTATTCTCCGCACGAGATTGTAATTCTTGGTGGATTTGGAAAAAGAACGGACCATCTGTTAAATAATTTTTCCATTATCAGCGGTATTCAAAATGAAATTATTGTGGTTATGGATTCAGACGACGAATGGATCAGAAGGGTAACCCCATCTGCTTCCGCTGAAGTAAGAGGAATGAAGGGGGCAACAATCAGCCTGGTTCCGCAAAGAATAAATACAGTTGTTCGTTCGTCCGGTTTGAAATGGGAGTTGGATAACGAAGTACTTAATTGGAGTAACCAATTTAGCCAAAGTAATGAGTTAGTATCTGATTTTTCAAAAATATCTGTTCTCTCAGGATCACTGTTAATTTTATTACAAAAATAATTTGAATTAAATATACATTTAGTTTAAATGCATAGATGAGCTTTTTGCGCGGTCCGTCTATTTTTTTAAAATTAAATATTAAGGCTTTAAGGCGAGTATTTAAAAATCGTTCTCTCGTTAGACAAATGGATTTATTTAAAAAGAAATTGGAACCTTTTGATTCCATTAATGAGGAATGTCCGTTTGAGAGGAACCTGGATAATAAGTTCATGCCTAAAGATATTGAAGATTTTCTCCTTCGATTAACCTGCAAGGAAATCGTTAATCAGTCAAAGGGTACAAATCCACTTTTTTGGAAAGCATTATTGGCAATGGATGATACGCCTTTGGTAACGGTTTATCCAGGGGCTCAGAATTGTTATGTTTATGAACAAGTTCAGAATTCCAGATTAAATGATCCGAAAAAAATAATTAGAAAACTGGAGTTAGTTTCAAACGAATACCTTAAGGTTTCCCGTAATGGTTTGGATTTATTAATTCATCGCTTATTTCCGGATCAACCTGAGTTTCGATTAAACAATGATGATTGGATTGCATACAATGGATTGGATGCAGCCAACAAAATCTTACAATCCCGTAAAAGAAGAAGATTTCCCTCTTAAGCAAAAAAAGCCTTCCACAAAGGGAAGGCTTTAAAGGGGAGAGAAAAAAAGCGACTATTTAAACTGTGGAAGGTTACCTTCGCTCATTGCTGCGGCAAAATATTTATCTGGATCTCTTTTCCAGCGTCTCTCTGCACTTGATGACCAAAAATAAACTTTCTTTCCTTTGTATTCGAGAGTTTTAGAATTTGGATTAACCACCCGCTCTGGGTAAATAGGGCAAACTCTTTGATCCAACAGTTTGACTTTATCTACACCTAATTTTTTTTGTTCAGCAGCAGAGAACTTTTTAGCCAATGCTGGTAGTGCTTTGATGTAGTAGGCTTGGTTTCCGTCAAATGCTTTCACACAGGAGCCACAGCAAAAATAGATCTTTTTACCAAGGATCTCGGAAAATTCTTCTGAATCGATCTCATCACCAACCATTATTGCACAGGTTTCATCCTCAGAGAACAATGAATTACTAAGAAAAAGAGTTAATAGTAGAGAAGTAATATATTTCATGTTATAATATATGATCCAAATCTGGTAACTTATCAAGCCTTTCAATCAGTTTTTTTAATTTAATTTAGGGAGACCCAGAAAGTTATTTGAAATAACTTAGATCATTGTATTCACAATAATTCTAACCTATGAAGCAGGGTAATAATAACCGATACGAGAAAAAACTTTTAATCCTGCGATCTGAGATTGAAGAGTACCTGAGGAAGAGTGCAGACTCAGCTGCCGCAGTTGAACCTGATAAAGGACTTGGCCGATTATCTCGTATGGAAGCGATGCAGGATCAGCAAATGGTTTTGGAACTGCGCAGGCGCAAGAAGAGACAATTATTCGATGTACTAAATGCCTTAAAGCGAATTGAACAGAGTAATTTCGGAGTCTGTATTTTTTGTGGTAAAGAAATTTCACTCGAAAGACTGGACGCCTTTCCCGAGGTGCAAACTTGTGTTTTTTGTGCTTAGTAGTTTTGTGACGAAATATCCAGCTCGCCAGCATATTTGCTTCCCATGGCAAGTCAGCTTTGAAAAAGATTAATTATATTGCTCTCCTTCCTTCGAATTCTTGACCTTAGCAGTGAACCTGTATCATACTCGAACTATGAAAATTATAACGGTTTTATTAGGTGCTTTATTTTTATTTACGGGTTGTTCTGATAATGAAAAAGTTATTCCTTCTTTTCCAGAAATGCCCAATCCCTTAAATGATCCGGATAATTTAAAAAGTACTTTTGAGGATGCCACTGAACTTGAAGATTTGACAGTTATTGAAGATGGTGCCGGACAGATTTATAAGCTTTCAAATGGTGAGTTATTTTCCGGCTGGATTAAAAAAACATATGAAAATAAGAAAGTAGGCTATCTTTTTCATTGTATGGATGGTAAACAGGATGGTCTTTACACTGCTTGGCATGACAACGGTAAAAAAATGGTGGAACGGACATGGAAAAAAGGAGTGCGGCACGGCCCATTTAGAAATTGGACGGCTGCGGGTATCTTAGTTTTCAGGGGGTTTAATAAAGATAATCTGTTGGATGCATTGTATGAAGAATTTTATAACAATGGAAATAAGAAATCAGATATCATCTACCGGGAGGGAAAAATTCAGTCTTTTGCAAGGTGGAAACCGGACGGGTCTAAATGTCCGTTAACCAAATTACAGAATGGTACAGGAGTGGTCTATCATTACCGCGAAGATGGATCAGTGGATTCAAACGAATCTTATTTCGAGGGGGAGTTTGATTACGGAAGACCAAGCGATTTAAATGATACAATCACAGAGGATTTAGAAATTGAGGAACAGGGGTTGGAATTAAATTCCTCAATTCTTCCTTTGGGCGAATAATTTTTTAAGCAGCAATCGATTTGTCAAACCATTCGGAGATAGATTCTAAGTCTTCTTTTTGACCAATGCAGTAAACTGTATCTCCCTCGGTCATTTCCGTTTCTGCGAGCCGGTGTATTAGTAATTTGTCTCCTCTTTTGATGGCGATCAAAAGAACGCCCGTCTTATCAGCTAAGTCGAGTTCACGGGCCGATTTTCCTTCGGCCCGGCTTCCTTTCATTAGCAAAATATTTTCCACAAGTAACCCACTCAGTTGTTTGTGTTCATGTAGAGGGAGGGCATTTTCTTTAAATTTTCTTTCCGAATTAATTGTCAGGGCCCGGGCATTATCAATTTCTCGAATAATCAGGTTTTTGGGAACCTCTAGTTTTCGCAAGACCCTAGACAGAACTTCGAGTCCGCCTTCCAGTTCGCATGCGACCACTCCCGTAGTCTTGAATTTTATAAAATCATCAATTCCCGCAAGGTATTGAGTTCGAACAAAAACAGGCACATCCACTTGCATCCGGTCAATCGTAGCAAGCACGCGTTTTGTGGCCCCGTGATCGTTGATCATAACCACAACAGCACGGCATGATTCGAGGTGTGCGTGTCCCAGTGCCTCTTCGCTGGTTGCATCTGCATAGTAAACTGGATCTCCCCGTTCGCGCCCTTTTGTTACATTATCCGAATTCATTTCCAAAACAACCGTTTCAATTGACAATGTGCGTAGGCTTGAGGCAAGGAGTTCTCCCGAGATCCCATACCCGATAATGATAACATGATCATTATGACCAACTGTTTTTTGTTCTAAATCCTCCGCACTTTTAGCACGAAGTAATTTTGCCAACGGATCCAATACCCGTTCACCGGCAGTAAAATGAGGTGCCTTGTAAACAATCAATGGAGTGAGGAACATACTCAGGATACCAGCATTTAAAAGTGGTGCAATTGCGTCGCTTGTCACCACATTTTCTTTCGTTGCCAGTTGCAGGATTACAAACCCGAATTCTCCAAACTGGGCAAGTCCCACGCCAGCCAACCATGCAGCACGGGGTGGAAAGCGCATAAACATGGCGGCAAGTGACGCAATTACGCCCTTTCCAAAGAGGAAGGCAAGCAGGAGCAACAGAACTTCACCTGTGTGTTCAATTAAAACCTCGAAATTAAAAAACATTCCAAGGGAGACAAAAAAGAAACTAACGAACACATCCTTGAGGGGTAGGATATCTCCCATTGCCCTGTGCCTGAAGTCTGTATCAGCTACTATCATTCCGGCTAGAAATGCACCTAGTGCAAGGGATAAACCAGTCAGTGATGTAAGATAAGCCGTGCCAATACAAAGGCATAACACAGTAAGGATAAAGACCTCACTGCTTCGACTCGCATCTACCCATTTGAAGAGTAGCGGTACCAGTTTACGAGAGCATAAAAATAATGCGGTTACCATCAGTACGGCCTGCGTCATTGCCCAGCCGATTTCTTTCCATACCGCTAGATTTTCGAGGCCCTGGGAAAGAAGGGGGACAATTAGAACCATCGGTACGATGCATAAATCCTGGAAAATAAGAGTTCCAACAATGAACCTGCCATGGGGTGCATCCAGTTCGTTTCGGTCATTAAGAGTTCGTAGTACGAGTGCTGTGCTCGAGAGGGCGAAAACAAAACCGTATACAATAGATTCGGGTAAAGGACGATTGAACCAAAGTGCAATTCCGGTGGCAATTGCAGCGGTACATCCAACCTGGATCAGACCACCCAAAGCCACCTGTTTAAAAATGTGTTTCAGTCGACCTAGTGAAAACTCCAGGCCAATGGTGAAGAGCAGGAAGACCACACCAACCTCCGCAATGACCTCAATCACTTCTGCATCTTTGGCAAGTGAGAAACCGTGTGGTCCGACGAGAGCTCCGGAAAGAATTAATCCGGCAACAACCGGCAGTTTAAACCGCCCAAGCACAAGAGTTACCAATACGCTAACAATAGCTATAAGTGTTATCTCTTCTAAAAAGTGCATATGTAGTTTTATATTTGTTTTATAACATGCGGTTTATCGCTATTAGTGGTCATTTTTTTGAAATAGCTCAATCAATATTGAATTTTTATTTCGTCAGTTAGATTGACTAATTCACTTTTCAGCAAGTAGTTTAAGTTTGTGAACACAATCTCACCTATATTTCTGGTTCCAATTTTTACTTTTTTTCTAAAAGGTGAGGACAAAACCAGTCATCCAAATTTTGATAATCGTTTGGAGGTGGCTGAAATCGTTTCTGATTCGGTGGTTGGCACTTGGGATGAGTTTACAAACAAATCTTTACCTTTTG
>Ga0209335_10005617_pt1 | contig 11457 bp, 9 predicted proteins | sample COG_09_FD_184753 | JGI IMG/M metagenome (GOLD analysis project Ga0209335, IMG submission 184753) | Pelagic Microbial community sample from North Sea - COGITO 998_met_09 (SPAdes) (version 2) | ecosystem: Environmental > Aquatic > Marine > Neritic zone/Coastal water | place: Helgoland, sampling...
TTTCGCGCCCGTTGGCAGATAAGCATCCACATTGATCTTATCGATTTTGACCGTCGCGCCAATGCCTAGGCGATCACGCAGCGCAATATTTGCAGCCCCCACAATATTCGTCTCGTCAAAGGACAGCGAGAGTTGCTGTAAGGAGATATTCTTGTCCGTCCCCTTTGCTGCGGCTTTCAGGCGGATATTTCCAGGTTTCCCAGCAGGCAGCCCGGTTTTGACATCTGCCCATTTCAACAAACGTTCTAAGTCTTCGACGCTCGCCTCGATTGACGTGTCAAATGACGGCACACCATCCTTTGCTGTCAAAAAACCAAAGGCAGCGACATCGAGTTTCCCAGGACCTTGCAAGGTAAATTGGCTCAGCGTCACTTCGCCTTTGGCGAGTTGTGCGCTCAACACGACATTTTTGACCGCGTCGCCCCGCATGGATACCTCGCCGACACGTATGTTGGCGCTGACATCAATGCCATCAGGGAGGGCAAAGTTTGCCTCTGCATTTTCTGCTGTAGAGGTGCCAGTGGACGGGCTTGTTGGCGATGCAGCAGATGTGGATTGGCCGCCATCATTTGTATTCTTGGCTTTAGGCGCTGTTCCTGTTTTTTCCAGCCAGGGATCAACAGCCACTTTATCGATTTGAACTTCAGCGGTAATACGCGGTGTTTCCGAGAACTGGCCTTGAACAGAACCTTTGCCCATTGACCCACCAATATTGATATCAAAATCAGTGAATGTCAGATCAACACTGCTCGCATCAATATTACCACTCAGCGCGAAACGCTGTGAAAGCGGTTTCGGTAAATCCATATCGGGTGAAAACGCCTTGGCTAACGCAGCGATGTCATCAGCTGTAACGGCAAGACTGCCCGTAAAACGGGGCGCGGCATCTAAGCCGATAACGCTACCGTTGATTTTAATTTTCGCACGGTCGCCGCCAACACCAAAACTGGCATCAATGGGAAATGTGCGACCTTCAACAATCGTTCCAACATCTGCATCAAGACTTAACCGCAATCCACGGGCCAGCAACCCACCTTCTAAACTGTAGGGACCCTCGGTTAACGAAGCTGCCGCAATTTGCATATTGATGTCTTGGACCGTTTCAGAAACGTCAGATGCCGGATCCACATAGCTGATATATCCGTCAACAATTTCAAACGCATCAATGATAACTGCTGGAGCGCCACCATTTGTTGCAGGCGCGGGGGCAGCACCTTCAGCCGTTTGTTGATCTTGGGCGTCTGTTCCTGAAGCGGGTGGTGTGATCTCCCAAGTGGAACGACCATCGGCCAGAACTTCCAGATAAATACGAGGCTCAACCAAGCGAACCGTCTCGACCCGGACTTGTCCCGTGATCAGAGGCGCTAAGGCGACCTGGACTTCAACCGAGCGCAAAGAGACGAGGTCAGGGTTTGCGGCCCCCTCTAAGCTGCTCAGGGAAACTTTTTCAGCAACAAGCCTGGGGGCTGGCAGAATTCTGACGCTTATGTCGCCTGATATCATCAAATCCCGGCCGGTGAGTTGGTGAACTTGGCTTGTAATTTCAGATTTGTAGTTGTTCCAATTGATGAAACTCGAGATAGCTACGATCGCGACCAATGCAACTGCAATCAATCCGATCACTATGAAAATAGCGCGTTTCACTTAACTTTTTCTCCCGTTATCCCGAGGTTTTTGAATGATTATCGACAATCTTGAGATTGCCAGAAATATGCTGGGTGATCTTAGTCCTTCCGGGATTTGAGAGCAATCTAGCTTCGGTAACTGTTAAGTGACCAATATGGCCCGGAAATCGTTCACATTGGTGAATGTAGGGCCCGTGATCAGCAGGTCACCGATGTTTTGAAACAAAGAATAGGCATCGTTGGCTTCAAGGGCCGCATCTACAGATAAACCACTGGATTCTGCCCGCGTAAGCGTGGTGGGATCAATAAAAGCACCCGCATTATCTTCACTGCCATCGATACCGTCCGTATCACAGGCCACCGCATAAATACCATCGGCACCGTTGAGAGCATCTGCAACGCCAAGCAAATATTCCGTATTCCGGCCACCTCGACCGCTTCCTGTCATGGTCACGGTCGTCTCGCCACCAGATACAATCACACACGGTGTTGAACCCGGCCCTGTCCCTGCCTTGCAAGCGAGTGCAATTTTCGCATGTTCGCGGCCAAGGTCACGCGCCTCGCCTTCTAATTGATCGCCAAGGTCGACAACATTCAAGCCGTGCTCCACCGCAACCTCTGCGGCGGCGGCGATGCTTTTGTCAGGCTTGGCAGCGAAAACAAGTGTCGCCCGGTCAAAGATCGTATCACCCGGTTTTGGCGTTTCATCTTCAGCCTTATCCAAATGACGGCGGACTGAGTCCGGCACGGGCATCGCATACTTTTCGACGACGGCGCGCGCATCTGCAAATGTCGTTGGGTCTGGAACCGTTGGCCCCGAGGCAATGACCGCAGGATCATCACCGGGCACATCAGAAATCAACACGGTGATCAACGTCGCAGGAAAAGCGGCTTCTGCCAGGCGTCCACCCTTGATGGCACTTAGATGCTTTCGCACGGTATTCATTTCACCGATATCTGCACCGGACCGCAAAAGCAATCGATTGACCTCTTGCTTCTCTTCAAAACTGATGCCCTCAGCAGGTGCTGTCAAAAGCGCCGAGCCACCGCCGGAAATCAGGGCGATGATCAAGTCACCTTCGCCCGCCGCATTTGCAATCTCCACGATCCGTGCTGCCGCTTCACGCCCCGCTTCGTCAGGGACTGGATGCGATGCGCCAACAATCTCAATTTTATCGCATGCCACTTCATAGCCGTACCGGGTAACGACAAGGCCGCTCAAATCCGTATCTTTCCACGCCGCCTCTAACCCCTTTGCCATCGCCGCGGATGCCTTTCCGGCACCCAGCACAATTGCCTTTTTGGGCGCTGGCGGCAGCACAGCAGGCACCCGCGTGTTGGGGTCTGCAGCCGCGATGGCCGCATCGGCAAGCGCGCGAAGGATACTTCTTGGATCAATAGACATGAGAGTCCCTAAAACTGAATAATTTTACCCGGGTTCATAATATTCTTTGGATCAAGCGCATGTTTGATATCGCGCATCACAGAAATGCCTTCGCCGTGTTCGGCCTTTAGGTATTCCATCTTGCCGTACCCCACGCCGTGTTCACCGGTGCATGTGCCATCCATATCCAGTGCACGCTGGACCATACGATCGTTCAAGGCTTCGGCGCGTGCCATCTCATCGGCATCATCAGGATCAACGACCAGCACCAAATGAAAATTACCATCGCCAACATGGCCCACGAGCGGTGCAATGATGCCACTTTCGGCAATATCCTTTTGAGTTTCCAAAATACAATCTGCCAACCTGGAAATTGGCACGCAGACATCTGTGGCGATCCCCTTGGAATTGGGTCGAAGTGCCAAGCCCGCGTAATAAGCATCATGGCGTGCCTGCCACAGCTTGTTGCGGTCTTCGGTCTTGGTCGCCCATTTGAAATCTGAGCCCCCGAACTCGGTCGCGATATCATTGACCTGTGTCACCTGTTCTTCGATCCCGTTAGCCGTACCATGAAATTCAAAGAACAGCGTGGGGGCGACAGCATAATCCAAATCGGAATAGCGATTACAGGCATCCATCTGAAGCGCATCCAGCAGTTCCATCCGTGCCACAGGAATACCCGACTGACAGATCATGATCACTGTGTTCACAGCACTTTCCATATCCGGGAATGCGCACACAGCGGACGATATCGCTTCGGGGATGCCGTACAATTTCACCGTCACTTCGGTGATGACACCCAGTGTCCCTTCTGACCCGACAAACAATCGTGTCAGATCATAACCCGCCGATGATTTCTTTGATCGACGCGCCGTTCGAATGATTCGTCCATCGGCTGTCACAACTTCGAGTGACATCACATTTTCGCGCATGGTGCCGTACCGCACCGCGTTGGTCCCTGATGCCCGCGTCGCCGCCATGCCACCAATAGACGCATCGGCCCCGGGATCAATCGGGAAAAACAAACCCGTATCGCGCAAATGTTCGTTCAACTGTTTGCGTGTGACGCCGGGTTGAACCCGACAGTCCAAGTCCTCATTATTGACCTGCAAAATCTCGTTCATCTGCGTCACATCGATGGAGACACCGCCCTGCAAGGCCGCGACGTGGCCTTCTAATGACGTCCCCGTGCCATATGGAATGACCGGGACATTTCGTTCAGCACACGCCGAAACGACGCGGCTGACTTCGTCCGTCGATTGGACAAATACGACGGCTTCTGGCGGCATGGTGGGATGAAATGATTCATCGCGACCGTGTTGTTCCAGGATCGCGGTTGCTGTTGATAGGCGATCACCAACGATTTGGCGTAAAACAGACAACAAGCTGTCATCAACACGATTTCCGGCACCATCCATAACCCACGTCCCCGCTTGGCTCTGTCCCAATCTTATGAGTAAATGTAGGGGCTATGCTGCAATTTAGAAAGACTGCTCCGCGCGAAAGGCACATGCGATGCTCTATTTGATCGCAGCCATTATCTGGCCATTACTGTTTGTCGGGCTGTACTTTGCTCACCAGGTGATATTCCCAAATGATCCCCCGTTGGATACCGCGATTTTGTTCTTGGCGGGACTGCTAGGTATGGCTGCGTGTACCTTTGCAGGCGGGTTGCGGGTTTTGGGGTTCCTCCGCGATGATCAAACGAAACGTGAAAAATCCCGCGCGGATGCTGCCAACGATCCACCTCTTTGATCATATCCACAGACCGGGGAAAAACAGTTATTCCTCGATCATTAGACCGTTAAGCCCATCCGTTAATGGTGATTAAGTTCGTTTCGCCTTGATCGCGTCACGAAGGCCAAGCATGCGTTGATCTAATCCAGGCATGCCGGGATAAATTTCTTTGACCTGCAACAAGATGTCCAACGCGGTTTCTTCCTTGCCCAGGTTTTCATAAATCAGCGCCAAGCCGGACAGCGCCCCAAAGTGGCGTGGCTCCAGCGCGAGTGTCTTTTGAATATCGTAGACTGACGTATCGAAATCCCCTTGCATAAAGGCAACGGTCGCACGCTTGTTCCACCCTTCGGCGAATTCAGGATCGATGGCGATCACCTGATCAAACTTGCTGCGCGCATCCGGTAGTTCGCCATTGGACATGTGCACCACACCCTGTACCAAGGGGATGCTGGCCTTGGTGTTTTTCGGCAATCCCCATACGCGCCAAATCTCACGGGCAATCGGTGCTGCCTCAGACGCAACCTCGGTTTCGCGTAAACTATCAAAAAGTGCGTCCAGACGCGCACTTGTCTGATCTGCCATTGCGGGCACAGCCACGCCCATCGCAAAAACAAAACCCAAGATCAGTGATAAAAATCGCATGGGGCTACTCCCGAATCTATCCTGTCCAAAAAGGCTATCATAAAAAGCACATTTGGGGGGATACTGTCATTCCCCTCACGCAATAGTGACGTGATCTAAGCCAGTTCTTCGGGCTTGGGCCCACCCGTGACCCAGTCTATGAGTTCAACCGTGTGCACCACGACGGGATCATCCTCGCCACCCATGCCACCCGCAATCTGCGTTAAACACCCGATATTCCCCGTGGCGACCACATCCGCTTTGAGCTTTCGGATATTGCCGACTTTACGTTCGCGCAATTCACCCGCCCATTCCGGTTGCATGATGTTGTAGGTGCCTGCGGAGCCACAACAGATGTGCGATTCACTCGGCTGGAGCACCGTAAAGCCTGCGTCTTTCAGCAGTGATAACGGCTCGGTCTTTAATTGCTGACCATGTTGCATGGAACATGCCGAATGATAAGCCACGGTCAGATTTGGCTGCTCAACAACACCCGATAATCCCAGCGTCAGCAGCACTTCACTGATATCTTTGGTCTTATCCGAAATTGCCTTGGCGCGGTCGGCCCATTCGGGATCAAGGCGCAGCATCCAGCCGTAATCTTTGACCGTTGTGCCACACCCCGATGCATTAATGACGACGGCATCGATTGTACCGTATTCGGCTTCGGACGCTTCCCACGCACGGATATTACGCTTAGCAGCTTCGTGGCCATCGTGTTCGCGACCCATGTGATGAACCAACGCGCCGCAACATCCCTGATCCTTTGCGATGACGACTTCACACCCCAGTCTGGTCAGGACACGAACGGTGGCTTTATTGATTGAGGGTCGTAACACCTGTTGTGCACAGCCACTTAACAAAGCGACACGCATTTTAGGTTCTGTTTTTGTCTTAAAGACTTGCGGCACATCGACCTGGCTGGGTGGTGCAACATTGCCCGGTGCCAGTTCCAGCATCGCCTTCAGGCGTGGCGGCAAAAGCCCCTTAAACGGTTTGCCCATCGCGGCGCCTAACAAGGACAACCGGAACATTTTGGGATACGGCAACACGATGGTCAGCACCCATCGCAAGATACGATCGTGCCACGCGCGGGTGTGCGTTTCATGCACAAACGTCCGCCCGTAATCCACCAAATGCATGTAATCGACACTGGCGGGACAGGTCGTCATACACGACAAACATGACAGGCAGCGGTCCAAATGAGTCGCGAGTTTTTCGGTCGCGGGTTCGTCCTTTTGGAACGCTTCCTTCATCAAATAGATGCGGCCCCGTGGGCTATCCAATTCATCGCCCTTAAGCACAAATGTGGGGCACGTCGCGGTGCAAAATCCACAATGCACGCATTTCCGCAGGATTTCATTGGCGGCCTGAATATTCGGATCAGCCAACTGCGCGATAGAGAATTCAGTTTGCATGTCTGACCCTTAAATACCTTGGTACATCCGACCAGGGTTCAGCACCCCGTTCGGATCGAAACCTTCATTGATTTTTTCTGTGACCAATTGTTCCGCCGCCGATAGCGGCTGGAATACGGGCACGCTGCTGCGCAATTCAGATGGCGCACGGACCAACGTCGCATGACCGCCGACTTTGGCGACAGTGCTGCGAATAAATTCGTCATTGGCATCGGACTCAACACTGCTCAGCCCCAACCAGATCAAACCTCCGCCCCAGTCGTAAATGACTTCACCGTGCAGATCTTCAAGCAACTCAATAGCGGTGTGTGCCCCGCTCATCGGCGGCACCGACAAGCGCCACACAACCGGCAAATCGTCACGGCCCACGAACACCTGCACATCGCGGACTTCGCGCCAAAACGTCTTGGAGTTTTTGGTGTGCAATTCTTCGACGGCACCGAAACCTTTGAGTTCCTCGGCCAACGAAGCCGCGCGGTGTTTCACCGATGGTTCTGGCCCTTCTAATCGTAAGGCTGTGATCGCACCGTTGGCACCTGAGACATAATCGACCGCAGATTTTTTTGCGGCCATCGCGGGTAGGTGTGCAGCCGCCGAAACATCGTGGGGACTACCAAGTGCCTGTGCCATCGCTGACATGGCAGCGTGATCATAAATGCCATCGGCCTTCCATGATATCAGAATGGTCCGTGTTTTTTCAGGTGCAGGCAGTGTCTTCACTGTGACTTCGGACATAACGGCAAGAGTCCCGAATGATCCCGCCATCAGTTTCGAGAGATCAAACCCTGTGACATTTTTAACCACCGTGCCGCCCGATTTGAATTCTTCGCCCCGGCCAGAAACCGCATGGAACCCCAATACGTGATCGCGTGCGGCACCTTCTTTGATCCGACGTGGCCCTGCGATGTTCGTTGCCACGACCCCGCCGATAGAACCCTGCCCAACATCGCCGCCCAAAAGCGGGCCTAGATCAGGGGGTTCAAACGACAGATGCTGTCCGGCTTCTTCTAGGGCCTTGGTCACATCAGACATCGATGCGCCCGCTTCTGCCGTCATGAACAATTCGGCAGGCTCATAGACTTTGATCTGCGATAATTTCGACATGTCCAAGGTCGCGGCAGTTTGCATCGGACGCCCAAACGCACGCTTCGACCCGGTTGCTAAAATTTCCAACGGCTTCTTTTCTGTGGTCGCCCACTTCACCGCATCCAGTAATTGTTCATTGGTTTCTGGTCTTAGAGTATCAGACATGGATTAGAACCTTGGAATATCTGGGAATGGTAATTTGCCATGATGCACATGCATTTTGCCAAGCTCGGCACAGCGATGCAGTTCCGGGTAAACCTTGCCCGGATTCATCAGATGTTCTGGATCAAACGCGCACTTAACACGTTGTTGTTGTTTCAGATCATCCTCGGTGAACATGGTGCCCATCAGGTCACGCTTTTCAACACCGATCCCGTGTTCGCCACTCAACACGCCGCCGACTTCAACACACAGCGTCAGGATATCGGCGCAGACTTTTTCAGCTGTTTCCAGTTCGCCCGGGTTATTCGCATCGAACAGGATTAAGGGGTGCAGGTTTCCATCGCCCGCGTGGAACACGTTGGCGACACGCAGCCCGTGTTTTTCCGAAATGCCTTCCATCCGTTGCAGGACTTCGGCCAATTTCCGACGCGGGATCGTGCCATCAACACAGATATAATCTGGCGAAATCCGGCCAATCGCGGGGAATGCGTTTTTACGGCCTGACCAGAAGCGCATGCGTTCCTCGTCATTTTCGCTGATCCGCACATAGCTGGCGTTTGACTGCTTGGCGATATCTTCGACTTTGGCGACCAGGTACTCTACTTCCGCATCTGGACCATCAAGCTCAACGATCATCAGGGCCTCAACATCCATGGGATAGCCCGCATGGACGAAATCCTCGGTCGCATGGATGGTCATCTTGTCCATCAGTTCCATCCCACCCGGGATGACTCCTGCTGCAATCACATCAGCGACACAGTTTCCAGCATCGACCATGGTCGGGAAGCCGATCAACAATGCCTTGGCCATTTCCGGTTTGCGTAAAATACGGACCGTGACCTCGGTGATCACACCCAGCAAACCCTCTGACCCCGTAATCACACCCAACAGGTCCAACCCGCCAGAATCCAGATGCTTACCGCCCAGACGAATGATCTCGCCGTTCATCAACACCATTTCGACACCCAACACGTTGTTTGTCGTCAGGCCATATTTCAAGCAATGCACACCGCCGGAATTTTCCGCGACGTTGCCGCCGATAGAACATGCGATCTGCGATGACGGATCGGGTGCATAATAAAAACCTGCATGTTCAACTGCATCCGTGATCCCCAGATTGGTGACACCGGGCTGCGTGACGACGCAGCGGTTTTCGTAATCGATTTCGAGGATTTTCTTAAACTTGGACAAGCCTAGCGTAATGCCATCTGCCAGCGGCAAGGCACCACCCGATAATCCCGTGCCCGCACCGCGGGGCACGATTTTAACATTTTCACGGTGACAGAATTTCAGAACTTCTGAGACTTGCTCGGTGGTTTCTGGCAAGACCACGATTAGTGGTGGTTGGCGGTACGCCATCAGCCCATCGCAGTCGTATGCCTGCAGTTCTTCGGCGCCGTCGATCACACCTTCGCCAGGCACGATTGACCTCAGCGCCGCTGCGAGTTCCTGTCGGCGCGCGATGACGCTCTCATCCGGCTTTGGCATCAACATACGCTCATCTCCCTATCACAATTCTTATTCTTTGTTTTGGCTGTTAAACCACATATTCACATTGATTAGGATCAATTCATCGTTACGCCGCTTGCGAAGCCGGTGCCTTTGCGTCATCACGGATCGGTATATGAATGATCGCAGCCGCAACCCCCAACGCAACGCCTGCCCACCAAACGGGCATGTACGAGCCCGTCGTGTCGTAAAAATATCCGCCCAACCAAACGCCTAAGAAACTACCGATTTGATGGCTGAGGAACACGACGCCAAATAATGTCCCCATATAGCGCGCGCCGAACATCTGCGCCACCAACCCCGATGTCAGGGGCACCGTCGACAACCACAGCAATCCCAGTGCAGCAGAGAAAAATAAAACTGACCCGGCAGATACGGGCAACAGGATAAAGATCAGTATCACCACAGAGCGAAGGAAATATAAAATAGTCAGCAGGTTTTTCTTGCGGTACTTGTCGCCAAGAACCCCCGCCGTGTAGCTGCCAATCACATTAAACAATCCGATCAGCGCAAGGGCCCAGGCGCCCCATTCCGCCGCCATTCCAACATCAGTCAAATAGGCGGGCAAGTGGACGCCGATAAAAGCGACATGAAATCCACACACAAAGAACCCGGTGGTCAGCAGCCAATAGCTGCGGTGCGTCGATGCTTGTTTCAACGCATGGGTTAAGCCTAAATCCGCCTCAATCACTGTTTTTGACGCATTCTTGATGTCGGGTTTGCCCGCCAATGGAATACCGCACATCACCAGAATGACGGCACTGGTTGCCAAAATCAGCATGGCGGGCAGCCACTCGATTCCAAAGTCCATCATGCCTTGGGCAATCGGCACGACGGTGAACTGACCCGCGGCCCCCGCTGCGGTCACGATCCCCAACCCCCAGGTTCGCTTTTCAGTGGGCAAGGCCCGCGCCACTGCACCTAAAACGACGCCAAGACCTGTTCCAGATTGGGCCATACCAATCAGCACACCCCCCGTTAATTTTAACGTATAAGGATCGGCGGAATGCGCCATGAAGTAGATGCCAAGGCCATAAAGAATGCCACCACCAGCGATGACCCGACCCGCACCCCATTTTTCCGCAATAGCACTGGCAAATGGCTGGGCTACACCCCACACCAAGTTTTGCGTCGCCATGGCCAGGGCAAAGACTTCACGCCCCCAACCAAGATCCAAACTCATAGGTTTTAGAAAAAGACCGAAGCTGGCGCGGAGTCCGAAACAAAGCAGCGCCACCAAGCCACCAGCCGCCAGCACGATCATTGGTGTGCGCCAAGGCGTCGGTGATGGCGTATCGGCAGTCGACATATTGCAGCCCTTCGCACACTAAAAAATAGTCAATTATACTTGAGGAAACGCAGTGCCCATAACAACGCGTCCCATTGGCACATATGTTACGATGATTATTCGCGAATGCACCAGCACCTAGGGCGCTTCGCAAGAATTAGGTCAGATGAGATTTTGGCAAAGAAAAACCGCGCTCGGATGATCCGGCGCGGTTTTTACAAATGCATGTGGTGGCGTATCAGCCCTGACGCGCCTTAAACCGAGGGTTACGCTTGTTAATCACGTAAACACGGCCACGGCGCCGCACAATTCGGCAGCCCTTTTCACGAAGTTTGGCTGATTTCAGCGAGTTCCTGATCTTCATGGCCCGTTCCTTGGTATCAATAAAACTTATTCCGCCGACCTCGTCTGCGGAAGAGCGCGGAACATACGGCCCAACCCCAGCACTGTCAACGGTCAAACCAGGATTTTCTGGCAACACACTTAGCATTATTTTCTGACCAATTAGACCAGAAGTTTCAATACATAAGGGCACCTCTAAAAATACCCGACTGACACAGAGTTGGCCAATATAGGCCCCCGCTGAAGTTCTTTAACCGGGGTTTTCAGGATTGCCTCGCTCTC
>Ga0209335_10005622_pt1 | contig 11442 bp, 10 predicted proteins | sample COG_09_FD_184753 | JGI IMG/M metagenome (GOLD analysis project Ga0209335, IMG submission 184753) | Pelagic Microbial community sample from North Sea - COGITO 998_met_09 (SPAdes) (version 2) | ecosystem: Environmental > Aquatic > Marine > Neritic zone/Coastal water | place: Helgoland, sampling...
TGAGTGCAATTTGGCAACATTCCTTCATAAACGAATATTTTGTTAATATTATATCATTATCAATTCTTACTATTACAATAGTGTCTTTAAGTGTAAAACATATTTATGATGTAAAAAATACAGTATTCAAAAGATATTCATTATTAATGGAAAAAATAGATAAATATAAGACAGATAATAAGAAAGATAATAAGAAAGATAATAAAAAAAAAAGAATAAAAGAAATAATTAAAATCTATAATGATTTACAAAATAAAATAGTTGATGAAAACATTAATATAACTAAAAAGGAAAAGGAAGAAATGGAAAAAGTTTTAATTGACACTTTTAAAAATAGTGATATTGGAAAAATCGATCCAAATGATTCTTATGTAAATGAAAAACAACCAATTTTTAAAGAAATAAAAAGATTGTTAAAAACAAAACAATACGATAAATTTGAAGAAGCAATTAGACAAATGACGGGGGATACTGATGCTTTTAAGAATGAAATAGATAGTTTGGAGAATTATACAAAAGCTAATAATAAATTGATAGCCGCACAAAATTTAAAATCAAACCAATCCACAAGTAGGGGAAATAGGTTTAAATCTTGGATTAGTATGAAAAAAAATAAATCAAATTACGCTATTAATGATATAACCAGTATAATCAATATAATGAATAAATTTCATACAATCATCAATAATCTTAGTGCAAATAATCAAGTACCATTTGGAAAAAATAATGAATTACCTTTAATAACCCATATAATAGATAAAATAAATAACACTTCTTCTTCCAAACAAGGCGGATCAAGTCGACATTTATATCAAGTAACCAAAAGAAAAAAATACACTTTAAAAAACATTCACAAAAAATATAAAACTACGAATAGGCACAAAACTACGAATAGGCGCAAAACTACGAATAGGCACAAAACTACGAATAGGCGCAAAACTACGAATAGGCGCAAAACTACGAATAGGCGCAAAACTACGAATAGGCGCAAAATAAAATAAAATAAAATAAATTATATTAATTCATATATTTTTTATAAATATATGAATTATAAATATATGAATTATAGTCTAAGAAACATATCCATAACCAGCTTATTTAACCGCTAGATCAGTTGATTTTTTGACACATCTATCAAAAAATTTGGCAACAGTAATTTCGTCGGCACCAATGACAGAATCATCGGGAATATACCAAGCATCACGATTAACGCCTCCCCAGAAAGCTAAAAAAACTGGAATACCCTGTATCATCTTATGTTTTTTTAATCCCATATAGAGATCCAAATTATCATCTACATTAATATCCGCGAAAATAATATTACACGGACTTTTTTTAATAAACTCTTGATAAACTGGTGCAATTTTTTTACAAGGACCACACCAATCCGCGCCAAATTTAATAATTAAAACATGATCGGTCATTCTTGCTTGTAACATTTTTAAATCATTAATATCGAGTTCAGTAATAACAGTCCTTTGATTAGTTTCAATAGTTGCCATTCTATTAAAACTAATACATTTCTTGTTTTTAAACCATTTCTATTACGATTTTACAAACCGCATGGGTCGCCCATCATTATATACATGTAAATCGCCTAATTTTGTTTTGTTCGCATACGCCCGATCATTGTCTTCTATTATAGCCGGGTCCATTAATAAATCAACTAGCATTGCGGCAGCATCATCGACCGAATAAAGATGCTTAGGATACCCATTCGGCATTTCGGGTGTGCCGAATTCTATATCATATTTTAATTTATTTAACATATTTTTTAATTTTTTATCCATATCTTTATTTGTTTTAGCTGTTTTGGTAATTTTAATAACCCTATCCAATAATATTAAATCATGACTTTTATTATTTCTTTGTGAGCTTATCCAGTAGCTTCTACGATTATAATTATCCGTTAACCAAGAAAACCCACTTCCATAACCACAATTTGGTTCACATTCTTTTATTTTGCATATTTCTTCATATATATCCTTTGAATTAACACCGGTTTCATCGTCTTTAAAATAACTACGTCCGTAATCTATTATTTTTGCAATATATTTGGATTTAAATGAAATTGTTTTACCATAGAAATCATTATAATGAAAATCAATATAACTATCTTTTACTGGTTCATATAAGTTCATATTATCCTGATGTAAATCATAATGTGTATAATTATTTTTAACACTACTGAGAGGAATATATATTTGAAACAATGATTGAATTAAATCTTCTTTCACAAATTTATCATGAGATAACAATGAATTTATTGTTTTGATTCCTTTCAAATGTTGAATAAGAATAGATAAATATTTGGATTGTTTACAACCAACCTTATAATTAATTGTTTTATGTAAGGATAAACCGTTTTTCAAAATATCAGTATTTGTAATTATTTTATTATTTTTCATTTTCATCCAGCTCATTGCATCATTATAAGTATAATAACCATAAGTTTCTAAAAAACATGGAAATTGTTTATTAAGTTTGTTTATATATTGTCCGGCCATATATTCGTATAATAAATTATCAGAGTTAGAATTTATCGATGACTTTAATACTGCATATGCATTGTAACCTCGATGAAGATATGGTATTTCGTTAACAAATCCATTATTCGATGGAACACCGATTCGCTTTATTGGCGATACGACATATTCAAAATTTTTAAATCCGCCGAAATGTTTTTTAATTTCATTCGCATATGTTCCAAACGCAATACAGGCACCTGAATCGGAACACAATGTTTTCAAAAACTCAGCTTTACGCGTATGTTTCGTACGATTCATAAATCGTTGGATAGTTTTCGCCGCTTTAATTCGAGAGTTTTTTTTATTTTTTTTGGTGATGGGCTTAATCTGATTATTTATATTTTTAAGAAAAATATTACATTCATGGTCCATTTTATATTTATTTTTCAAACGACAATATTTACGCGTTTTTCCATTAATAAAATAACATTTATCTATTTCATTACAATCCGTTTGATTTTTTTTCCGGCATTTCGAAAAACATTTTTTGGCCATTAAAATTGTATATATTAGGATATGACAATATTTTCCAATTCATTAATATCAATATGAGGTAGTTCCACATGAGCTTCCCAAAAAAATTTACAAAAAGCCCATAGAAATATATAATTTCCTACATACCACTCTGGGTGTTCTTTTAATAATTTTTTATGCAAATTGTATGGAATTAATCCCATACTTGATGGTGGTAAAACATAGCTCAATTGTGTTAATTGTAATACAGGGTTTTTTGATTTAAGAGGTAAAAATGTATGTTCAAAATATGGTACATGTTTGATTAAATCTGTCAATAAAGGAGGGTAATAATAATTATACACCCATCGCCAATCCACACATCCCGACGAGTAATACTTCATCGTCCATTCAAGACCTTCTAAATAATTTGTACATATTTCTTTTTTACGGTCATCGTCAATCGTTGTATTAAAAAGAACTTTATAATAGCGAGATTCCCAGCCTACCTCATTTGGATTGATATATATTTCATGAGCACGATCTTTTAAAGGTAATAATAAATTTTCATCTTGTTTCTCGTTATTGTGGGTACGGTTATTATTAGATGCCCATTTACTTAATTTTGCACGAGTGGTGTATTCATCTTTGATATAATCTAATTCATTCTTTTCTAAATAACTAATGAATTTTCGCATATTTTTCCATACAATTTCGCGATTTTTTGTTAATGTATCATTCGTACCACCAAATACAACTTTATATGCGTTTATTAAATTGTTAATTCCATTTGTTCGAATATTTAATGCGGGAAAATGAGGCAGGAAATCGTTTCCAAGAAAAAAACATAATAAAATATAATCAAATAAAATGTCATTATTCAATTGAATTTGGTCTATTTCCGTATTTCTGCACGACAATTCATTAATAATCGTTTTCGCAAATAACGGGATGTCTAACATATAATTTTCGTTTGGGTTTAATGTCTTATCAATGTGTTTAATAAATTCAGGGGTTTCCCTATACAAATACATGTTTTCAGATATATGTAAGTGATTTAATGTAAGCATAATAAGATCAGCATCTAATCCATAAATAATTGTTTTTGTGTCCCGATGATAGTCTTTATTATTGCGAATGTATTCATAAATCTTGTGTTCACCTTCACCTGCTTCCTCCGACGTTGATACGATAATTGTTTCTAATCCAAATTCAGAAGGATATGTAAATCGTTTTGTAATATCTTCGCCAAGTTGTTTCATAAAATCAGTTCCAGGTGTAATTGATGCCGTATTCCATTCATTTACAGAATTTTCAAGAAGTGAGTTTTGAAAAGCGGTCATATACCTACGATTACGCTGTTGATTTAATTTAGCCATTGGCGCAACACCGTCAAACGCAATGAGAATACGATTCGTTGGATTAAGATGTTTAATCATTTTAGTTAAACTGTCACAAACATATTTAATAATATTTTTCTCATAAACGCGGATATTTTTATCTTTATTAGTTGATGCATTAAATGTTGATCGAAGATGCTGATGTGCCTCATAAATAAATGAATTACAGTCCAAATATAAATTATTAATTTTTGGACTGTCATGTGATAATGGCAATTTTTTAATAATTGCTCGGTGACTGCGAACAATATGCGCAAAATAACTAGGAATACCCATTTTATGTGTTTACTTATATTATGTATTAATTAGTCTTTATATAATATCTACATTTGTATATATATTATATGGATTCGGTAAAACCAACAATTATAAAAAAAATAGATAGATTAAAAAATATTATAAGGAATATAATTAAATCAAATCAACTTTATAAAAAGTTGGGGTTTATAGAAGCAAGTGATTTTAATTCTTGTGTTGTTTATGCCGAAACCATATATAATAAATTAACAAAATTGTTATATTTTATCAATGATAACGAGAGTAATGACACCGCGAATGATAACGACCCAATAATAAATAAATTGCAAGATATTATTGGCGAAATATCAATATTAATTAGTTTATACGGGTGCGATACATTGGATAATCTTGTTTATGTTTGTATTGGTCCTTATTTTAAAATAGAAGAAAAATATAAAGAAAAATATAAATTATTAAATGATTATGTGAAACCATTACGATATACAATTATAGATTGGCGAAGTAAAAAAAAATCTTCAAATGATGATATATTATGTAAAACTGCCGATAATTTTGAATGTTTTGAAATTGAAAATAACACATCACCTTTAGATTTTTATTATCGTATATATGGAATAAAATTTACTATTCATAATATTGAAAAACAACACACAATAACAATATGCGGTATAGTAGACGATAGCATCGTCGGGTTAATCGACAACAGTTTTATCAATGAGCAATTAACTAAACTAAAAACAAATAATGCGCCCAGTGAAATATCTTATGAGAGATTTATGAATTGTATTAATTTAAAAGATATTATGGTTTCTTCGATTCCTGAACTGAAAAATAAATATATTGCATATCAAACTGATTATTCAAAGCTAATAAAAAAACCATTAGCGGAAATTATAAGTGATTTTACAAAAATAGAAATATACGAAAAACGAAATATGCTAATAATGTTATTAATTCATTCACAAGAAAATCAATGTCAATATTTGGCATATTTGTTGTATGATTTATTGTCGAATGATATTAATGGAATCGTAGATACATATGAACAAACTACAATATATGATTCTTTCCCATACTATATAAAAAAGTATTTTCGTGACGAAATGACACAATTAGTAACTTATACAAATAAACTGACAACCGTTAATATAAACAAAATATCATTAGAACAACGAATATGTCTTATGAAAACAACTGACATTGTAAAAGAGAAAGCAATGGTAAAATTGAAAGAGGTTAAAATGAAAAATGAAGATACTGGCTCGAAAGCAATGCAATTTTTAGATGGGTTATTAAAGATACCATTTGAAATTTATAAAGAAGAGCCAGTTCTTAAATTATTACCTGATAATATAATACTTTTTTCAGAACTAGTTAATAAAATACATAATCAATATTTACCGTTTTTTAATCGAGATGATATTCCTTTTCAGGTAAAAAAAAAATATACTAGTATTGAAATACAAAAATACCTGCCTTTATTGAATATAAAATATAGGAGCGTGTTACATGAATGCATTTTTAAAAGAGCCTTATCATTTATAGAAAAATGTAACAAAAATAAAATAATTGAATATTGTGAAAAGCTTAATTGTATTTTAAAGGAAAATACAATAAAAATGGAAATAAAGTATAAGGGAAAAAATATAAAACATATGAAAGAAGATTTTATTAATGCAATTAATAGTATACTAGGTACAAATGAAACAAACAATATAGTAACAAACAATATAGTAACAAACAATATATATGAATTCATAGAAACAATCCAAGAATCAAAACAACTTTATTTGAATGAATATAATAATACATTATTAAATATAGATAAAAACATAGTAAATGTCAATAATTATATATCAGAAGTTTCAAATACACTTGATAACTCAGTGTATGGACATAAAAATGCCAAACGACAAATTGAGCGGATTATTGGTCAATGGATAAATGGAGATAAGACCGGTTATTGTTTTGGTTTTGAAGGACCGCCCGGTGTGGGGAAAACCTCGTTAGCTAAAAAGGGGATTGCGAATTGTTTAATTGATGAAAATGGCGAATCACGCCCTTTTGCATTTATTGCAATGGGCGGTTCAACTAATTCCAGTACACTCGACGGGCATAACTACACTTATGTAGGCTCTTCGTGGGGGCGTATTGTCGATATATTAATGGATACTAAAATAATGAATCCGATTATTTTTATAGATGAATTAGATAAAGTAAGTAAAACCGAAAATGGAAAAGAGATAATTGGTATATTAACACACTTAATTGATCAAACCCAAAATGATACTTTTCAGGATAAATATTTTAACGGTATTAATTTAAATCTCTCCAAAGCATTGTTTATATTTTCGTATAATGATGCTGAGTTAATTGATAAAATTTTGTTGGACCGGATTCATCGTATTAATTTTGATACGATAAATGTAGAGGATAAACTGGTTATTATGCGAAATTTTATTTTGCCCGAAATTTATAAAAAAATGGGATTGGATGATATGATTGAAATTAGCGATGAGGTGATAGAATACATAATCAATGATTATACTGCCGAGCCTGGTGTCCGCAAATTAAAAGAGCTTATGTTTGAAATTATAGGAGAGATTAATTTAAATATATTGAAAAACAATACATTGAACACTATTGATATTCCTATTATTATAACAACCGATGATATTAAATCAAAATACCTTAAAACTCGTAATGAAATTATACCCACAAAAATACATAACAACCCAATGATTGGTGTAATTAATGGATTATGGGCAAATTCACTTGGTAAAGGCGGAATATTACCAATTGAAGCGTCTTTTTTCCCGAGCAATACCTTTTTGGATTTGTCATTAACCGGCTTGCAAGGAGATGTTATGAAAGAAAGCATGACTGTTGCCAAAAGTTTAGCGTGGTCGTTATTTGTACAAAATTCCGGAAAAGCGGTGGAATTACAAAAAAAATTAGAAGAAACAAAACATCAAGGACTACATATACATGTACCAGAAGGCGCAACACCAAAAGACGGTCCATCTGCCGGAACTGCAATAACAATTGTCATGTATAGTTTATTTAGTGGTATTCCCATAAAAAATGAGGTGGCAATTACAGGCGAAATTTGCTTGCAAGGTAGGGTAACTGCTATTGGTGGGTTAGAATTAAAAATACTTGGGGGGATACGGGCCGGCGTTAAAACTTTTATTTACCCTAAAGAAAATACGAATGATTTTAATAAATTTATGGAAATTTATGGTAACAAACCAATGATTGCTGATATTTCATTTATATCAGTTGAAAAAATAGAAGAAGTTATACCATTAATATTTTAAAATGGGTTTCATTATATTATATACGATTTATATAATGAAAAATACAAAAAGAGTAAAACATACAAAAAGAGTAAAACATACAAAAAGAGTAAAAAAAGCACAGCATAAAAAAGGTAAATCCCTAAAATATTTTACAGGTGGAAAAGAATCATATGTTAAAGAACTAGATAGACTTAATAAAATAAATGATCAGGCATATAAAGAATATTTTGATTGTAAAGATAAATATTGCGGTGATATTCGGAAAAAAATAGACGCGATTCTCGATACCGGTGAATATAGCAAGCAATTAAACAAAAAGTGTCCCGAAATAGGAGGAGTTGATGATTTAGAATGTAAAAAATCTGAATGTAAAAAATATATGAAATGTGTTGATAATTTTTATAAAAAATCAAAATATGGAAAACTGAGTGAACAAATGAAAAAGTGTGCTATTAAAAAATGTTCAATTAAGGAAAAAGAAATGAATGAAGCATTTAACAACGCAAATAATTATTATAAAGAAGAAGAAGAAAAAAAAGGAAAAGGGATTTTAAAGTATTTTAAATGGTTAAAGGTATAATTAAATTAATAATTTGATTTTGTGATATTATATATACATTATATAATATAACATGGCTATTGCGTTAACATTACCTAATATATTACAATTTTTTTCATTTATAGCACCAACACTTTTGATATTTTTTCTGTTTATGACATCATTATTTAACCAAAACCTAAAAGGTTTAGTATATATTGCCGGAATTTTAATTTCATCCATAGCAAATGTAGTTTTAATGAATATGATTGGAAGCGAAAGAAGCGACGATGAAGCATTTTCGTGTAGCATGTTTGATATACCATATGTATCAAGATTTAACAGCCCATACCCTACAACAGTAATTATTGCTTTTACACTTGCTTATTTGGCATTACCAATGAAATATAATAATGAAATGAATTATGTTGTTTTGGCGTTTCTATGTGTTTTACTCGGGGTAGATATAATAACTAAAGTTCAAAATAAATGTAGTACATATCCAGGTACTTTGTTGGGTGCATTAGTTGGAGGTTTATCTGGGTTAATTTGGTATGCCTTATTTAGTATGTCGGGCTATAAATCACTTCTTTATTTTGATGAGCTTCAGAGTAACAATGTCGTTTGTTCTAAACCAACCAAGCAAACATTTAAATGTTCTGTTTATAAAAATGGAGAATTAATATCAAGCAATATTAGTTAGACTTTTGAACCTTTTGGTGCGCGGGAAGCTTTGGATTTAATACAAAATTTAAGGATTGAATGTTTTGAACATTCTGTATGGTTTATAATTGTCCGATTCGGTATAAGCCTTTATATAGAATATAATACCAAATGTAGCTAATATGTGAACTATAAAATAATATTTTTCATAAAGATGATTATTGTATTTTAAATATAAAAATATTGCTAATGTTGCAATCGAAAATAAATACATTGTAATTGAATAAACATTAAAACCAATATTTATAAAAGCATATAGGATAAAAAAAACGGCAATACTGTTAACACATAGTATATCAATTAGTCTTAATAGTTTGTGGTTACATTTATAATAATGGGTGGAAACACTAGTAATAGAACATATAATGCTCCCTATCATTACAGCCGGATACGAAATAATATAACCATATATAGCTGGAATTAAAAAGAGAAATCCTGAACAACAATTTCGGTTAATACACCCATTTACTTTATTTATAGGCATATTGCATGTATTGATAATATCATTATTCATATTATGATATTATATTTTATAATTACTTGGTTTTATATATTATATTTATGAATATTTTCATTTATATATTTTATAAATAATTTCATATAACGAGTACGATGAAAACCATGTAACATTGTCTTTTCATTATTTGATGTAGCTGTCATTATTTTAATAAAATTATTGACAACATTAAATGTATTTGCCGATTTATATTTTGCTAATGATTCTTTTGGATAAAAAGGTTGTTTTGTTCTCCGATTAACATCATTGTGAAAATTCCATAAAAAATCAATTAAAGCCTGTTTAGATGCCGAAATTGAATTTTTATTAACCACATTCATTGTTTTTGATGCATGGCTTTGGCAGTCAGGGCATGGTAAATTATAACATATGCTTGTAATATGTGAAACTAATACTGATAATTCACCTATATATTCGTCTTTTAATTTTTCACCTAAAGTATGAAATAACAACCAAACAGCATTTCCCCAGTCTTTTTTTTTCATATAATTTAATATATATAAAGATAAATAAATAATATTATATTATGAATACAGTTATAAATTATATTACAGATAATGATTGTAATTTTGATTTTTATAGTGAATTGAATAATGTAAATGACAATGAAAAATCTCTTATTTGTTTAATTTCACATCAACCATTAACTTATAATTCGGTTACACTGCCATGTAAACATTCTTTTAATTATCTATCAATCTATAATGAATTATGTTTAAATATAAATAATTTGAATAAAGGCAGTTACAATAAAAAACATATTATTTGTCCTTATTGTCGAAATAAATCTGAAAAATTATTGCCATACATTCCTTTACCATCAATTAAGAAAATAAATGGCATTAATTCGCCGGAAATATTGTGTTTGCCTTCGCCAAAATGTTCATATTTAGTAAAAACTGGTAAAAAAAAGGGAATGCCTTGTAATAAACTTTGCATAGAAAGTGAGTATGGAAATGTTTGTATTAAACATAATAAAGATAATTTAAATATCGACTGGTCTCCTGAAAAAGAAAAATTATTAAAAACCAAAAGTGTGGCAGAACTAAAGGTAATGTTAAAAGAAAGGGGACTAAAAATAACTGGTGTAAAAAAAGAGTTGGTAAATCGATTATTTTAGAGTATTAATACTTATAAAAAATAATACTTATAAAAAATAATACTTATAAATAAAATATAAATAAGTATTAATATATCTATTAATGTCTACAACAAATAAAGAGAGGCTTTCTCAAAATGTTAAAAATTGGTTACAAATAGATAAAGAAATACAATTATTGCAAAAAGAAATAAAGGACAGAAAAAAAAAGAAAACCGAATATACAAATACATTGTTAACAATTATGAAATCAAATGAGATTGATTGTCTTGATATTAGTGATGGAAAAATTATATACACTCAGAGTAATATTAAAAAACCAATTAATAAACAACATTTAGTTGAATGTTTAAATAAATATTTTGAAAAAAATCCTAATATTCCAACAGATGATGTTGTACAATATATTTTAGAGAATCGGGAAATAAATGTAAAAGAAAGTATTCGGCATAAAACTGTAAAAAATGTATAACAGTATTATAATGTTAAAACATAAAAAACCACCTGCGATAATAGACATATTTGACAATATACATAAAATATTGCCAAATGAGATAATAGATGTATCAAGTACAGATACAGAGACCGATACAGAGACCGATACAGAGACCGATACAGAGA
>Ga0209335_10005624_pt1 | contig 11439 bp, 10 predicted proteins | sample COG_09_FD_184753 | JGI IMG/M metagenome (GOLD analysis project Ga0209335, IMG submission 184753) | Pelagic Microbial community sample from North Sea - COGITO 998_met_09 (SPAdes) (version 2) | ecosystem: Environmental > Aquatic > Marine > Neritic zone/Coastal water | place: Helgoland, sampling...
ATACATCGGTGACAGTCTCGATCGGCCGAGGTTCGGATTCTAGAGACATATCGCCGAATTTCTGAGCCCAAATAATCCAGCTCGTGAAGGAAACGGGGGATAGAGGGGATTACGGGCAACCCCCAGGGATGACGATACTATTCTGAAGGTTGAAAAAGGGCGTCTATATCTTCTAACCGCAGTGGGTTTGAATATCGAAGATCCACTGTTTCGCTCGATATTGGTAACGGCTAACCAGCCTGAGAGTCTAGTTGGATTTCCACGAAGATCAGTTGTGGTGCGGCTTTTATCAGGCTGGCCTCATCGGGCAATTTATTGTCGTCAAGCTTGATGCCATAGACTTTGGCGTCCCGTGGAAGGGCGCTAAGATAGTCTCGCACGCGATCTCGTAATTCCGTAGTGTCTGTCTCCCAGAGGCGTGCCTTACCGGTGTAGGTTGTTCTTGCAATTTCCAATGCAACGGCTGCGTCGCCGCCGCGCAGGTTCATCCACCAGCGGGTGCTGTGAGCTGACAATAGCCAAACGGTATCTCGTTTCCGTACGTAGCTAAGCGGTGTTATGAAGCGCCGGCCACTCTTGTGACCTGTAAAGTGCAGTAATGTCAGAGAACCACTTGCAATCTTGTGTAATGGTGAGCGCAGCAGCGCCTTAACAATCGGGTTGGCAATTTTATAGGCCAGGTTTTCGATACTTTGGATTATGCTCACGCTGTCTCCTGTGGTGATGAGTCGGTAATATTGTGTGGGTATTGGGCTGTAACGCCTTGGCAGATTAGTGCCGTTGTATCGACGCGGCGCTGTGCAGCGATGGCCGAGATACAGCCGATTGAGTTCATCATGGCGAGACTAAACCACGACTGCGGGTCCTCTGGTAAGCGACAAGGCGTAACGATAGCGCGAGTAGCCCAAGAGTTGTGTCGATTAAATCAATAGTCCTGGCGCCAGCACTTGCGGCTTGCCCTGCATAACTCACCCAGATAGCCGCCCAGAAAAACCAGATGCCCGCCAGGTGAAGGTAGCGCCAGTGCTCTCGGTGCATTCTGCGCCGCACCGGGAAAAATGAGGTGACAGTCATTGCAGTCAGGAAGACGTAACTGATCATGCGCAGGAAAAGATCATGGTCGTTGTGCAGTTCCTCCCAGTAATAGGTGTTGTGCCGGGCCAGCATTACCCCAATGAACGCCGCCTGCCAACCGAAGCCGGCAGCGAAAGAAAGGCCGAGGTAACGGCGGTTACGCAACAACCAGTTGGCGAACTCGCTGGGGGCGAGCTGATTTAGGGGGGAGGCAATAAAGGCGAGAAACACCCAGGGTGACGCTAGTTGCACCGAGAGCCGGATCATTTCTACTGCGGCTTCGGGCGTGGCAAAGCCGGTTGTTGTCAGGCCAATCAAGATAACCGCAAGCGTCAGTGCTGCCACTAGGAAAAAAACGACCATCCGTTTAAGGCGCGTCCGCGCAGCCTACTCATGCCACTTTCGGTCGCGTCATGTTGAACACATAGTTAACTCCTTCTTCCCAAAACATAACGTATCTTTTTGTTGGCCGGTCGAGTCCGGAGTTAACGTCGCAGGCTGAAACTATCGACGAACAGAAGGGTCGTAAAACCCCAGCCCCCGATACATATCAAATCCAGTAATTTGTCTAATTTCAGGCGACAGTTCGGCAAGCCTTTTCGGCGGAATGTTCAGGTATTGGTTTTCTTCTTGACGTACCCAACCTACGGAATAGGTCAGGATGACGCCGTAGCGCCAGTCTTGCGCTGTATTGGCACCGGCACCATGCAATGTGCCACCCATCCAGAAAAGTACCGATCCAGCCGGCATTTCTGCCTGAACAATTTCCTCGTCTTTAGCAATCCGATCTTCAGGCCATTTGTGACTGCCTGGTACCAACAGCGTTGCACCATTGTCCGCACGGAAATCTGATATTGCCCACATACTCGCGACGATGAGATTGGGACGTGGTTTTGGGAAAAATGTGAATGAATCTTCCTCCCGGTGCAATACCTGACTTCTTGCACCAGGCCCGACTTCCAATGCTGCGGTAATATGCAACTGGTAGCCGAATTCTCCATTAGGCAGGAGAAGGGTTTCGCAACATTGTTTCGAGAGAGGGTGTGCAACAAGTTGATCAGTGATAGTCGGTGAACGTGCGACCAATCCAGCCACGCGGCGGGTTCGGCCCGGATAAAATTGTGTCGGATCTTCTTTTTCAATCTCAATTACCCGGGCTTTTTCCATGTGTGGGGCTAACTCTTCTTTAACAGACTGACGTAAATTGGCATTCGTCACGCCGGTGATGACTACGCATCCGGCATCATCTAACGCCTCAGCGATTTCATTACTTGGCGATTTAACTGAGAATTGAGGGATAGACATAGTGCTGCGTTCTCCAAGATCCTTTGTTATTCGACAGTCAAAAATATGAAAACGATCAGCTTACAGAGCGATCATAAAACCCCAGCGCTCGATACATATCGAACCCGACAATTTGGCGAACTTCAGGTGATAGCTCAGCAAGCCTTGCTGGCGGTATATCCATGTATTGATTTTCTTCTTGGCGAACCCAGCCAACCGAATAAGCAAGGACAACACCGTAGCGCCAGTCTTGCGCTGTATTCGCGCCAGCTCCATGTATCGTCCCACCTAACCAGTAAAGCACTGAACCTGCTGGCATTTCTGCGGGAATAATTTCTTCGTTTTTAGCAACCCGTCCTGCTGGCCACTTATGGCTGCCTGGCACAAGCAAAGTTGCGCCATTGTCCGCGCGGAAATCAGTGATCGCCCACATGCTGGCGACGATGAGGTTGGGACGCGGGACGGGGAAGAAAGTGAAGGAGTTATCATCCCGGTGTAGTATCTGGGTTCTTGCACCAGGCCCGATTTCCAACGCTGCGGTAATATGCAACTGGTAGCCGAATTCTCCATTAGGCAGGAGAAGGGTTTCGCAACATTGTTTTGAGAGGGGGTGTGCAACAAGTTGATCCGTGATAGTCGGTGAACGCGCAACCAATGCTGTCACACGACGGGTATGGGGTGCGTAGAAATCTTCCGGATCATCCTCTTCAACCACATCGGCTTTTTTCATGTGTAGCGCCAACTCATCTTTAATAGATTGTCGTAACCCAGCATCTGTCACACCAGTCACGACGACACACCCGGCCTCATTCAAGGCCTCAGTGATTTCAATGCTCGGCGACCCAGCTGAAAGTATTGGAATCGACATTTTGCTGTCCCCTTGACTATAGAGTTCACATTGTGACGCTTTGGCTTCCTTGTCTATTTCAGCAAACCTGCTCCGACTGTTTCAGTGACAACACCTGCCAACATAAGCTTCATTGCCCATACTCTTTGGTTGACTACCTCATCTAACTCAATGTGTCCTGTCATCCAGAAAATGACCAGACCCCATGAGTGAGCCGAAAACTGCTTGGCTAATTCCTCAAGGTCGAATTTGCCTTTCAGTTTTTTCTGAGCCTCAAGCCGGCTAAGGCATTCGTAGTAGAAGGGAATGTCCCTTCCGAACATTGCCTGAGTCAGTGCAGGATTGTTGTTTGCCATCAATGCTGCTCTTGTCATCGCAGCAGCGTATTGGGGAGTTTGCTGAATCTGACCTTTCATGACCTCGCAAGACATAATGAGATCAGCCACCGGGTCATCACTCACTCTCCTTTGAATCTCCTGCTCCAGTTGGTCGAATAAGTCTTTGAGGCTTTCAAGAATGACCCCATCCTTGGTGCCGTAAAGGTTGTAGATGGTAGCGACTGCAACACCTGCACGTTTTGCCAAGTCTCGGATGATCAATCCTTCATAGCCGGATTCATCCAACATCTCTCTGGCGCAGGTGAGTATTCGAGCCTGACGCTCAATCTGCCGAGCCGATTCATATTTCCTGCCGTTTGGTTTCATAAAAGCATCTGACAACAAAATTTAAAGCATTTGACAATAAATTTGGAACATGATCCAGTTTATATTAAAGTTTAGATCGTGTTCCATGTTTTGAGGAAAGCGTGATGGATGCAGAAACGACTGCCTACTTAAAGAAAGAGGTCAATCATGAATTTGCTCGTTTCGAAGAATGCAGTAAGCCTGAAAACTTTGATGCACTCCCTGATATCCCGACTGGCCGTTATATAAGTGATGATTTTTTCGCCCTGGAGCAAGAGCGAATCTGGTCCAAGACATGGTTGTTAGCTGGGCACGCCGATGAAGTAACCGACATCGGCAGCTACAAACTTTGGGAGAGTAGCGGTACCCCAATTTTGATCGTTAGGGGCAGAGACAATCAGATTCGTGCCTTCTACAACACCTGTACTCACAGAGGTGGCCCGCTCGTCCGTCAGGAGTCTGGACAGGAAAAAGTCTTCGTCTGTAAGTATCACTGCTGGGCATTCAGTCTCGACGGGGCACTGAACCATGTCCCTGATGAGCATGAGTTCATTGCCATCGATAAGTCCAAGCGAGGATTGAAGCCAATTCGCTGTGAAATGTTTGGCAATTGGATTTACGTGAACCGTGATCCCAACGCGATGCCTTTGGATGAATTCCTCGGCCCACTCACCCGGGAACTGGCTGATTTCGAACCTGACAATCTGCGTTTCGTCACACGCTATTACTTTGATCTGGAATGTAACTGGAAGATCACGATGGATGCCTTTCAAGAGGTGTATCACCTCAAGCATATTCATCCCAATACCGTAGATGCGGCTATTGATCATCGAAGTGCCAGTATGGCGTTGTTTCCGCAAGGCAGTTCGCGGATGTTTGTTGCAGCAAAAACGGGAGAGACAAAATTCACCTCGATACCAGCGCAGTCTCCTCTTGAGGAAGGTGAGCAACACGAGATCGTTAGAAGCGGCTCTCTTTCCTACAACATGTTCCCAAATATCGTGACACCAATCGGTGCCTATGAGTTTCCTTACCTGCAGTTCTGGCCAACATCAAAACGAACCACTCGATTTGAAGTGACGTTCTTCAGTCGCGACGACAATGTCAATCCTGAAAGCGATTACTGGAAAGAAAAAATCGCTGGCTTCAATGTGATACTCGATGAGGACAATGAAAACCTACCGTGGATTCAGCGATCCATTGAGTCAGGTGGAATTGATGGTATTCCCCTGTCTTATCAGGAAAGGCGTATCTATCACTTCCATGAGTACCTTGATCAGGTAATCGGTGTTGATGACATTCCTGAAAATCTTCGAATTCAACCACGATTAAACGAGTTGCAGGAAGACGGTAGAGGACAGCGTCTGATCAGCTAAATACTGTTACCGATGACAGTTAATTGGGGCTTGTAGGAATTCTTTATGTTTTTTGTTTGTGACGCTTAATCTGCCGAGCCGATTCATATTTTCTGCTATTTGGTTTCATAAACGCATTTGAAAAAAATTTTGGAACATGGTTCAATTTATGTTCAAATTTAGATCGTGGTCCATAATATTCGTTAACCGGGGGGTTAACATCCTCTAAAAAGACTAACGACACGATTCACAAGCGATGTATAGAGAAAACTTTAATAGAGAAAACTTTAATATAGGGGGTAATTCATTGTGGATAATCTGACCAAAACTGTATTAAGTCTGGCAATGGCCGTAAGCAGTTGCGCCACCTTCGCCTCCGAGGCGATGGAAGAGGTTATCGTAACTGCACGTCAGCAAGCTGAAGGATTGCAGGATGTGCCTGTGACCATCGCAGCAATGACTGAAGAGGACCTTGATCGATACAACATCACCAATCTGTCGGACGCCGCGAAGATGGTGCCTAATATGGTCATTGCGCAAGGCGGGTCGGGTAATGGTTCAACCCTACGTCTCAGGGGAATCGGGTCTAGCTCAATTTCTGCTGCGTTTGACCACTCCGTTGCGATTAACCTCGATGGCGTCGTCGTTAACCGGGGTAGATTTATACACAATTCCTACATGGACATGGCACAGCTGGAAGTGCTGAAGGGACCTCAGTCGCTCTATTTTGGCAAGTCCGCAACAGCCGGCGTTGTGTCGATTATGACCAACGATCCGGGTGACGAATTTGAGTTTCAAGTCAGTGGTGGCGTTGAAACCGAACATGAGGGCACCTTCTATGAAATGGTCATCTCCGGACCATTGACCGATACTCTAGGTGCACGTCTCGCCATAGGGGGCTCAGAAAATGACGAGCTGTTCGAGAATTTCTCTTTCGACAACGACCCTAACGCAGCAATCAACGGAGCAGAAGAGTACTACGGCGATGAATCCATGAACATGCGATTGACCCTCCTTTGGGAGCCGTCGGACGACTTTAGAGCTAGGCTAAAGTACAACTACTCGGAGTTTGACAACAACGGCGGGGGCACTGCATACGTTGAAGAGGTCTGTCCTGAGGGCGCGCACCAGCCAACCCTGGCGGTTGGCTTGACCTTCCAGGGGGTCGATGATTGTGAAATAAACGGCAACACCTCAAAGATCGGTCTTAATCCTGCGTTGAGAGCAGGTCTTCCAGAGGGTTACGATGATGGCCAGTCTGGGTTAGAGCAGGAAACTGATTTTATCTCGCTGCAAATGGATTGGGACGTCAATGAAAACTATACCCTGACAGCCGTAACTGGCTACGTAGATTTGTCTCATTGGGAACTAGACGACTACAGCTATGGGGCTGGTGTTTTTGGGGGTCTGCACAACAATCTGTATGAAAGCCTCTCCCAGGAAGTCCGACTTGCCAGTCAGTATGGCGGCGCTTTGAACTTCCAGGCAGGATTATTCTGGCAGGATATTGAACAGGAATTTGATGCGTATCAATTTGCTGCAAACATTGGTTTGTTAGCGCCCGACCCCATCACTGGTTGGGGTTACGATTACAACAAACATCATTTCCTCGATACCGAGGTGTTCTCAGCATTCCTAGCATTCTACTGGGACATCAATGAAAAGACCGAAATCACCTTCGGCGCTCGGTACACGGATGAAGAGAAAGAGGGGCGTATTGAGATTCCTTACGTGCACCTGTTCCTACAAGGCGCATTCAGTGCTCCGCCACTTATTGATGGGCTGGAATTTGCAGATAGCAATGTTTCTCCAGAACTCGCCATTAACCATTACCTTAGCGATGAAATCAGTGTGTTCGCCGCCTATAAGGAGGGCTTCAAGTCTGGTGGCGTTGACAATAGCGCCCTGCCAACGGCCAGTTTGAGTCCTCCTGATGGTGATTTCAGCTTCCTTATATACGAGTCAGAGGAATCGGATGGCTTCGAAATTGGTATGAAGGCACGCTTGCTGGACAACGCCATGCGCCTGAACGCCACAGCTTTCAGCTATGAGTATTCTGATCTTCAGGTTCAGTTGTTTAATTCAACAGCCATTCAGTTCAGCACTTTTAACGCATCAGCGCTCGAAACTCAGGGTGTTGAGTTTGATATGGTCTGGCAGACTGAGGCTGATGGTCTCAGCTTAAGATCAGCATGGGCCTGGACCGATACAACTTATTCCGAGGATTTCATCAACGCTACAGGAGAAAACCTGAAGGGTGAAAAAGGTGCTGGCAGCGCAGACATTACCGGCTTTGTCGGTTTCACCTTTGATCGAACCCTAGGAGACAGCTGGCGCTATAGTTTGTCAGCAGACGCGCGGTTTACGGATGACTATGCCTGGACCGCGACCTTAAACCCGTTTGCTCAGGACTCTTTCTGGATATGGGATGCCGCCATCAGCATCTATAGCGACGATGAGCGACATCAGCTCAGTCTGATCGGTAGAAATATTGGCGACGAATACTACATTATCGGTGGTGGTGCGATCCCTGGCAGGACGCCAATCGATAACACTGGTGCGAATACACTAGATCAGGGAGGTACAACCCCTCTTGGCAGGACAATCTCCCTTCAATACCGATTTACCCTGTAACTCGAGCGAGTCTGCTACCAGAAAAGGCGACCATCGGGTCGCCTTTTTTGACGACCCTAGGCTTGATTCTAGTTGCTAACTTTGCTGGCTATGGCTGGACTTCCCATGGTTTGCTAGACACCTAATAGCGTTAAAATGTAACTCTATTGGGGATGTTTATGACCAGCAAGCGGTACACATAAGAATTCAAAATCGAAGCGGTCAAGCAAGTCACCGAACGAGGCTATTCTGAATTCCAGCCCATCGACTGCACCGTCGGCGACCGTCGTAATCGGCTAGAATTTGGTTTCTATAGATATATCGCCGGATTTCTAGTGTTCAACTCGTTCAATTCGGGGATGGGGCAGCTTAAAGAGGGGTGACAGGCAATTCCCGGGGATGACGATACTATTCTGAATGTTGAAAAAGGGTGTTTATTCTTACTAACGGGGGGTGTTGAGATTATTCCTGAGCATCTGCGGGTTGCTCCGAAGCTCAGGCTGATGCAAGAAGATGGAAAAGGGCAAAGGATTCAGTGACCCTCAACTTCGGTCGTGTAGCTGGCGGTGAAGCTCACTCTTCAACGATAAAATTAGCGATGTCGTAGGCAGGCATCGAAATTGCCAGAAATTCGAGCCCGCTATCGTGATGCGACATGGCAAAATGGCGTTCACCGATTTCGATGAGCACCGTATCTCCAGCCGAAACGTCGATAGATTTGCCGTCCACAACGATGGTTCCGCAGCCGCCAGTCACTACATACAATTCCTCGGTGTGGTCATGATAGTGTTGGACTGTTTTAGTATTCGAAGGCATGACGGTTTTGGCGACGCTGTATTCTCGTTGCTCCACCGCGGCATGCTTTCCAACTATTTCGAATATCTCACACTCGTCTTGCCCCGAGATTGGAATGATGTCCGAAAGTCGTACGCGTTTCATATTGCTAACGCCATGAGAAGCGAGGCTCGAAGCCATAAAGCTGTTTCGCCTTGTCACCCGAGAACAGCGATTGCGTTGTTTTCGCTTCAATATCGCAGGGCGTCCTTGGGAAGTACTCGGCGCAAAGCTCAGCGCTACTTCTATTGAGTGTGGTGTCAGCTGAGGTTGCATTAATGATAGCTATTTCTTCATTGGTGGAAGTTGCGGTCAGCAAAATTAAGTCTGTCAAATCGCGCACGTCAATATAGCTCCAATAGTGCCAGCGACGAAGTTCGGGATCTTCGGTATCCGCTCTCAATAGTTCGTAGTCTTCTGGGTATACGATCAGAGTCGAACGAATGCCAATAAAAGTCGTCGCTGTGGTCGAACCGAAATAGTCGGCAGTTGATTCACTCACTGACTTTGATAGGGCATAGGCTGAGCGAAGGCGGGGTGCCTGATCCTCGGTAATAGGAAAACGTTCTGGGGCGAGTGCGTTTGGCTCGGTACCTCCGACGTTTGCTGATGACATCCAGATTACCCGCCGGCACTTCAGTGCGCTGGCAGCCGAAAAAATGTTGTAGTTCATTCCAACGTTCTGGCTGAATGTTTTGTGATCGGGGAGAAAGCCTGGATAAGAGATATTGGCGAGATGCACGACAATGTCGCAGCCCTTGAGGGCGTCAATCGTTTCGCCATAATCCGTAAGTCGGCTCTTCTGTGCAAAAACTTTCCGTCTTTTCTGAACTCTACGGTTGCTGCAGAATCAATTCCTATGGAAGAAAACCCAGCCTCATCGAACGCGTGCATAACCTCGCGTCCAAGGCGGCCTGTTGATCCTGTTACAATGATTTGAAGGTCTTTAACCAGAGGATTGGTCAATCGATTGCTCTCCAGAAATCGGGGGTTGTCGAACGGAAATTCTTGATTCAGCAGTTGTTTCGCAGAGCATATCACGTGAGGGACCGCCCTGCGTCCAGAGGTTACACCCTCTGATGACGCGGGCTCAGCGGCTCAAGCATGTGTTCAAAGTAGTCACACAACACAGGTTCAGATGGGCGAACGGGGATAGCAGCTAACCTGGCGGGAACCAGGATACTTTTTAGTTATGATAGTCTCAAACACTGATAGTTAAGCTAGGCCACTGACAATGATCAATCAATCACTGCTCCCCGGAAGACTCGGCGATGATCATCGACGATTCGAAACAGACATGCGAGCCGATCCCAGAATCTCTGAGCAGGTTAAGCTTATGGGCGGTTTTGGCGCTGGACTCGAGCCATTGCCGGCCGATGCGACCTACGAACAATGTTTAGATTACTGCTTGGCTTTTGAGCAAACCCAGGCCGAAGGCCATCCTGCGCTACTCGCTACCATTCCAGAGTTTGATAACGTTGACGTCAAGCGCCAAACCATTACCGGCTCCGAAGGCCACGAGATCACACTTTATATTCACCGGCCCAAAAACGCTGCGGACGCGTTGCCAGGACTCGTTCACCTCCATGGCGGGGGCATGGTGATCATGACCGCAGCCGACCCAGGACCGACGTTTTGGCGCAATACGCTCGCCAATCAGGGTATGGTCGTCATCGGCGTTGAATACCGCAACGGTGGCGGAAAATTAGGCAATCACCCCTTCCCCGCTGGTTTAAATGACTGCGCAGCAGCAACTCAATGGGTTCATCAGAATCGAGCTAGGTTAAACATCAGTTCCCTCACTTTGAGCGGCGAATCCGGCGGTGGCAACCTTGCGATTGCGACCACGCTCAAAGCGAACGCAGAGCAGTGGGTTGCGAGCATCGATGGGGTCTATGCGATGTGCCCGTACATCTACGGCGGCTATGCAAACCCGTCAGAAACGCTCCTCTCTTTGTTTGAAAACGACGATTACCTCTTGGGATGTTCGGTTATGCGCTCAATGGTAAAAGCCTATGATCCGGAGGGATTGAATCAATTGAATCCATTGGCGTGGCCCTATCACGCCAAGGAAACGGACCTGAAGGGTTTGCCGCCCCATGTGATTTCCGTCAATGAGCTCGATCCGCTTAGAGATGAAGGCCTAGCCTATTATCGTAATTTACTGGCCGCTGGCGTTCCTGCCAGCGCTAGAACCGTTCACGGCACCCCGCACGCTGGCGACATGGGGTTTTTTCAGGTTGCGCCCGAGATCACGGCCGATACCGTTGCGTCGATCGCCGCCTTCGTTCGTGCCCGCTGACTTCAGAGTCTTAAAAAGCGCCAAAGGCGAACGTTTCGAAACTTCAAAATTAGATCGTTGGCACACGTCGAGGGCACTTTGAAGGCTCTTGCTTGCCGCAACAAGATTCTAGGCCGCAATTTTCATGGGCTTTGAGGTCGTCTAAACGCGCCTCTCGCCCTTGATTTGCCGGGATTTGCATCCTAGAGTCAATTGACGAGCACGACACGTAATCTTTTAATAACCATAAAGGAGATCGTTTATGAGCAGAGTCAAGGATGTTCTAGATCAAAAAGGAAGAACCGTGTTTTCAATCGAGGCCGGGAAAACAGTGCTGGACGCCATCGAAATGATGGTCGCCAAAGATGTTGCAGCCCTCGTCGTCACTGATGGGGACACAGGCGTCGCAGGCATTATTACTGAACGAGATTATGCTCGAAAAGTTCTTTTGAACGAGAAATCCCCAAG
>Ga0209335_10005635_pt1 | contig 11427 bp, 11 predicted proteins | sample COG_09_FD_184753 | JGI IMG/M metagenome (GOLD analysis project Ga0209335, IMG submission 184753) | Pelagic Microbial community sample from North Sea - COGITO 998_met_09 (SPAdes) (version 2) | ecosystem: Environmental > Aquatic > Marine > Neritic zone/Coastal water | place: Helgoland, sampling...
CCAATGATCCAGTTCACATCAAGAATGCTGACTTTTTTATAATTGCAGTACCAACTCCAATAAAAAAAAATAAAGAACCAGATTTAAGATTTTTAAAAAAAGCCACAATCTTAGCTGCAAAAAATATTAAAAATCAAAGCGTAGTAATATTGGAGTCTACTGTATTTCCTGGAACTACAGAAGATATTTGTGTTCCAATAATTAAAAAAATATCAAAACTTAAATATATTAATAAAGACTCATATTCAAATAACGTTAATGGTTTTTATTGTGGGTTTTGTCCAGAAAGAGTCAATCCAGGAGATAAAAAACATACTATTGATAAAATTACTAAAGTCATTTCAGGTTCAAATAATCATGCAATTAAAAAAATAAAAAATTTGTATAAAAGTATTTGTAAAAAAATTTATATTTCTAATTCTATAAAAACAGCTGAGGCCGCTAAAATCATTGAAAATACTCAGAGAGACTTGAATATAGCGCTAATCAATGAACTTTCCAAAATATTTAGATTGCTTAAATTAGATACCAGAGAAGTGCTTGCAACTGCGGGCACTAAATGGAATTTTTCCAAGTATTTTCCTGGCATGGTTGGAGGACATTGCATTGGAGTTGACCCATATTACTTAACTTACAAATCTAAAAATATTGGTTTTAAACCAAATGTAATTTTAGCTGGAAGAAAGATTAATGATGGGATGACTAATTATATTTTAAAAAATATTATTAGAATACATAAAGATAAAAATATAAGTCTTTTTAAATCAAAAATACTATTTATTGGATGTTCTTTTAAAGAAAATGTTACTGATACGAGAAATAGTAAATCCATAGAATTAATTAAAAAACTTAATATATTAAAAGCAAAAATTGATATTTTTGACCAAGTAATTAATGAAAAAAAAATTTTAGATAAAAATGTTATTAAGTCTTTTGAAAATTTAAATAAAAATTATTATGATGCTATCATTTTTTCTGTTACTCACGATAGATTTAAAGATTTGCTTAAAAAGAACTATAAAAAATTTTTAAAAACTAAAAAAAATATAGTCATAGATATTAATGGGTTTTTACCAAAAGAAAGTTCAGATTTTAGATTATAAAAAAGTATGATATATTTTAATTATTATGTGTATCTTTTAATATGTATTATACCAGCATTGTTGGTTACAGGTCCATTTTTCGCTGATTTAGCAGTAAGTATTATTGCAATAATTGTTGCCGCCTCAATTATTAAAAAAAAAAAATATTTTATTTTTAAAAATAAGTATTTTGTTATTTTTATAGTTTTTAATTTACTTTTAGTTATAAGATCAGCATTTGCATACGATCCTATTTTTTCATTAAAAGTAACGTTATTTTATTTTAGATTTGCATTATTTAGTATTGGGATTGCATACTGTTTTTATTTATTAAATCCAAAATCGATAAATAAATTCTATTACTGTTTAATCATTACTTTTGTCATTGTAGTTTTAGATGGATATTTTCAATTTTTATTTGGGTATAATTCTATAGGTTATGAAAGATTTCATGAATTTAGGTTAAGTGGTTTTTTTGGACCAGAATTAATTTTAGGTAGCTATGTTTCTAAAATGTTTCCAATAGTTATGGTCTCTTTTTTGATGTTAGAGAAAAATAAAAAATATTTTTTCTTTAAAATTTCTTTACTAATTCTTTCTTCTGTAATGCTGGTATTATTATCTGGTGAGAGAGCTGCTTTATTTTCTATATTACTTTTTTGCATTATTTTTTTGGTATTAACAGATTTAATAAAATTTAAGTTTAAAATTTTAATATTAATTGCAACAATTCTCTCATTTGCGATTATTCTAGTATTTAGTGAAAACACAAAAACAAGGATCCTTGATCAAACAATTTATTCTTTTTATGGAGGAAAAAATTTTTCATCAGAATCTAAAAATCTTGATTTAAATAATGATGAAGTTAAAAAAGAACTTGTTATTTTTACTTTCGATACACACAGTCATTATATGTCAGCTTACAAAATGTTTCTTGACGATAAACTTTTTGGCAAAGGTGTTAAAATGTTTAGAAAACTATGTTCAAAAAAAGAATTTAATTATAATGAGTGGTCATGTACATCACATCCCCACAACACTTATATTCAATTATTGGCTGAAACTGGTATATTTGGATTTTTATTAATTTTTTCAATTTTTATATTATGCGTTTTAGAGATTATAAAAATTTTTTTCAAAAAAATATTTAACAAAAAATATTCTGTAGACAATGTTAATATTTGTTTATATGGTTTTTTTATAATATATTTATGGCCTTTAATGCCTACTGGAAATTTTTTTAATAATTGGCTTTCGATAATTCTTTTTTTCATTTCTGGCTTTTTTTTATATAGAAATAACAAAATTAAATTTAATGAATTTTAGTTTTTATCTAATTTTTTTATCTTTAATTTTATTTAATTTTGTTTTGTTAAAAAAGTTTAATTTATTAACTAAATTAATTAACATCTATGACTCTCCAGATTTTTTTCGAAAAAGACACAGTAAATCAACTCCTGTTGTTGGGGGATTTGTAATATATATAAATTTAGTATTTATTTTATTTATAGATTTTTTTTTAACTCAATTTATTTTATCTGATCTTTTTAATATATTTGAGTTTTTCAGTTTTTTTTTTATTTTTAGTTTTTTTTTTATTTTAGGTTTTTATGATGATAAACATTCAATTTCTGCTTATATAAAGTTGCTTTTTTCAATAATTATACTTTTTATTTTATTAAACTTTAATCAAGAGTTAGTCTTAGAAAATTTATATTTAACTTCGTTCAAATTAAGCATATCTTTATCAGAATATTCTCTATTAATAACTTTAATTAGTATACTGTTATTTCAAAATGCCGTTAACATGTTTGATGGTAGTAATCTTCAATTTGCTAACTTTTCTTTAATTTGTACTTTATTTTTATTCTATAAGAGTGATTTGAATATTTTCTTTTTATTGGTGTTGGTACCATTTATTTTTTATTGGTACTTAAATAAAAATGAATATTCTTTTTTAGGCGATAGTGGAGCACTATCTTTATCATTTTTTTTTTCAATATTTTTCATAAAGTTTTATAAAACTAATTTAGTTATAAATAGTGAAGATATTGTTGTTTTGATGCTAGTTCCTGGTATTGACATGTTTAGATTGTTTATGGTTCGGATATTTAATAATAAACATCCATTTACTGCTGATGAAAGTCATATTCATCACGTGCTTTTTAGAATATTTAAAAAAAATGAAATAGTTCAATTAATTATTCTTTTGATGTCTGTGACTTCTATAATAATTTATTATTTATTTGATAATTTGATTTATTCTGTCTTATTCTTGATTGTTTTATTCGCTTATATCGTAAAACATGATAAAATTAAGAATTCATAGTGTTTTTTTTAATATTATTATCTTCAATATACTTTCTGTAACTCCGATTCAATTTTACAAGTTTTGAATTATAAAAATTATCATAAAAGTGTAACAATAAAGTGGCTCTTGTATGCCCTTCTAGAACAGGTTGATTTCCATGCAAAGATCTAAAACCATTAAATAAATAAACATTTCTTTTGTTAAATTTTATTATTTTTTTTTTAATTAAGTTTTTGTAGGATAAATATCTTAAGACTTTCTTACTAAATCTATTCTGAAAAAAATTTTTTTGAATTATATTAATTAATAATGATTTTGTCTTTTTTCTAAAATTTGGAAATAAAATGAGATTACCATTTGAATTGTCCTTACCAGTATCAGGAATTATTATTGGAACGAGTATCGTATATTGATGAGCATCAAAATGAAAATCAAATGAAGTTGAGTGCATTTTGGATTGCGCTATAACTCTCAAATTTTTAAAAATCTTATGTTCTTTATAAGAAGACAAGTTTTCATTTTTGGATAAATCATAAAATAGTTTATAAAATTTATTTAAAAAATTTTCACTGTTTATAAAAGTATTATTAAGTCCTTCATCCATTAAAAAAAAAGATTTATTTTTATTTTTATAAATAAAATTACTTACGATATTTTCAAGCTCAGATTGTTCTTTTTCATTTATAAAATTATTGAAGCAATGAAAACCTTCTTTGTTTAAATTATTTAAACAATCATCCAGCATATATTTAAATTATTTATACTTTTTTTTATTTTTAATAAAATCTTCAGCGATTATTATAAAAGAAATATACAAAGTTAATAATGCAATATACAAAACTATCATAAAAACATAATAATTTAATGGACTCAAACTTGTTAATTGTTCTGGGAATTTGATATTATTATATACAGATATATTTGAAGTCACGTATTCTTGTTCTAATTCTATCCACTTAAGTTCTAACTTTAATACTCTGCTAGAGTCAGGCTCCATATCAAATAATGTATCTGCTACCGGTAATTCCTTTAGAGTAATGTTTGTAATATCGTAACTATTTTTTATCAAATTTATTATATTTTTTTTTTCTTTTGTAAATAAATCAGTAACTTCTTTTATTTTCAAATCCAAATCCTCATTATTGTTTCCTACTAAAGAAGTGGAAATATTATATGCATTTTCTAAATTTGGTTTTTTTTTAATATTATACCCTCTTTTTACAAATCCAGTTAAAATTGAATTTTTAAAATTTTTATAAATTTGTTGTTTCGCTGAGAAAATTAAAAAAGAGCCTGTTGGAAAAAAAATATCAAAACTAAATTGATAAATTTTATTATTATATTTTTGTAACAGATGGCCTGAAAGTAAAAATAATAAAAAAATTGAAAATAGTATTTTTTTTATCTTATTTAATTTTAATATAACTTCTACGTAATTCATTTTTTATAATTTATCATTGTTGTATTTATTCTTTTAAAAATATCAAGCTTTCTAAATAAATATAAGATACATTAAATTTGAAATCATATTAAATCAGCAATATTTCATAAAAATTAATTTTTTAATTGCTTCAGCTACTCAATCTGTTCCAGTAAAGCAACGTGAAGAGGTAATTGTTGATTGAATTCTATATTGATTAGATACCTTAATTATTTTTTTACAACTATGGGCTACAAAAATTTTAGATACAGAAATTGCTTTAACACAATTTTTCTATGTCAATAAATTAAGGGTTTATTATTAATAGTTTTTAAAAGTTTACCTGGTAATCTTGCTGATTTCAATCTTGCAGGTATAATAATGATTACATTTTTCAATTTAAAATACTTTCAGTTAGGAAGTTAATTTTGCTACTAATTTGTTTTTGAAATTTATAAATAATTTTAGATAAATATTTATTTTCTTTTATGTTGTCTTTGTAACCATCTATAAAAGCTAAGCTTATTTTTTTTGGATTTGCAATTTTGCAGAAAGCTAGCGCATATGTTAAAGCCAAAGGTTTATCAATTTCACAATGATTTGAAAAAGATTTGAATGAATTTTCTTTTACGATTAATCCATAATCAATTATTTTTTCTTTTTTCAAATTAAATTTTAAATTATTCTTAAATCTGTTTAGAGGAATTATAACTGGTTTATTCTTTTTTAACATTTCTGATAATTCAAAAAAAACTCTAAAATCAAAACAGCTTAAGTAAAAATCAATGTATTTATTTTTGATATAAGGATTGATATTTAGTGAAATTACTGTGGGTTTATATTTTTTTATGAATTCTTCAACTTTTTTTGACTCTTTATTTCCAGACTCACCAGATCCTACTATAAGCACTTTTTTTCCTTTTAAATAGTTTAGAGCTTCAAAATTACCTTCGCTATCTTTAATTCTATAAATTTGATTATTTAGATAGTCCTCTTTAAAGATATCAGATTTTTGTTTAGTTAAATTTTCAATTATTTTATTAATAAGGTTGTTCGAATATTTATTAGAAGTTAGAATTTTTTGTATGTAAGTAGGATGTATGTTATTAGTTGCGGAAAAGTGATAATAATAGTTAGGACCCCAGTTATATTTGTTTTTTAAAAGTTGAAAATATGGCAATGTATCTTCTAAATATTTTGGTCTATAATTAAATTTTCTCTTCTTAAGCTCAATAAGCAAATTTTCTGTACATGTATTTCCAGCACCCCTTCCCATTCCTAGCATTGTTGAGTCAACCATAGTGGCGCCAGAGTCAATTGCTTCCAATGTATTTATAAGAGCAAAAGACTTATTATTATGTGCATGTATACCAATATCTTTTTTCCAATATTTTTTTAAAGTCTTACAAAAATAATTTACATAACCAGGATCCATGCATCCTATGGAGTCTGCAAAGTAAAGGTAATCAATCGATTTCCATTTAGTAATTTCTTTTCCAATATTTGCTATTTGATTATGTTTTTTATTATGAGACTGCATTAGATTAAATCCAATCTTATAGCCTAGTTGTTTTAAATCTTTACTTATTTGTCGACCATATTTAAAATCATTAAAATTGATTGCAATTCTTACCATTTTGAAAAGGCTTAATTTTGAATTTAGAAATATTTTTTTTATTTGATGGCCATTTTTTTTTTCATAAAAATCTTTAGCATTTATCATTACACAAATATCTAGATTTTTTGGTATTTGTAATTTTGAAAATAATTTTTTTTGTGAATAAGCAAATAATCCATATTCATTTCCAGATGGAAAAATAAAACCTATTTCTACAATATTTATCCCTGCTTTAGAGCATGATGATAAGTATTTATTTATTTCATCAATTTTAAAGTTCCACAAGTTGTAATATCCACCATCTCTGCAAGTGCAGTCTAAAACTTTAATCTTTTTCATATTTATTAATTATCAAAAAAAAATCTAAAACCAATACAAATAATATCTTGAGAGCAAAATAAATTAATAGTGCTTTACTATTGCGATAAATTTTCGTCTACCCGAAATACGATTGTTTGCATCAATTCTTTTATATATTAGTCTAAACTTAACTAGTTTAGCCGCTTCTAAGGACAATAAAGTTTCGTAAGTATTAAGATTTGAGAACATCTGTTGAGCAAATTTTGGATCAAAGCTATTAAAATTAATATCCTCTGTGCTTTTTTGAGTATATACATCGTCACAGGCCATAATTCCTTTTTTACTTAAAAGTCGTAAAGAATTTATAATATCAGATGTTACCACTGGATTAGCATGAGCACCATCAACCCATATCAAATCATATGTTTTTTTTTCAAATATCAAGTTTAATGAATTTTGCTCAACAAATTTAATATTATTTGATTTTTTTAAAATTAAATTTCTTTTTTTTAAAAATTGTCTTCTCTTAGTAATTTCAGATCTATCGTAAGATTTTTTAAACTCTTCACTTTTAGCTGGAAGATCTATGGTTTTTATTTTTGCTTTAGGAAATAAGATTGAAAGTTGTAAAGAATTAGTTCCATCAAATGTTCCTATTTCTAAAATATTTTTAATTTTTTTTTTCAATGATAATGAAGCAAAAAAAACTTGATGCTCAGAATTCATTGGTGAATAGGTGAAGTGATTACTTTTTATATTATTTAACTTTTTAATGCCTAAGTGCCTGTTAATTTTTAAACTTTTAAAGATTTTATTCTGATTATTTATATAAAAGGTTTCATTGTAATTTAATTTAAATCTAAAATAATAATAAATATTTCTAATTTTATAAAAAAATTTGATTGGATGGCGTATATGATTTGTGACTTTAGTTACAAATATTTTCATTTAGTTTTTACCCGTGATGAACATCGATATAATTATCTTTATAACAAAATACTAGTGGTCTGAGAAAATAGCAGTTAGAAGTAATTTCGATTTCATTTAATTCTGTAGTATCTATTATTAAACAGCATTTTTCATTTAATTCATATCTAGTTTTGTTAATTAAAAATCTTATTTTTTCAGAAGTTGGGTTTTGAATAAAAATCTCTGATTTTGAAAAATCATCAAAATATTTTTGTATCTTATAATTTTGGTTTATAAATATGGATCGACCTACAATATCATGCTTAATTTTTTTGGCAATATCTTGGGTTAAGGATTTATAAGAAGTGGGGCAATTACCATGAACATAAGATTCTAATTGTTTTTTATAAGAAAATCCTGTGTAACAACTATTTCTTATTGAGGAATTTATTTGCTTATCTAATTGATGATAGATATAAAAAATTCCATAATCCTCTATGCCATTTAAAAATTCTTTATCTATTATAAAATTATTAGACAAATTAACATTTGTTTCATTAATCTTTTTAATTAAACTATTATTTTTGTCATAAAAATGAATTTCAACACTAGCACTATTTTTATTATAAAATAGTTTGGGCAAATCACTATACTTAAAGTTAGTTTTAAAATAATTATCTGTTCGCCAAGGAAAACCATCTGAGATAGAAAAATTTTGGTTTAGTTTGTTTGAGTTGAGGGCAACAGGTTTAAATCCAATTAAATTTCTTAATTTTATACTTAAATTAGATTTAGTTATCTTTTTAATTAATGATTTCATCAATTTCTTTTTTTATTTTTTCAATTGTTAAAAATTTATCATTTCCCCAAATATATAAGTGTGGTGGGTGCGTATGTTCCATAGATAAATGATTATTTTTTATACAAACAAAAATAGGAACTCCTAAATAGCCATCAGAAAAAATATAGTTTTCTGAATGAATTAGTTCAGGATCTACAATTATCTGATTAGTTTGATTTGTGTAAACTTTTTCCTTATGTAAAATTTTTTTTTTTTTAAGATCTATAAAATAAATAAAAAACTTTTCCTTAACAGGTTTAAAATAAATATTTTTAAAAAAAATAATATTTTTATCAGCTTCTTTATTTAACAGGGTACTAACAGGACTCAAAATATTTCCAGTTTTTTGAGAAAGATTGTAAGGATAATCTGCCTGATACGAAGAGAAACCTTTATTTTTAATTTCTATTTTCATATTAGATCTGAAGTCTGGCATCGTATCTGAATAACTATTAAAGTTTTGAAGTTTAAAATACATTTTATTTTCTCCAACCTCCTCCTTTGTCGCTAAAAAAAAAATTTTATGATTATCAAGATCTTGATTTTTTAAAAAATAAAAGTTTTCATTATTTGCACACTCTGCTTCTTTAATAAACCACCTATTATTTTTAATTTGTGAAGAAAATAAAATATATTTTCTATCAATTTCTCTATTGTTTTTAAATTTAGGAATTATAAGTGAACAATCTAATTGTTCATTTTTTATTGAAAAGAAATAATTCATTTATTTAAAAAAGTTAATTTATTTAAAGCTTTAAAAATTTTTGTATATCCACCATTTGTATAGTGTACCCCATCATAAGTATCATTATTGTTAAAAGTTAAAAAATTAATTGTTGATAGAGTTTTAATTTTTTTATTAAATCTTATGGTAGTTTTTATCATTTTGAAAAAACTATTGGGTCTCGCTCTCATTGTAAATATCATTTTTTTTTTTAATGGAGGTGTATTCATTAATATCAATTTTTTACTAGGTAATTGGGAATTTAAATTTTGAATAAAATTTTTACCAAAATTAACATTATATAAATTTATTTTGATATTTCTTTTATCGGTATATTTTTCCAAATATTCAATTTTCCCTTTTTTTTCTAAAAAAAGTTTGGTTTGTTCTTTAACATTGAGTGCTAATTTTCTTTTTTTCGGAGTAAAATCATTAAAGCCCATATTTGTAATTAAATATTTATATGTAATTTTTTTATTTAATTTTAAGAAATTAATTAATGAAGCCCAAGTTGTCATCTCCAAAGGCCTAGATATAATTAAGTATCTTTTTTTTTTAAATTTTTTTTTAAAGAAAGCTATTAAATTTTTTTCTGATTTTAGTGAAACCCCCCTTGAGTCTAAAAAAATTAAGACATGATAATTTTGATTTCTGGTATTAACAGATATTAAGAAGTCACTATTTGGATTAAATGACTCATCATAAAAATATAGGTTAAAATTTTTAATTTTAAATGAAATTTTTTTCATTTTTAAAGCAATAATTTTAGTGGTATGTCTACGTAGCTTTTATTTTAAATCCGATAGTTTTACAAAATATTTTGTAATAATTGATATTTATACAATAAGTTAAAAAAAATTACTTCTTAACCATAAAAACGTCTATATTAATGTTTTAAATCTCTAAAATATAGCCTTTTTAATTTTAGAGACATATTTTTTATGCAATTATTATATTTACAAAAGACCAACATTTATGTATTTAAACCTGCCTGGTGATTATTGCGAAAGTGTTATACCCGATCCCATTCCGAACTCGGTAGTCAAACCTTTCAGCGCCAATGGTACTTTGTCTTAAGACACGGAAGAGTAGGTCATTGCCAGGCATATCTAAAATGAAAAATCTCATAATTATAACTGGAGGTGCAGGATTTGTTGGATCAAATCTTATCGAATTATTACTAAAAAAAACTAATTATAAAGTTATTAGTTTAGATAATTACTCATCAGGATCAAAAAAAAATCACATCAATAATAAAAGAGTTAAATATTTAAAAGGTAACACTTTAAATATTAATAAATTTTTAGAAAAATATAAAAACAAAATAAATTCTATCTTCCATTTTGGAGAATTTGCAAGAATTTTTCAAAGTTTTAAAAAATTTGATGAATGCTATCAATCAAATTCAATTGGATCAAAAGCAGTATTTAAATTTTGTTTAGATAATGATATTAAATTAATTTATTCAGCAACTTCAGCTTCATTAGGCAACAAAGGTAATGATAAAAATCTTTCGCCTTATGCTTTTACAAAATCTAAGAATTTAGAATTATTAGAAAACTTAAATAAATGGTTTAATTTTAGATTTGAAGTAATTTTTTTTTATAATGTTTATGGCCCAAGACAAATTAAAGCTGGAGATATGGCTACCGTAATCGGAATATTTGAAAATCAATATGAACATAAAAAACCTTTAACAGTAGTCAAACCTGGTACACAGACCAGAAGATTTACTCATATTAATGATACGGTTCAAATTTGTTATGAGGCTTTCAAAGCAAATAAATGCAAGTACTACAGTATTAGTAATAAAAACTTTTATTCAATAAAAGAGGTTGCAAAGATGTTTGAAAGTAAAATTAAGTACGTAAAACCGAGATTAGGTGAAAGATACGCATCTGCTTTGACAAAATTATCAAGTAATAATAAAATAATTCATAAATATGGAAAATTCCAATTGAAAGATTATGTAAGTTCCTTTATTAAGAGCCACAATTATGAAAATTAAAAGCTCACTAAAATCTATTAAAAAAAGAGACCTAAACTCTAAGCTTGTTAGAAGAAGAGGAAGAGTTTATGTCATTAATAAAACAAACCCAAAATTTAAAGCAAGACAGAAGTAGTTTTTATGGATAATGAAAACCATAAAAATACCTGGAACAATTTTACAAAATTTGTGTTGTGGGGAACAGTCGCAGTGATTGGTGTTTTAGTTTTAATGG
>Ga0209335_10005643_pt1 | contig 11408 bp, 8 predicted proteins | sample COG_09_FD_184753 | JGI IMG/M metagenome (GOLD analysis project Ga0209335, IMG submission 184753) | Pelagic Microbial community sample from North Sea - COGITO 998_met_09 (SPAdes) (version 2) | ecosystem: Environmental > Aquatic > Marine > Neritic zone/Coastal water | place: Helgoland, sampling...
TTTTTAACTTGTATTGGCTTAAACCACTATGAAACACATCAAACACTTATTTTTTCTAAGTTTAGTTTGTTCAATTGTCCTATTTATTGCTTGTGATGAAGAGACGGGACTAGGTGGAGATTATGATGAAGAGATAGCACAACTAAAACAAGACATTGCAGACAATACTAATGCAATAAATAGTATTAACAACCGAATTGATTCACTCACAAATGCCATTACTACTTTATCTAACGATTTAGATGATTTATCAAAGGAAGTTCAAGACAATATTTCAGCGAATAATCTTAAGATTGATAGTATCTCAAGTAGTTTAAATGATTTACAATCATCGGTAACTAATAACAACACTTCTGTTGATTCTTTAGATGCCCAATACAATAGTATCGCTCAATCTATTCTCAATTTAATTTCAAACATTGAAACACTAGATAGCCTATCGGATAAAGCATCAATTGATTTAAGTGAATTAACTACCTCTGTGTCTGATCTTACTAAGATGCAAGACACATCTATTTTAGATATTACTCAATTGAGTTTGGATTACGAGGGGGTACTAAAAAAATATCAAGAACTACTATCCCAATTGCAAGCAGTACCTCAAATCAATATTTTAAGTGGCGCTGTTTTCAAAGGAAGTTTTCTTGAGGGTTCATTACTGAATTTTTATGAACTTGATTCTAATCTTTATCAAACAGGGAAAAGTTATAATGCTACCATTGAAGATAATTTTGGTAATTACACCCTACAAGCAGTTGGATTAGAAAACAGCATATTTAGAGTTGTAGGAGATGGATTTTATTGGAATGAGGTATTAAATGAAAACTCTGATAGCAGAATTACTCTTACAGGTATTTGTAAGATTGATAGTAATGAACTTGTAAACGTCAATGTACTGACACACCTTGAACGTCCAAGATTTGAATATCTATACAGCCAAAAAGGATACTCTTTTGACAGTGCTAAAAGGGAAGCCGTATCAGATGTATTGGGAGTATTTGGATTTAAAAATACAGGCATCACAAGGGCAGAAAAAGTAGGTGTCACAGGTATAGGAAATGATAGTAAAATTCTATTGGCTATTTCTACACTGATTCAAGGGTTCAGATCCGAAAGTGAGGTAACTCAACTCTTTAACAATATTGCGGAAGACATAAAAACAGACGGTATACTGAGCGATAGTACTATTGGAAATGATATAGCCACTCATTTATATTATATGGACACAGCAACGATGCTAAGCAACTTCAAGACAAGATACGCTACCAAATACGCAAGTGATACCATCAACACACTCGATATGAGTTTCATCAAAAGGTTTCAAGATTCTACGAGTTATACGAAGGATAAAGAACTGATTGAATATCCCGAATTTGACAGAAGGGGATATAAAAATATTTTATATTCAGGCAACACCACATTTACAGGTGCAAAATTTGGTGTCGCTTGTGTTGTCAATAGAAAAGGATTGAATATTAAAGTGGAATTACTCAATGCGGATGGATCAGATGTAGATGGATATGATTTTGGATTTCCATTAAGCCTCAATATTGGATGGATTATCAGCCAACCATCCGTCTATATACCAACTTATGAATCTGATGGATTAGGAACTTATGACATATATACTAACTATACAGGCATGAATCCATTTCCATATGGACAACACAGAGTAAATATTTATTATAATAATTTTACTATACCTAAGGAGGTTAGATATATTGATCTTTTAGAATAAACCTAACTTCACTAACTGCACGGAATAAGCCTATTTAAAATATTTGATTTGGATATTAAAATTCTTAAGCAAAATGAGGAATATTCACGAGAAGAAATTCATGGTATATTCTCGCCACATACAAAATTCACAAAGGGTGCAGGCACTTGGGGAATACAAGGAATCGTTAAGATTCCAAGTAGAGAAAATGATTTCATTTTTATTGTTACCTATGGACAATCTCAAGGGAACCATCAATTTGATGAGGGCATAACATCTGAGGGTGTGCTATCTTGGCAATCCCAAGCAAAGGAACGACTTCAAGACGCTAGAATAAATCAATTCATAAATCATGATGAATTAACCAATAATATCTACTTATTCCTCAGAGAAAATGTTTTAGAAGATTACCAATATAAAGGCAGGTTAAAATATATTTCTCACGATAATGAAAGGGAAAAACCCGTTTTTTTTCAGTGGCAATTACTTGATTGGCAATCCAAAGAAGAAGAATATGAAATTACCATCGAGTCAGTTGAGAAAAAAGCTGGAAAGCTCACATTAACTCAAAATTTTCCATCAAAGAAAAATAGAGTTGGAACGAAATTAGAAGCCTTTAGACAAAAAAAATCACCCGATTATGCCCAAAGAGATTTGAGAAATAAAAAAATTGGTGATATAGGTGAGAAATTAGTTCTATACTATGAAAAGAAAAGACTTATTCAAGCTGGGTATCAAAATTTAGCAGAAAAAATAGTTCATACATCCTTTGTTGAAGGCGATGGTGCAGGTTATGACGTTAAATCATTTAATGAGGATGGCTCAGAGAGATTTATAGAAGTTAAAACTACTAGAGGAGGACTTAATACAGACTTTTTCATGAGCCCAAATGAACTACAATTCTCTGTGCAGAATGAGAATAATTTTTTTCTCTACAGAGTTTATGATTTATCAAAAAAGAATAATGCTTCATTTTATATTATTAAAGGAGACGTAAATAAGGAATATAATAAAACGCCTACCGGATATAGATTATCTAAAAAGTAAACTTTAAAAGATTAAATTAATTTCTTAATATCCCGTAATAGATGGATTTAATAATTATTAAGTCTTTTGTCAACACAGCTAAATACAAAACCATTTATCTCTAAAGCACATAAAGTCCACGGTATAAAATGAAACCATTACTATTCTCATTACAAAAAAGGATGGCAAATACAACAGGAAAGAAATACGGAGTAAGAGAAAAGGGAATACCTAAATAATCAACATATTTTCCCGTTATTTGAAATTAACCACAAAGGCTCTTAAAAAGGCTTATTTTAGTGGGGAGTATTATTCTTTACATTATCTTGAGATATGAGAAAACTACGAGAATACGAACATTTCATTCTCATTTTGATTGGGTTAATTATGGTTACACTAGATTATATAAACTATAGTTCCATAGATGATTCAATAGGATTAGTATTTATCACCATAGGTTTAGTTATTCTGTTTGGAAAACGTATTTGGAAGAAGAACAACCAATAGGTATTTTCTTTAGTGTTCATCTTCCTTCAAAAGAAAAAAGAAGGAAATAAGGTTTTAATATTCTCATTTTTTAGATTACAGTTCGTTAAATAGAATTCTTATCAATCTAAATGTCTGAGAACAACAAAAAGCAACTAGAGCAGCAATTATGGAATATTGCGAATACCCTTCGCAGTAACATGGATGCAGATGAATTCAGAGATTATATCCTTGGGTTCATATTCTACAAATATCTTTCAGAGAAAATGCATGCTTATGCCAATAAGCTCTTGATTCATGATGGTATTGATTATTTAGACATCAAAGAATCTTCAAATGAAGGAGCTCAATATTTAAAATTGATAAATAAAGAAGCCCTAAACTCTTTAGGTTACTTTTTAAAGCCCACAGAGTTATTCAGTGTAATTGCCAAAAGAAAGGATTCTATAATAGAGGAGCTTGAGATTATTCTGAACAACATTGAGCAAAGTACTATGGGCTCAGAGAGTGAAGAAGATTTTGGAAAGCTCTTTGAAGATTTAGATTTAAGTTCAACCAAACTCGGTAAAAGCGTAGAGGCAAGGAATGATTTAATTTCAAAAGTTCTTAATCATTTAGACAAGATTGATTTTGAAATTGAAAATGTAGAGGCAGATGTATTGGGTGATGCTTATGAATATTTAATAGCACAGTTTGCAAGTGGTGCCGGTAAGAAAGCGGGTGAATTCTATACCCCTCAAGAGGTATCAATGATTCTTGCCAAGATCGTCTCAACAGATAAGGAAAAGTTAAAAAGTGTTTATGATCCAACATGTGGTTCGGGTTCATTGCTTTTAAGGGTAGCTAAAGAAGTAAAGGAGGTTTCCCAATTCTTTGGACAAGAATTGAATAGAACTACTTACAACTTAGCACGCATGAACATGATTATGCATGATGTGCATTACAAGAAATTTGATATCAAGCAAGATGATACATTAGAGAAGCCCCAACACGAGGGAATGAAATTTGAAGCTATTGTTGCTAATCCTCCTTTTTCAGCTAAATGGAGCGCAAATAGCCTATTTACGAGTGATGAAAGATTCAGCCAATATGGTAAGCTAGCACCAAGTAGTAAGGCAGATTATGCCTTTGTCACTCATATGATTCACCATTTAGATGAGGATGGCACAATGGCGATTGTATTACCCCATGGGGCGCTCTTCAGAGGCTCTTCAGAGGGGCATATAAGAGAACACCTCATAAGGGAAAATAACTGCTTAGATGCCGTTATTGGATTGCCCTCAAACATCTTCTATGGAACGGGTATTCCAACATGTATTATGGTGTTTAAAAAGGAAAGAAATACAAATGATATTTTGTTCATTGATGCTTCAAAACATTATGAAAAAATAAAGACACAAAATGTCTTGAGAAGCACAGATATCGAGAAGATTATAACAACCTACAGAGAGAGAAAAACGGAAGATAAATTCTCTTATTTAGCCACCAAAGAAGAAGTAATTGAAAATGATTATAACCTCAATATACCGCGTTATGTAGACACGTTTGAAGCAGAGGAAGAAGTTGATATAGAACGTGTCTCAGAAGAGCTTAAAACACTCGACAAGAGCATTGTAGAGGCAGACAAAAGCATAGCTGAATTCTGTAAAGAACTAAACATTCAACCCCCCTTTTAATATGGAAATATTAGAGAAAAAGGTTGTTTCAAAATTGAGGTTTAAGGATGAAAATGGGAATGATTATCCGGATTGGGAAGATAAGAAATTAGGAGAAATTGCTAATTTCTTAGATGGGAGAAGAAAGCCTATAAAAAGTAGTGATCGCTCTAAAAGACGGGGAAAATATCCCTACTATGGTGCTTCCGGCATAATTGATTACGTTAATGATTATATTTTTGATGAAGATTTAATTTTATTAGGTGAAGATGGAGAAAATATTGTTTCCCGAAATTTACCATTAGCCTTTCGAGTTTCTAGCAAATGTTGGGTAAACAACCATGCTCATGTTATTGTACCAAAAAAAGGTGTTGAAATTAATTTTCTGACATACAGTTTAGAAAAAATAGATTATGCAAAATATAATACGGGAACCGCTCAGCCAAAACTAAATCAAGCAGTTTGCAGAGAAATTCCATTAAATCTCCCCTCCCTCCCCGAGCAACAAAAAATAGCTGATTTCTTAACCTCTGTTGACGATAAAATTGAGCATTTAACCAAAAAGAAGGAATTACTAACCACCTACAAAAAGGGAATGATGCAAAAGCTATTCTCTCAAGAATTGAGGTTTAAAGATGAGAATGGGAATGAATATCCGGAATGGAGAAATAGACGATTGGATGAATTTTCGCAAATAAATCCAAAAACTAAAAAATTACCTAGTTCTTTTTTTTATATCGATTTGGAAAGTGTTGTTAAAGGTAGATTAATTAAAAAAGAAAGGATAAATATAGATGAAGCCCCAAGCAGAGCTCAACGGCTATTAAATAGAGGAGACATAATATTTCAAATGGTTAGACCATATCAAAGCAATAATTTTTTTTTCAACTTAGAAGGTGATTACGTAGCCTCCACGGGATATGCTCAAATTAAATCCAATGAAAATCAAATGTTCATATTTCAATTGTTTCATTCGTATAAATTCTTGAAAAAAGTAATTTTGCGTTGTACCGGTACAAGTTATCCTGCAATTAATTCAAGTGACCTAAAAAGCATATCATTAGCACTTCCTTTCCTCCCCGAGCAACAAAAAATAGCTGATTTTTTAACTGAAATAGATAATAAAATAGGGCTAGTTACAACTCAAAAAGAAAACACTAAACAATTCAAAAAAGGATTACTTCAACAAATGTTTGTCTAAATATTGAACTCATGTATAGAATCAATAAATCAAAAAACAACATTACAAAACTTGAAAAGAGACAGTTTAAAGATTTAGGATTTAAGGAAAGAGAGAATCTCCAAGAGTGGATTGCTAAGAATCCCGATGTACTAGGCGAAGAACTTTTGATAATTCAGAAGGAATATCAAGGATTCAATGATACTAAAGAGCGTCTTGATTTATTGGCATTAGATAAAGAGGGCAACTTAGTAATTATCGAAAATAAACTTGATGATTCGGGTAAAGATGTTGTTTGGCAAGCATTGAAGTATACCGCTTATTCCTCCACCTTAACCACAGAGCAAATTATTCGTATTTATCAAGAATATCTTGATAGCTATTCGAATGGAGATGATTCAATGGAATTATTATTAGATTTTTTGGAAAGAGAGGATAACGACGATTTACTTTTAAATAGCAATGATCAACGAATCATATTTATTGCAAATGATTTTCGGAAAGAAGTAACATCAACAGTTCTTTGGCTGTTAAACCATGATATTCAAGTTCAATGTTTTAGGGCAACACCGTTCAGCCTTGAAGAGGAGACATTCTTACAAATAGAACAAATAATACCACTTCCCGAGACAACCGAGTACATGATTGATGCTAAGGAGAAGGAAAAAGAGAAGAAGGGAAAAAGTAAAAAAGTAAAAGAAACTAATGCTCAATTAATCCAATTTTGGAGTACTCTAAAAGAAAGGCTCGCAGAAAAAAACATCAACTATTTGGACAAAGTATCACCAAAATCGAAATTTAATATCGGCTTTTGGAATGGCTCGGGATTTTTTGCCTTTTGTATAGGTAGAAAAGCATTTAGAGTAGAGTTATATTTTAATAGCGATTTAGATAAAAGAAAAATTGATGCCATGTATGCACAAAAAGAGTACATTGAAAGCAAATTAGGTGGAGTTCAATGGGAAAGAGTGGATAACAGAAAATTATCTAGGATAAAATTGGAGACATCTCAAAATGAACTTGATTCCTTTCGTGGCAAATGGGGTGATGAATCTAATTGGGAAGATATTGTCAATTGGTATTGTGTTAAAATGCAATTATTCTATGAGGTAATGTCTCCAATATGGGACAAAGTTCAGAAGGAACTAAAATAAATGGTACAAAACGAGGCAGCATTAGAAAATGAATTCCTCCATCAGCTCAATGGCTTAGGTTATGCCACTGTTGATGTTAAGGATGAGGCTTCCCTATTGGCTAACCTTAGAGAACAATTAGGAAAATATAATGACAAGAAGTTCTCTGAAAATGAATTCAAGCAAATCATAAATATCCTTAGTAAGGGTAATATTTTCGATAAGGCAGGTACTTTAAGGCAGAAACAAAGAATAGAGAATGATAACGGGGATGGGCTTTATTTCTATTTCTTGAATAAACAAAAATTAGAGGAAAACATCTTCCAAGTTACTAATCAGATAACGATAAACGGTAGGTATGAAAACAGATATGATGTCACTATATTAGTTAACGGATTACCATTAGTTCAAATAGAATTAAAACGACGTGGAACTGAAATTTCAGAAGCTTTTAATCAAATAAGTCGCTATCAAAAGCATTCTTATTCTAGTAATTTAGCATTATTCCAATTCGTACAAATATTTATAATTAGCAATGGAGTAAACACCAAATACTTTGCTAATAATAAGTTGCTCAATTCAAAGCAAACCTTTTATTGGGCTGATGAGAATAATAAAAAAATCACAGAGCTAAGTGCTTTCACAGATTCATTTTTAAAGCCTTCCCATCTTTCAAAGATGATATCAAAATATATTGTATTAGCTACCACTGATAGGGCTTTAATGGTGTTACGTCCATATCAATTCTATGCAACTGAGCGTATTGTCAATACAGTAGAGAACAGCTCAGAAAATGGCTATATATGGCATACAACCGGTAGTGGGAAGACATTAACATCATTCAAAACAAGCCAAATTTTAGTTGATATTCCAACAGTTTACAAAGTTGTATTTGTTGTAGATAGAAAAGATTTAGATTATCAAACAACGAAAGAATTCAATAATTTTTCTGAGGGAAGCGTAGACGGTACAGATAACACCAAATCATTAGTTACTCAATTTGGAGATGATACAAAACTTATCGTCACCACGATTCAAAAGCTAAATAATGCAATTGGCGGAAAAAGGTATGAGACAACAATGTCAAGATTAAAAGACAAGCATATTGTTTTCATATTTGATGAATGCCATAGAACCCAATTTGGTGAAACTCATAAAAGAATCAAGAAGTTCTTTGATAACAATCAAATGTTTGGCTTTACCGGGACACCAATTTTCGCTGATAATGCCGTAAAGAACCAACTAGGAAAAAGAACAACAAAAGAGCTGTTTGGAGATTGCTTGCATAAGTATGTAATAACAGATGCTATAAAAGATGAGAACGTATTAAAATTCAAAGTTGAATATGTAGGTAGATACAAACAAAAGAATACGAGCAGCTTAAATTTTGTTGACATTGATGTCGAAGGAATTGATACCAAAGAATTACTTGAATCTGATGATAGATTAAATAAGATTACTGATTACATCATTCACAGACATGATGGTTTAACCAACAGAGGAGCTCAAGGATTTACGGGAATGTTCTGCGTAAGTAGTGTAAAAACATTGATGTCGTATTATGATCTGTTTAAATCTAAAAGAGAGGAAGGAAAACATGATCTTAAAATTGCTACAATATTTTCCTATTCTGCCAATGAGGAGAATGAGGATGATGGGTTCATCACATTTGATGATAATATGATTGCAGAGGTTGATTCAAAACAAGAATTAGTACACAGTAGAGATAAACTTGAGGAATTTATTGGTGATTATAATAAAATGTTTGGATGTGATTATACCACTCGAGACAGCCAATCATACTACAACTACTACAATGACATTGCAAGACGTGTAAAAAACAGAGAAATAGACATTTTACTTGTTGTAAACATGTTTTTAACGGGCTTTGATAGTAAGCCCTTGAACACTCTGTATGTTGACAAGAATTTAAAGCATCACGGCTTAATACAAGCCTTCTCAAGGACAAATAGAATACTAAATAAGAAAAAACCTTTTGGTAATATTATTTGCTTTAGAAACCTTAAAAAAGCTGCTGATGAGGCTATTGCATTGTTCTCTAATAAAGATGCCAATGAAGTGATTTTCATGCAACCTTATGAGGATTATTTAGATGATTTTGAGGAAGTATTACAACAGTTATACGAACTAGTTCCGAATGCTTCAAGTGTTGATGAATTGGAGACAGAGTATGATGAAGCAATGTTTATTAAGATGTTCAGAGAGCTCTTGAGAGTAAAAAATACATTGAGCTATTTTATTGATTTTTCCTTTGAAGATTTAGGTATTACTGAACAAGATTTTAACGATTATAAGAGTAAGTATCTTGATTTATATGAAAGTTTAAAAAACACATCTGCAAAAGAGAAGGATTCTATTTTAAATGATGTTGATTTTGAGGTAGAGTTGGTGCATAGAGATGATGTCAATGTCTATTACATTCTAACAATGTTAAGCCAAATGGTTAAAATAGATAATGATGTTTTTGCTAAGAAGAGGAAGGTAATAACAGACATTTTAGCCGGTGAGCTTAATCTTAGAAGCAAAAGAGAACTCATTGAGAAATTTATAGATGAAAACTTAGTTCATGTAGAAAATCCGGAGGACATAGAGGAAGCTTTTGATACTTATTGGAATGAAGAGAAAAGTAGAGCTTTCAACTCTTTAATTGAAGAAGAAAACCTTGATAAAGCTAAAATTCAAAGTGTTATTGAGGAGTATTTATATTCTAATCAAGTGCCGGACATGGATGGAAGGGTAAACGATGCTTTATTAAATGCTGAACCTCTCTTCCAAAGAATGCAAACCAAGGATAGAGTGATTGAGAAGTTGATGAAATTTATCGATACATTTATTGAGAGAATGGTGGCTTAAAATGAGAGCATTAATAATCGTCTTATTAAATATCTTTAGTTTTTGTGCAATAGCACAGATGTCTTTGAATGAACAAATTGATTCATTAGAGCAAGTGGTTTCACGTATTAGAACTGAACTGAATAAGAAGGACGGTGAATTATCTGAAGTTTTAAGCCAATTAAAAGCAGTTAAAAACGAAAAACTTCTAGACAGTATTGGCTCCCAAGAGCAATATATCACAGCCAAATTAAATATGATGGGGAGGCTTAAAGAGGAAGGTAGAGCTGGTTCAGTTGCGATAAAAACTATTGCCTCACGAAGTAGTGTGAAACTTATAAATTTCTCTGAAGGCTATTGGTATGTTAATTATGAGGATAGCTATGGCTTTTTAAGTGAGATGTATTTCATGGAAACGGAAGAAATGAAATCTTTTAAAGAGGCTTTAATTCAACAAAATAAGCTCTTAGAAAAGCAAAATAATGAATTAAAAAGTGAACAAACACGGATAACTTTTCAAGAGGAAATGTCACAAAGAAAAGCAGAAATTGATTCCATCTATAATGCTAAAAATGAAGAAAAAAGAAAAATGCTAATAGCAAAATATGGAAAATCATTAGCCTCAAAATTACTAGAAGAGGGATATTGGATTGGAATGACAGATGAAATGGCACGCGACAGTTTAGGTGATCCGAAAGATATAAACCGATCATCCGGCAGTTGGGGATTTCATGAGCAATGGGTTTATGAAAATCAATATCTTTATTTTGAGAATGGAATTTTAAAGAGTTATCAGAATTAAGGAAATAGCTAATTATAAATATTAAGATGAAAAATCTAATTATTGCATTAGGGATTATGGGTTTCGCTTTAGCTGCTAATGCCCAAAATACAATTACAGTTTATAAGAAAAATGGAGAAAAATACATATTTGAAAATGCTTCATTTGAGACGAGAAAAGGAAATTCTTACATTACGAAAAGTGATGGTAACACATCATTTTTTTCAAATGCTAGTGTTGATAGCATAATTGGAGTTGAAAAGGATAAGAAATCATTATATGACATACCGCTAAAGCAACCGACAACACATATATCTAATTTTCATCCTCAGCCAATCAAAGGAGATAATCTTATAGCTATAGTTGCTGACTCTAATACTGAAAATAATTATATGAACTTCGGTAGATATCTTATTGATAAAGGATTTTCATTCAAATTTTTAAATAAGGATTTTCACATAATAGAAACAGATGAAGTTACCGTGAAAGGAGCTTATAAATACCGATTGTCTGTCAGCTTCAAAGATTCAATAATCTACATACGTCCTAAATACAATTCTGCTACTTGGGCAGCAGC
>Ga0209335_10005644_pt1 | contig 11407 bp, 16 predicted proteins | sample COG_09_FD_184753 | JGI IMG/M metagenome (GOLD analysis project Ga0209335, IMG submission 184753) | Pelagic Microbial community sample from North Sea - COGITO 998_met_09 (SPAdes) (version 2) | ecosystem: Environmental > Aquatic > Marine > Neritic zone/Coastal water | place: Helgoland, sampling...
AAGAACATCACCTGGATGGTGCGAAATCGTATATTTAAACGACTTTGATGAAATCTATTCAGAAAGAGATTTGCTTCTTGGTTGGGTGATCGCCTCAGTAAAAAAGGAATTTGGGTTAGCTCTTCGAATTGCAAACAAAGGATTGTCAACAACGGAGAATCCTTTGTTTCAGCAGATGGTAGATTCCACTCAGAAATCCCTAAATAGAAGTTCATCTTATATTAACTTCTTATTCAAAATATTTCGAGTATTAATGAGAAGATTTATTCGAGGAATTAAAACAATAAAAAACCGTTTCGATGTTTTTAATAAATCGTAATTGTTAAATTTTAAATCAAATAACTCTTTGTTATAAAATAGTTTTGATTAACAAAAAATTTAAATTTCGCTACAGTATGACTTTTTAAAATATATATACATATATCTAGTTATTAAACACAAAATAAGTAATAAAAAATATTTAGTATCTGGTATAGGACCTGGTCCGTCAGGCGTAGGTCGCCTTATGATCAGTTTAATGAACAGATTGAAAAATGATGAGTATACTTTTGTATTCAGGCGAAATGCAATTTCAATTAGAGATTTAAAATCTGAAAAAAAGTATTTTAACTTTTTATTGGAAATATTGAAACGAAAATTAAATAATTTTATATTTTATTTAAAAGTAATAGTTATTAAAGATTCTAAAATTCTATTACTTCACCCGCAGACAATAGGTTTTAAATTGTTTTTTAAGATTAATAAAAGAAATAAGATTTATTATTATGTAATGGATAATTCCTTTTTTTGCGTTAGATCATATAATGTTCATCCCGTGCTTAACAATGAATGCCTGCAATGCCTCGATGTACTTAAGCCCCACCCGGAATGCCAACCCAGTCCCGTGCCAATGTCACAACTTGAAAATGTGGAATTTTTAAGAAATTTGAAAAATAGTTTTTCTGATATAATTTTTCTTTCTCAGAACAAGAATCAATTAAAACTAATAAAACACCATTTTGGAGTTTCCGTAAAAGTTCGCGTAATTGGTATGGATACTAATGAGATTTCTAAAGAAAGTTATTCTCATGTAGATAACTTCGCAAAATATGATGTTGTTTTTCACGGTAAATCATTAATTGCTAAAGGTGTAGTCTATTTTATAAAATTAGCTTCACATTTGCCTAATTATACATTTTTTGTTCCTGATTCTGTAGAGAATATAAAAAAAATCTTTAGTTCCGATCTACCCTGTAACATAGTCTGTGAGAACATTACTTGGGAAAGTGGTCTTTTAGAAATTGTTAAAAACGCAAAATTAGTCATTAATCCAAGTTTGTGGTCAGCACCAATAGAAGGTGCTTTGGTTAAAAGTGCTGCCTTCAATGATAATGTAGCAACAGTAAAAACGAGATTTGGATATGAAAACGAGGTGTCATTTGTAAAGAATCATATAAGGCTGTCGCCAAATATTAATGTAGCAAGCGACCAAATACTCGATTTTCTAAAATCGAGAATTTCCAGGTAACCGTTTAATCTTTTTAATTCTAAAATAGATTAATTATCTAAGTTTTTTATGATAACGATTTTTAAAAATTAATTTACTGCAATTCTTATAACCGTCAATCCACACTCAAATTATATTGCACACAAGCCTTGTTCAAGTTGTTCAAAAAAACTTGAACTCTCTTGAGTTTATGTATAAGTAAAATAAATGGTTCGTATTTCCACTAAATCTAAAAGTTTTTCACCTACCACAAATTTTTTGGCTGAGTGGGAAGTTTCGGTGGTAGATTTATTTTTGAATGCGGCACAGTCAGTGGGTTTGCCTAAGTCTTTAGGTCAAATTTATGGTTTGCTTTTTTGCAGGGATGAGAGTCTTTCCATGATCGACATTATGGAATTGCTCAGTATCAGCAAGGGCTCAGCTAGCCAAGGACTTCGTGCGTTGAGGCAATTGGGCGCAGTCAATTCAGTTTTTGCAAGAGATGATCGAAAGGAGCGATTCGTTGCGGAAATTCGTTTGCGCAAGCTTGTTTCAGGTTTTCTGCGTGAGCAGGGTGAGCCCCACCTCGAAAAGGGATTAGCCCGTCTAGAGAAATTGCGAGATTTGCTAGATGATGAGGATGATCTTGAGTCTACGAAAAGAGGGCTTAAGCGGGAAAATATATTATCAGGTTGGCACCGGCAAATGAGTCGGTTGTTGCCTTGGGTCAAAATGATCGTGGGTAAGAGCGATCGTTTGTCCAAAAAAAATTCTGAGTAAACAAAAAAGTGTTGGTCTTCCCCGATTGGCTTTGCTTTTAGCAAATGGCTAGGGGCGGTAGCATGTTAAGTTAAATACTATGAGCGAAGATCCCAAATCATCTACTAATTATGTCATGGTCGAATCTGGCTCACCATCCGATGAAGACGAAATCGACCTTCTCGAACTGATCCGCACCCTTCTACAGGCATGGAAAACCATTATGGGTATCACCATTCTTTGCACCGGCCTTGCGGTTGCCTATGCCCTCTATGCTCCTGAGGTCTTTAAGGCAGAAACCTTATTGGCACCCGCTCAGGAGGAACAATCAGGTGCATCCTCTACTCTCAGTCAGTTTGGTGGATTGGCTGCTATGGCGGGGGTTTCCATTCCTCGCGATTCTAATGTCGAACAGGTGGTTGCCACTTTAAATTCCCGAAAATTTCTCCGCAGCTACATAAACCAAAATAATCTCATCCCTGTTTTATTTGATGAAATTTGGGATGCTGGTAACCAAGCCTGGATAGTTCCATCTGCGGAGGATGAGCCTTCCGAACAAAAAGCAATTGAATCATTTAAAGGTTGTCTTTCGGTGGATGAAGATAAGAAATCTGGCCTTATCTCCCTTTCCATTTCCTGGAAAGATCCAGCAGTCGCCGCTAAATGGGCAAATGATTTGGTTAAGCAGTTAAATGAGCAACTCCGCGAGCAGGCAATTACTGATTCCATAAAAAGGGTTGGGTACCTTGAGCAAGAATTGACCAAGACGACCTTACAGGATATGCGTGCCGTTCTCTACAACCTGCTCGAATCCGAGAAGCAAAAAGCCATGCTGGCCAATGTAAATGAAGACTTTGCCCTTGAAGTTATCGATCCTGCCGTCGCCCCGGAAACTCGCGAAAAGCCAAAGCGTAAACTCGTTGTCGCTTTGGGCGGGGTATGTGGGGGATTCCTTGGTATCTTTACTGTTTTCTTTGCTCAGTTCCTAAAAAAATTAAAATCCCCAAATTCTGAAGTAACTATTAAATCATGAGTAAGCAATTTTCTAAAATATCGGTCATTGGGCTAGGCTATGTCGGTCTCCCTCTGTCTTTGCAATTCGCACGATCCGGAGTTTCCGTTCTTGGGTTCGATCTCGATCAGCAAAAAGTCGATTCGATCAACTCTGGTAAGACTTATTTAAAGCATTTCCCCTCGGAAACCATTGCCGAACAGGTGGATGAAAGTCGTCTGGAAGCCACCACAGATCCCTCTCGGTTGTCTGAAGTCGAAGCCATTCTTATCTGTGTACCCACTCCTTTGGACGATCATCGCGAACCCGATCTCTCCTTCGTTTTGGATACCGCAAGAACGATTGCTCCACACCTCGCAAAAGGCGTGCTGGTTACCTTGGAATCCACCACCTACCCGGGTACTACAGAGGACGAACTTCGTATCGTTTTGGAAGAAGGGTCAGGCATGAAAGCAGGCACGGACTTCCACTTGGCTTATTCCCCTGAGCGGGAAGACCCAGGCCGCGATGATGCCTCAGTCAAAACCATACCCAAGGTGGTCGGTGGATACACTGAAAAATGTGCGGAATTGGCTGAAGCATTATATGGGCAGGCATTGGACAAAATCCATCGGGTTTCTTCCTGTCGGGCAGCGGAGGCTACGAAACTAGTGGAAAATATTTTTCGCAGTGTAAACATTGCCTTGGTCAACGAGCTCAAGGTGGTCTACGAAGCCATGGGTATCGATGTGCATGAGGTGATCGATGCCGCTGCCACCAAACCCTTCGGCTTTATGGCATTTCGTCCCGGCCCCGGATTGGGCGGACACTGCATCCCGATTGACCCCTTTTACTTAACTTGGAAGGCAAGAGAGTTTGGTAAGCATACCCGCTTCATCGAACTCGCAGGCGAGATCAATACTGCGATGCCCGCCTATGTAGTCTCAAAGGTTGCTGATGCCTTGAATGAGGAGTGTAAGGCGATTCGGGGATCCAAAATCTTAATTCTCGGTCTGGCTTACAAAGCCAATGTGGATGACTGCCGCGAGTCCCCCAGCTTTGTCCTGATGGAGATGTTAGAGGCCAAGAAAGCTCAGGTTGAATTTAACGATCCATTTGTGCCTGTTGTACCTCCAACTCGAGAGCATGCCCATTTTACAGGCAAAGAATCAGTGGATATTGAGGATGCATATGACCTCATTTTGGTATCCACCGATCATAAAGAATATAAAACTTACGATTTCAGTGGTTATGCCTGTCCACTTGTTGATTCCCGTAACTGTATTATTAAAAAGCCTCAAAAATATTACCAAGCTTGAGTAAAAAAAAATATTTAGTTACTGGGGTTGCGGGCTTTATTGCCTCGCAAGTCAGTAAGCAGTTGCTTGATCAAGGCGAACGAGTCGTAGGCGTGGATAACCTCAGCGACTACTACGATGTACGGCTTAAGAACTGGCGACTCGAGCAACTAAAATCTCACCCCCATACAAAGAACTTTTCCTTTGCTTGTTTGGACATCGAAGATCAAGCCAAGCTAAGCGATCTTTTTAAGGCAGAGGGCCCATTTGATGCCGTGCTTAACTTGGCTGCCCGTGCTGGAGTTCGCTACAGCATGGAAAACCCTCATGTATACCTTTCCACCAATGCCGAAGGTACCCTCAACCTACTCGAGTGTATGCGGGATCATGGATGCAAAAAACTTGTTTTGGCTTCCACATCCTCCCTTTATGCCGGTCAAAAAATGCCATTCACCGAGGACTTGGCTGTGAATGAGCCTCTATCTCCTTATGCCGCCACTAAGAAAGCCGGTGAACTGATGGCTTACAGTTATCATAAACTTTACCAAGTGGATGTATCTGTTGTTCGCTATTTCACGGTTTTTGGACCCGCGGGTCGTCCAGACATGTCCCCTTATCGATTCATTAAATGGATCGCCGAGGAAGAAACTATTCAAATGTTTGGAGACGGTTCTCAATCCCGTGATTTTACTTATGTGGATGATATAGCTCGGGGAACCATTGCAGCGATTCAGGATGTGGGTTATGAAATTATCAACCTTGGCGGAGGCAGAAATCCGGTTTCCTTAAACACTATTATTTCAAAACTCGAAGAGTTATTGGGCAAGAAAGCAATGATTGATCACAAGCCCTTCCATGTGGCCGACCTAATGGAGACTTGGGCAGATATTTCCAAGGCTAAAAATTTATTGGGTTGGGAACCCCAGGTTTCACTTGATGAAGGGCTTGAGGAATCCGTTGAATGGTACTTTAATAATCAAAATTGGCTTAAAGAAATAATTGTATGACGAATAATAAAGAATCTAATGTGGCACTGGTAGGCTGCGGGTACTGGGGCAAAAACCTCTGCCGAAACTTTCATGCTTTAGGGGCTCTTTCTTCCGTAGTCGATGCCACGGAGAACGGGCAGACCACTGCCCGATTCATTGCTCTTGATACCGAAATAACTGATAGCTTGGATGATGTGCTGAGGAATGATCAAATTCAGGGCGTTGCCCTGGCGACTCCTGCAGAGACCCATGCCGAGTTAACGATCCAAGCCATGCGTGCCGGCAAAGATGTATTTGTCGAAAAACCCATGGCCTTGACTCTGGAAGACGCCGAAAAGATGAAAAAGGTAGCGGAGGAAACAGGTCGCATTCTTATGGTCGGTCATCTCCTGGAATACCACCCTGCGGTTCTCAAACTTCGAGAAATGATCGTTTCGGGAGAGTTGGGCAAAATTAATTATATTTACTCCAACCGTTTAAACTTCGGGAAGGTACGGACCGAAGAAAATGCCCTTTGGAGTTTTGCTCCCCATGATGTAGCGGTCATTCTTCGTTTGATGGGACAGGCACCCGTTGAGGTTTCCGCATGTGGTGGAACTTACCTTACCAGTGGAATTGCAGATACCACTCTGTCCAACCTGCGGTTCGAAAACGAATCCCGGGCTCATATTTTTGCGAGTTGGTTACACCCATTCAAGGAGCAACGTCTTGTGGTTGTGGGAGATAAAAAGATGGCGATCTTCAATGATGTTGCTCCCTTTGGGGAAAAACTTCAACTATACCCACAAAATGTTGAGTTCGATGGGCCAATGCCCATTCTCAAAAAAGAAGATGCTGAATTTGTGGAGTGTCAAAATACCGAGCCATTGCGTGAGGAATGCAACCATTTCCTGGAATGCATTCAATCCAGAAAACAACCCCTAACCAATGCCCAATCCGGTATTGATGTATTACAAGTTCTGCACGCCTGCCAGAAGAGCATTGAGCAAAATGGAGTACCAGTTTCATTATGAGTAATTCCAGTCCATTAAAAATTCATCCATCTGCAGTCGTGGATGAGGGGGCAGTCATTGGTGACGGCACGGCCATTTGGCATTTTTCTCATGTTTGTACGGCTGCAGTTATTGGAAACAACTGCTCGCTCGGTCAAAATGTATTGGTAGCAGACAATGCCTCCCTTGGGAACAATGTGAAGGTGCAAAATAATGTAGCAATTTACGGAGGAATAACCGTAGAAGACGATGTTTTTCTTGGGCCTTCCTGTGTGCTTACTAATGTTACCAATCCCCGTTCGCAGGTAAGCCGCAAATCACTTTACGAAAAAACCCAGATCAAGAGAGGGGCAACGATAGGAGCCAATGCCACCATAGTCTGCGGGATTAACCTAGGTCGCTACTGCTTTATCGGTGCTGGTACCGTAGTCACAAAAGATATACCAGATTACGGGTTAGTATTAGGCAATCCCGGCAAATTATCTGGCTACATGAGTCGCCATGGGCACAAGCTTACTTTTAACGAGTCGGGTAGAGCAACCTGTCCGGAATCAAATTTTGTGTACGAAAAAGCAGACGATCAGGTGCATTGTTTGGATTTGGGTGAAGATGAACCTTTGCCATCAGACCTTTCGTTCGGATCTAAGAATTACGATTCTTTTAAAAGCTAAGTAACTCACCAAAATAAAGACAAAAAAATCAAGAACCGTTCTTCTCTAAAAGATGAGTTCGTTTTTCGAGATGATCATCAAGATTATGATAAAACAGCCTATTTCCTTAAATCTCCGAAAAATGCTATTCGCTTACTTGAAAGTATGGAGTCCTTGAAAGAAAGAAAAATTGTCGAGACTAGCCTTTCTGAACTACCTCAACATCATGCAGATCCTTTTGATCGTATGCTTATTTCCCAAGCAGTTCTTGAAATTTTAACATTAATTTCAACAGATAATAAAATCTGCCAATACAGTCTTAAGATCCATGATGGGTATCAGTAATTTATTTCAAATTTGAAAATAGCCCTCATCACCGGAATCACAGGTCAAGACGGTTCCTACCTCACGGAATTGCTTTTGGATAAAGGGTACTCTGTCCATGGTATTGTTCGCCGGTCCAGTTCGATGAACCGTTGGCGGATCGACCACTTGGTTAAAGATGAAAAAATTTATGGGAAGTCGCTTTTTTTACATTATGCGGATTTGTCCGATGATGCTTCCCTCCGGAGAATTTTCTCTAAAGTAAATCCCGATGAGGTCTATCACTTGGCAGGTCAAAGCCATGTGGCTTTGAGCTTTGAGATACCTGAGCTTACTACGCATGAAATCGCCAATGCTACCCTCAAACTATTGGAGATTTGCCGGGATCAGGCAAAACCGCCCAAAATCTACCTCGCCGGTTCTTCAGAAATCTTTGGTCATGCACAAGAAACCACTCAGACAGAAGAGACGCAGTTTAACCCTACCTCTCCCTACGGGGTTTGCAAAGCATTCTGTGTACAAATGGGTAAGGTCTACCGGTCTGGATATGGTATGCATGTATCCAATGGCATTCTCTATAATCATGAATCTCCCCGCCGTGGTGAAAACTTTGTTACCCAAAAAATTATTCGGGGTGCGGCATCCATCGCCCAGGGAAAGACGGAATTTTTAGAACTTGGCAACCTGGACATTGAACGGGACTGGGGATATGCACCGGATTATGTTTTGGGCATGTGGATGATGCTCCAACAGGAAAAAGGGGCTGATTATATTTTAGCGACTGGAAAAACTCATAAGCTTTCCGATTTCCTCCAACTTTCTTTCGAATATTTTGGGCTCGATCACCAGAAACATATCCGGATCAACCCGAAGTTTGTTCGCCCGAACGAACCCACTCAGCTCTGTGGCGACTCATCCAAGGCTCAAAATATACTTGATTGGAAGCCCACTATTTCGTTTGCAGAGATCGTTCGTATTATGTGCGAGGCCGCTGAAAAGAGTAATTAACCTTGAAAATGTTAAGTAAAAAATAAAATATTCAAGGAATTATGATTAAGCGTACCGATAAACTAAACCAAATTAAAAGTGGTTTCGATCGGTCACCGATTGTATCCATCACAGGCTTAGGGCAATCGGGTAAAACAATCTCAGCCAAGGAATTTGCCTCTCCGCACCAAGGTTCCTGTACTCATTTCGACTTAGAGGACCCTCGATCTATTGCTCGATTGTCAGAACCAATGACAGTACTAGAGAATTTATCTCTGGATCATCTCTTTGTAGTCTACCAAGGAGAAAGAGGATTATCCATTAGACAAAAACATCACGGTCACCTCCTTACCCTCCATTCTTTCTAAAATAGAAGATCTTTAGGGAGCTTTCCGTTTTATCATGTCCGATAACAAGCAAAACAAACCAACTCTTTCAATGAAGGTCTTCAAAGGACCTAGGCAAATTGAGCGGGAAAAGACCGAGACCATCTGGGATCGTTTTGAAAGGTTGCAACGCAGTCTTGCCCCATTAAGAAGAAGCAAACAGATCAAAAGGGGAGTTTATCGCATCAAGAGAGAGGATGAATCAAAATCTATGGCTATTAAAAAGAAGACCATAACTGGAAAAGAACTAGCAAAACTTTGGGAAGGAAAACCTCGTATATCAAATGAAAATGGCGAAGATTGGTTGAATCTCATTAAAGAAATTCGTTCCGAACAAAAACTTCCCGATATTAAATGGGATTAGATAAGATCTTCAGAAATAAAATTTATGCAATTCATTGATCTAAAAACTAGACACCAATTGATCGGAGACAAGATCAATGCCCGTATTCAAAAGGTGATGGACCATGGCCAATTTATATTGGGTCCTGAAGTCCGAGAGGTGGAGGAAAAATTAGCTCAATACACCGGTTCCAAACATTGCGTAACCGTATCCAGTGGTACCGATTCCTTGCTTATTGCATTGATGGCATTGGGCGTTGGGGCAGGTGACGAGGTTATTACGGTTCCCTATACCTGGATCTCAACTGCAGAGGTCATTTCACTTCTGGGTGCAAAACCTGTATTTGTGGATATTCGTCCTGACACCTGGAATATGGATGAGAAGGAGCTTGAAGCTTCCATTACGGATAAGACCAAAGCAATTATGCCAGTTTCCATCTACGGCCAATGCCCGGATATGGATGCCATCAATACGATCGCAAAGAAATACAACTTAGCTGTTATCGAAGATGCCGCACAAAGCTTTGGTGCCACTTATAAAGGAAAAAAATCCTGTAATCTATCAACCATCGGCAGTACATCCTTTTTCCCATCCAAGCCGCTTGGCTGTTATGGCGATGGGGGTGCCTTATTCACCAACGATGATGAATTGGCCGAAAAGTTCCGTTGGATTCGCGTCCATGGACAGGAACGCAAGCACCACCATCCGATCTTGGGAATAAATGGCCGTATGGACACCATACAGGCAGCCATCCTTCTTGAGATACTCGAAGTCTTTCCCGATGAAGTCCATAAGCGGGAAAAACTTGGAAAAACATACTCCACAGGTTTAGCAGACGTTGAAAGTTTAACTACCCCGAGAATTGGAGAGCTTAATACCTCGGTCTATGCCCAGTATACGATTCTAGCTGAGCAACGAGAAGAGATTCAACAATCCCTCAAAGATAAAGTTATTCCGTCGGTTTCCTACTACTCCGTACCCCTTCATCTACAGCCTGTATTCAAGAGCCTTGGTCACCAAGTAGGAGTTTTTCCAGTTGCTGAAAAAGTGGCAAACCAATGCCTAAGTTTACCCATGAGCCCTTACCTGACTCAGGAAGATCAGTCAAAGGTGATTGATGCTATTTGTACTTAGTGATCTCGGAAACTGTGATTTAGTAATGCCAAAAAAAGCTAAATCTCCAACAAGAAAAGTTAAAATATCCGTCAAGCGGTTAACAAAAAGTCAAACCGAGGCTTCTAGAATTGAGAGTTTCTTAAAAAGAGAGGGCTTCAAGCCCATTTCTACCAAAGATAAAGCGAGATTAAAGGAACTTGGGTTTATTGGAATGCCCACCGAATAATTTTTCAGGTTAGTTGATCACTAACCAAACATTACACTCCAATCGTTTTCATGCCAAAAGTAACCCTCAATCTTGAAGACGCTATCCTTCAGGCATTGAAACTCAAATCTTCAGAGAAGAAGCAGTCCATGTCGGAACTTGTAAATGATGCTCTCAAGGCTAGCCTGGAGGAAGACCTAGAAGACATTAAATCTTGGGAAGAGAGTAAAGGTGAAGATACATACAGTTACGAAGAATTTCTTGAATTACTCAAGAAGGAGCAGTTAATTTAGAAAATGCTAAATTTTGTTGATCCCCTTAAAACCTTATTAAATTCGATCTATCAGTTTTTCTCAGACTACAACTACAATAAATCAAAGAAAATTTATCTGTCCAAGCGACCCCGGAGATTAATGGCATATGGTGAACGACTTCCCACTCGAGACTCTTTATACGATCGCACCAACTAACTTGCGTTCTTCTGCATACTAAGATTTTGTGAAAAATACAAATTCATCTCAGGAACATTGCAATCGCTCGCATATCCCGAATGTAACCACTATTGAAGCAATTCATCAAGCAGAGTGTGGGGATGAATTAGAAAGCTTTGATAGTGTTGAAGACTTATTTCAGAGGTGGGACGATGCCGCCTCCAAAGATGAGGAATTCGATTCAAGCGTTTTACATCCTCCTGTAGACAGAAAAGCGAAACAAAAGATACTTTCTAGATTGTTAAATGAATCGGCAGGTAAGATCTCTCGAGACACTGATGCCGCACATAGCCAAGATTTCCTTTACGGTGTAGATGGTATGCCCAATTGATTCCTTGTTAAATTAATTTATGATTCCAAATTTTATAAATCACAGATTAGATAAAATTAAGGAAATCTGTAAGAATTACC
>Ga0209335_10005645_pt1 | contig 11407 bp, 9 predicted proteins | sample COG_09_FD_184753 | JGI IMG/M metagenome (GOLD analysis project Ga0209335, IMG submission 184753) | Pelagic Microbial community sample from North Sea - COGITO 998_met_09 (SPAdes) (version 2) | ecosystem: Environmental > Aquatic > Marine > Neritic zone/Coastal water | place: Helgoland, sampling...
GCTTCCGCTCGAGAGCCTTGGCCTTACTGCCCCCCCTCGCAGGCTCTGCCCCATCCGCCCCTGTTCCTCTGCCCCTCGCTCCGCCCTCTGCGGCGACTGCGGCGACTGCAGCAGCGAGCGCCTCGACACCCGTAGCCGCTGCTGCGCCTGAAGCTGCAGCGGCTCTTGAACTTGCCTGGCTCTTTTTACCTTTTTTGGCACCCGCTGCCCCCCCTGGAACATTTTCGGGTGCTGGCGGTGGCGGTGTTGCGGCCTCATCAGGATCTGCGCCACCTGCTGTGGCCCTGGCACGAACTCTTTCCTGTGCCCCCTTCGCCCTCCCTCTCTCCGCTTCCGTTAAAGAAAGTGCGCGCTTCCCAACTCTCTCTCCCAGATCTGGGGGAGGAGGGGGCGCAGAATCGGTCGCATCGCGAACAGTACCACTGCGTCCTTTCGAGGTCGAGCCCTTGGCACGCGCTTTGGCCGGGGGCTCTGGGCGAAGCTGCGGGAGTGGCAGCTCCTCGCGCGCTCCCGCCTCCGAGACATCTCCTGCTCCAGAGGCAGAACCGACCGGGCCAGGAGCAGAGGAGGTACCAGTAGCGTTCACGTTGGCGGCGCTTCCCTTACTAACCACACCTGCTTCGCCTGTTTGCCGCTGCGTCGCTCGCGCTGCGCTCTTCTGCGCTATTGTAAAGACTTTCTGGCTCTGGTTGCGCACGGTTCTGATCTCCACATCATCCCGGCCACTGCCGCTGCCTGCACTGGCAGAAGTGGTCGCAGTCTCCTCCCGATCCTTCAGCACCGAGGAATTCACAACAGCTGTAGAGGCCAGCGCTGGTTCGGCAGCACTCTCAACCGGAGCAGAGTCAAGTTGACTAGTGCTAGAGCCTTCCGCGGTTCCCGGTGCGCCAGTAGGTGTGGTACCAGCAGTAAGCGGCGAGCCCGCAGCCTTGAGTCCCGCGGCAGCCGCACCCACAGCACCAATCTTTGGGGCGATTCTCCCTCGTGGATGAGAGCGTTTTCCGCTGACCGCCGTGACCGGAGGGACCACTGCCGCCGGCAGTCCATCTGAAGAAGGTGACTTCGGCACAGAAGCAGCATCAGCCACCGCCGTACCCACTGCTGCAGATTTCATCGCTGGAGTAATAGCCTGCGTTGGTTCAGTTGCGTGGGTGCTGCTCCCTGGCCCGGTTTCCAAGTGCACGACGTTACGTATGGCCGCGGCGCTTTGCTGTGCTGGTGACGCCATACTTCCAGCACTTTCTGCTGATTCACTCGCTGCATTTGCTGATACTGCCGAAAGGGCGGTCTCTCTTGCTGCTGCAGGCTGCTTGGCCGGCGGCACACTAGCGCCAGCTCCAGCAACAGTTTGGTGGTTTTCCATGTGGCCACTGGCGCCGGACTCAGCCCGGCCATTCGTCACGCTCGCAGAGGAAACATCACACCCAGCACTAGCAGGCAGGTCGTCCACATCAGCTGAAACATTATGCTGCTGTTCAGCCGATGCTGCGCTTGCGCCCGCAGCCGAAGGGACCTTGGGAGGGCCCCCGAATGCAAACCGTGGCGCAACCTTGCCGCGCGGGTGTGACCGCTTCGCTGCTGTTGCTGATGGGGCAGAAGCATCAGGCCGTGACTGTCCACTAGATGTTGGATCAGACTCCACCATCACAGCCCTCGTCCGACCGCCCGAGGTGCAGCAGGGAACCCTCGATAGCAGCACAAAACCAAACTCGAATGCTGATGGCTAAGTGGACCTCGTAGTTGGCTGAATCAGAACCGGGACGTCGTACATACGACGTGACGTAGAAGCCCTTCTGAGGTTTCTGGATACATCGAGAAGCAAGGTCGCGGATCCTCGTGCCTGCATCCCAGGAGACTACGTCAAGTGCTAGTTAATACAGCGCGTCAATCCCACAGCGAGAGGCGGGGCGCAGTGATTGGCGATGGGGGTCCGGGGAATGGCGAAATGGGGTTTGGCGACCGTCCTTCTGCTTGAGGTAGTTGGCAGCGGGATCGCCGACCTCTCCGCGGGAGCGGCATCCCACGAGCGCTCGCAGGGTGACAAAGCTTTGATGGAGGGAAAGCTGCCGCTTGCATTGAAGCACTATGAGGCTGCGGTGCGCATCCCGTTTCCAGCCATCACTTGCCAGGCTCTCAGTTGGGAAATGGTTTGGGCCTGTCGACCTTCACGACAAGTGCATCCGCCGCGCAAAAGTGGTAGTAGAAGTGTGCGCATGGTTGCTGAAAGAATTGTACACGTGCCTACCTGGTACAGCGCGTATAGCATCTCGTGGTCTAGGCTGTGTGGTTTCCGATGGCATTCGGCATTGCTGGGTGGAGTGGGAATCCCGAAATTGACGAGGCTGCAGCTGGTGTCCGTGCTTTAGCTGCGACAGATCGATCCAATCTGAAGGGTGGGCAGCGCACTGGGGGCGCGCCTTTTGCGAGGGGGGGCACGCATCTTGCACGGTCGGTGCGCTTGGCACACCGTGGCGCTCACTGTGGTTGTGCTTCCCCCTCTGAGGCAGGTTAACATGAACCCTTCAGACCACGTGAACTGGTACAAGCGCGCAACTGCAGCACACATTGACAAGCGCTACGCGGCTGCACTCAAGGACTTGGCAGAGGTGCTCCGTCTCAAGCCGGATTATCACCAGGCTCTCGAAAAGCGTGCGAAGATCCTGTGTACGAGCCCCAGCCTACCCTAGAATCGATGATCCTCGAACGTTTGCACCAAAAGTTTTGCGAAGAGTCAGTAAGCAACCTTACACTTGCACTGAAGCGGTGCGGGATCGGGATGCAGCCGCGCAAGGGGAGTTTGAAGCTGCGCGCAAGGACTATGAGGCGCTGCGGAAGCTTCGGCCGCAGGACGGGGAGATTGGAAACAAGATCCATGAACTACATGTAGCTGAGCAGATGCAGGGGGCAGGGCTGCGGCTAATGGAACAGCAGAATTGGGGTGGGGCGCGCGACCACTTCAACAAGGCACTGGACATTGCCAGCGACTCTGTTGCGCTGCTTCTCGCACGTGCTGAGTGCCACATGCACGTAGGGGATTCCGAAAACGTCTTGGCTGATACTGGCAAAGCTTTGAAGGTGGATAAGAAATGTATGCAGGCGCTTCAGATGCGTGGGGAGGCTTACTACCGAATGTTTGAGTTCGAGCTTGCTCAGCGGCACTTCCGCGAGGGGCTGCGCCTCGATCCCGAGCACAAGGGTTGCAAGGAAGGCTATCGCCGTATCAAGAAAATGGAGAACATTGTGAAGGGTGCTGATGCCGAGGCAGCTGCGGGGAAATGGCAAGATGCGCTTGAGTCATATGAGATGGGAACACGTGCGGATCCGGCGCACGAAAGTTTCACCGCCAAAATGCACTTCGGTCGATGCAAGGCGCTCTTCAAGCTCAAGAAATACCAAGACTCCTATAACGCGTGCAGCAAGGTGATGGACGTGCCGGAGGAGCGGCACGACAAGGGCGAGCGGGTGCAAACTCTTCTCCTGCGGGTCGACGCGCTCCTGAAGCTTGAGGACTTCGAGGAGGCGGTGCGCGACGCAGAACGAGCTCTGAATCTTGAAAAGGAAAACCAGGAGGCGAAGCGGAAGCACCAGGAGGCTAAAGCGCGGCTCAAGCAGTCTAAAATGAAGGACTACTACAAGATTCTCGAAGTCGACCGCAACGCTGACGATCGCACGATCAAGAAGGCATATAAGCGCAAGGCGCTCACCATGCACCCTGACAAGGTCTGTCAGGCGAATCAGTGCAAGTCTAAGGAAGAGCAGGATCGGGCAAATCGTGCGTTTCACGATATCGCTGAGGCGCAGGAAGTGTTGTTGGATGCCGAAAAGCGCGCCAAGTTCGACCGTGGGGAGGACCCCATCAACGAGCAGAACAACCAGCCCAGAGGGCATCCGTTCGGGGGGCAAGGCTTCCCGGGCGGCGGCCACTTCACATTCCACTTCGGCTAATGCTGCTGAGGGCTCTGCCTCGGAGTTGAAGGGGTCTTTCAATAGTAATGAACATCGACAGGAGATTGTTTCTTGCCACCCCTATCTCGCCCAATCGACGCGAATCCCCTGGGGGCTCGAACCCCAGTGCGGGCCTCAAACCACGGAGAGAAAAAATAATGTGCGCGCCTTGTTGAAAGCTTCCTTCTGCGCATTGCTCGTATGGCATAATCTGCACGCGTGGTTTCTAGTTGGTTGAAACCTCGGAATAGTTGGCACACTTTTCCGAGCAACTGGGACACTTTGACTGGCTCAAAATTGCAGGGGTTTCATCTTCACAAACAATCAGTCGAAAGATGGTGTGTGATATTTGTACTGTCATCGCCAGCCCCGCACCCGAAGAGGTGGGCCTTCCGGAATCCTCGCGCAGTTTTTCAGCACATTAACAAGAAATTTGGAGCGCACCTCGGTAATGATCTTCATAATGACCAGGCCTCTGCATATTGTCGCATGACTGAACCTTGACCAGATCAGACGCGTCTGAACTTTTGCTGGCCGCCGGGACTGAAAGCAGGCCGCCGGGACCTCTGCACACGCTGAGTTGTTGTTCCTTAATTAAAGGTTCAGCCAACTTCTTGTTATTGACAACTTTTGATTCTCAAATTCTCAAAGTAACGAAAAACTGTGAGGAGGCGCGATGGAGGGTCAGGCACTTCTTGCCGGTAAGCGCACGCCCTGATGGGCAGAATGTAGCTAGATTCCGTTCTATTTCGCGCACTCATTTGCCCTGTGCTGGCGAGCAAGGTCAAATGTTGTTCGATTGCTCTCTTGAGGCTGGGCTGTGCGGAACAGTCCTGCTACGTTTGGCATGCGAGCGCCCGACACCGCCTAGTCTGATGGGCAGCGGCCTGATTTGAAGCACATTGCGGGCTCCTTCGCGTATATCACTGTTCCTTTGTCATGCCAGGGGCTCCGCGCCACGAGCATTTGGTGCAAGTGCGCTACCTGATTTCCTCGCTGCCTGAGAGCCCTGACGGATGACTTCGGGAACACAGGTTCTCGGACGCGTATTGGTCGCCTTGCTGCCATTTGCGGGGTAGCAGCACTGGCTGGGATGCTGGTCGCGCTGGTTTCACTGTCGGGTTCGCCTGTGGCGCCGCGCCGCTTCGGGTTGGAGCAGGCTATGCGCAAGCACATTGGGGAAGCGTTCAAGCGCGCGCTGGTAGATAAGCATGCGCGTGTGGCGCTGAAAGCACAACTTACTATGCTTTGCGACGAGGGCCGTTCGCATCCTGAGTACTGGCAGCTCAAGGGCTGGCTTGACCGCATTGATGGCGGCGAGGACGACGGGGACGTTCTCAGTGCGGACGGGAGCTTCGACGAGTCATTCGTGGGGGATACGACCGGGGCCTCATACGAAGACCTCCACATGGGGTCGTCGTTCCACTTCAACGATAACTGGGACAACTTTGACGATGGAATGGATAACTGAGTTTGTAGGTACGACCGCGAGTGGACAGCGGTGGTCCCGACGCGTCCTGCATCGGGTCAGCGCAGAGATAGGTTCGAATACATTGTTGCTGTGGCATGATTTCCTTCGGTAGGCATGGCACTGTGCAATTTCCAAGATGCGGACAGTCTCCGGCATGCCATTAGGTGCTACCTACGCCCTGCGTGACGTGAAAACAGAAAAGCTGCTGACAAGAAGCATCGAAGCATCGTCTTCTGAGTCACGTGCGGACAGGGATAGGTCCGAAACCAAAACAGAGAGCGAGAGCACGCGCGCGCGAGAGAGAGTCCTCCGACATTTGTAAAGCAATCGATCGGAAACCTAGGGGCCACGCCTGCTGGTGGAGCTCAATCAGCTTGGTTTGGAATCCAAACTTTGGATCTCGCGCACGGGCCCGGTGTGGGCTCGGGGCTTTTGCCCCTGCTCCCGCTGCTCACGTGCTCGCGTGCCGTTAGTGGTGTGGGCCTGGGACCTTTTTGTTATGCGGCTTGTTTGCTGCGGTCTCACGGTGAAGTTAGGGACTGGAGAGCGAAACGAGCGCTAGAGAGAAAGATACATTTCCGTCTTTTCGATTATTATCACCGCACGAAGCAGGCTTCTTTTACCTCTCTTAGAGAAGAGGATCTTGAGGCTCGCGTCGAGGAGGCACGGGTCCACGGCGCTCAGACCAGAGTGCGAGAAAGAGTCTCTCGAAAAGGCGACGCACTACCGCCCAATTTCACCACGCACAACTCTTTGGGCACGCTCTGCAGTTGCAGCTCAGTTGCAGTAGCTCTGGGTCGGGCAGGAAACACCTTGACAGAGGATTGATCAACGGACGCGAGTCCCAGTGCCGCCATGGGCACGGCCGAACTCGAGGAACGCAGCGACGCACCTTTCCAGACGAACACTCTGTCTGATTCTGACAACGCTAGTCTCGACGATGTGTCGACCGGTGAGGGCCAGGCTGGTGACGCACTGGGCGGGCGCGCTCCTTCGCGGGCAAACAGAGTGGATTCGCCCAGCGCTCCCCGTTTGGCACCATCAGGTATGCTTTCTGCCATCAGACACACACTGCTTGTTTTTCAGGGCGTCGCATTGTGATGTTGCAATTCCCGTTGAAGTCCCAGCCTCCGTTTCACCAACGGGAAGTTTGTTCCGGTTGGTGATGAAGACACGGTGGCTCACTGGGTGTACGGCGGGGCGGCAGGATTCCTGGCGAAAGTGAAGAGTTTGATGAGTCTGTCGAATTCCAAGAAGGATGCGCCGGCAAAGCTAGCTGTTGAACGCGAGCGGGTTCTAGTCCTTGCAAAGCATTGTTGTTGTCGTGGCTGTAGCTTGTTGTCGCCATGTGCGAAGCGCAGGCCACCACTGACGTGTCAGGAGTGTGCGCGCAGAGACTCTTCGTGTGGAAGACAAAGCTCAAACGCAAAATTGCACCGACCTATGTCTCGCCCCGACCGATCATGCGCATGTGCCACCGCCGCCGCCGCGTCCAGCCATTGGCGTCCACACCGTGAAGTGCATTTGTGCCCACTACCGCGACTTTACGGGCGGCGCTTAATCAGCTAATTTGACTTTGCTGAACCAAAAGCTTGTGTTGCTGGCAGAATGCGGGGGCGGCCAAGGCTGCTAGCCAGCAGGATGAGCCGCCTCCTGGCTACCTTGGAATCGACTTCAAGAATCGCTCTGATGGAATCTTGGTGGTTACCGGCATTGCGCCCGACTCACCCGTGCATGGAGCCTTCGAGATCATGGTCGGAGACGTGATTCTCGAGATCTCGGGCTTCAATCTTGTGCATCTCACAGGCGACCAGGTGCACAAGCCGGCCACGCACATCCTGCGCCCGCAACGTCTTCCTGATCGAAAGTTGACGAGGCGAACTTGTGACTTTCAGGTGTGGCATTTGTGCCGGGGTCCAGCAGGAACGTCGGTTGAGTTGACCCTTGCAATTGAGTGCTTCCCGCCCAAGGGTCAGCTACAGCCGCTCATGCAAGACTACATAGCGCAGCAAAGACTCGCCAATGGCCAAGTGATCGCGGTGGCGCGTGTCGAACGACACACCCCGCACTCTGTACTGCATCTTCCAAAACTCGAAATGGAGAGCAGCACCCTAAACAGCTCAACCACCTTGGACCGTATCGGGTCGGAAGCGTCGAGCACAGGCGGAGAGGCTGCAGAGCTGGACGAGGAAGAGCGCTCAGCGAGCTTCCATGCGACACGCGCACTTTTCGCGGGAGAGAGGCGCAGTAATGGAAGTCGAGGGGTGGATCAGGCGCTTTCTAATGGCGCCGAGAATGCAAGGCTAAAACTAGCGGGCCAACCGCTTTCCGGTGATGACTCTCCTGGTGAAATGCGGTCTAGTGGGACGAGTGGGACCAGCGATACTCTCGCAGCCCACGGGTGTTCATCTTCTGACGCGACTCCAAGAGTCGCGTCAGAGGGTTTGGCCCTAGCAGATCTTCAGATGTGAGCCAGTGAAAGAGTCGCCCCCCTAAGAGATGAAAGTAAACGCGTGTGTCGTGCTCGCTTGTCGAAGAAGGGGCAGAATTCCAAATGATGTGGACGTGTCACGTGCGAGGGATTCAGCGGGGGAGCTTACCAGAGCTTGAAGCCCACACTTCAGAGGCAAACAGACATGTGAGACATCTTTTTGATAGCCAGTGCATGCATCAAAAGGTAATCCAGCATCTCAGAGATCGAAATGTAATCCAGCATCTCTGATACCCCATCTACCCACTCTCAGCGCAGAGAAGTTAACGTCTCTAATCGTCATCCATGTCCTCGTCAAGTTCAGCCTGCGGCATATTCATGTGATAAGTGCGCAGTTGAGCCACCAGACTAAAACACCATGCATTGGTGTCGGGAGCGGCGGAAATGGCCAAGAATGCGGGTGAGACCTTGGCCTCCTCTTCTGCCTTCGAGGAGAGCTCCCTGGGCACCATCTTGTGCTTCCACCCGGATTCCTCGCAGATCCAGCTGAGCTCGAGCTCGAATTCCTTGTCTTTCACATCATCATGCACTGAGTGGATCGTTCGGGCCAAGTCTTTGAGGACCTCACGGCACGTCAGCTCAGACAACTTGAGCTTCTCGAGCTCCACCTTGGCGGGCTGCTTGCCCTTCCCGATCGCGCACCCGTAGTAGTTGTACGTCAACCCCGAGGGCTCAATCATCCAGAGCGAAGGCCCATCCTTGTCCACCGCCCCAATGAGCACCGAAACACCAAAGGGCCGCACCGACCAATAGCACGTGTAGGCGTGCACAAACCCAGCCAACCGCTCCGCGAGCACCTTCCCCGGAATGGGCTCGCCGTAGAACTCTTTGTACGCCGCCGCCTCGTCGCGCGCGCGGTTCACAAGCTGCCTCCCATCCGCCAGTAGGCCTGAGATCGCGATCCCTACGTGTTCGTCCACTGTCATGATGCGCCGAGAAGAGCCCTCCACGAGCATTTTGCTCACAATCAGCTTCTCAAATCCCAGCACGACTCCATCCTTGCACCGAACGCCCACTGCCGTCCTGTTACGTAGGGCAAGCAGTCGTCAATACAGATCAAATTCCATCATCTTCAACCCACCAACTGGCTACGCTATCTCATCAGCAGTGGGAACGCCTGCATTCGGATCCTGCCGTGAGTTGAGGCGGGTGGGACGCCAGGCGAAAGAAGCGTGGGTACATGCAAGGGCTCGGCACCCGCTGCTCTCGACAGCTTTGCCCGCGTATTCAACTTGAAACACGCGCCCATCAGGTGAGTAGCTCGTACTGTACAGGTCGTACTGCGCCGAAGCAAAAACACGCGATCACAATTCGCCCGCGCCAAGAGTTCAGTAGGGCACCAGTACGCATCACAGCGGAGGATTAGCACAATCTGAGGCGCTGCACAAAGACAGAACCGGTAAATTATTGTTGCTATCCAGAGAAAGTGATGTTTGGCAAGGTTGAGTGGCGGCATGGGTACTCACGCCCGTCCCGATCGAGCTCATTTCGAAGGCTGAGAAGGGCGAGGTGTCCTCAAATCCCAATTAGAGCTGTGTTTAGGGGGTACGTACAGGCAATCCCATGGCGGGCCTGAATCCGCCTCTTGTTTTTTCTTACTTGACCGAACAGAGGCTGCCTTACTCGGGCACCATGATGAACTTCAGGGCAATCGCCATGATTGCACTCGCTTCCTCCGTAGAAGGGTTCTCCACAATTCAGGGGATGGCCTCCGTGCACCAGAATTCAGGCACTGCACGCCTGTCACTTCGAGGCATCACGCAGTTTGCACCTCTCCGACTCCGCTCGCGCGCGGCCAGGTACAGTACGGGCGCTCCATGTATTGATCCCTTGTACCGAGGACCGTGTTCTCTTCGCATGGGTGAAGTAATCAACATGCGCTAGAGACCCCGCCTCTTTGCAGATATTTCTGTCTGGACAAGGGGCTTACGTTGCTTTCTGAACCAATGTTCTCGGCAGGGTTTTCCGGAACTGCCGCCCTCACGGCGCCGCGCTGTGCGCACTCCGAATGAGTGACGATGCGGTAAGCCCTACCGCACACAGTCTGTGACATCAAGTCTTCGATGCTCGTGTGTTCATGCTCGAGCGTTGGGGTGCGAGCATTGCACCTGCGATTCATCTTCACTGCTGTTCAGGTGGCTGAGGGCGATGTGATCGGTGTACGGTACAAGGGAACACTTGATGACGGATCTGTGTTCGACGAGAACCCCGAAGGCCCACTACTTGAGTTCGAAGTGGGCGCAGGGCGGGTGATCCGCGGCTTCGATGACGCTGTTATAGGTCTCAAGCTCGGCGAGTCGCGAAAAGTAACGTGCGAGCCCAAGGATGCGTACGGTGAGTATGATGAAAAAAATGTGGCAGAGGTGCCTATGGAGCAGATGCCAACGCCGCCTGACGGGGAGCTGAAGGAGGGGCTAGTTCTTCAGCTGCAGGGTGGGCAGATCGCCGTGATCAAGGAGGTCTTCCCAGTAGCACTTTGGTGCCCAGTGCGCCAACATCTCCGCCCCTTGTTCACCAGCACACTGAAGACACACTGCTGGCAGGTCGGTGAAACTATCGTAAAGCTAGATGGGAACCACCCGCTCGCTGGCAAGAGGCTCACTTTCGACGTCACTGTGAAAGAGATCAAAGACCGAGCAGAGGTGCTTGCTGGTAAGCTCAAGGAGATGACCACGGTGCTTGACAACCCAGTCATGGCGATGCTCGCGGCCGAGGTTACCAAGAACGAAAACTACGTTGATGAAGTGCGCAAACAAATTGACGAGGCAGAAGACAAGGGGGCGACGCTGAATGATGTCATCAGGTCCGAAGAGTGGATCACTATCACAGCTGCGCTGATGAGCAACCCGCAGCTGCAGCAACTCCTCGCAAACCCTGCAGCAGCTGCTGAAATCAAACGCCGCATGGAGGCCGAAGATGCCGGTGGCGTCACTGCAGACGCAGGCAGCGCCGTGCCGGAGGCAGAGTTCTCTGAGGACAAGTGATTGCCTGGTCCCCTGGGCAAGGCAAGACGCAAGCTTGCCGTCAAGCGGGCACAGAAAGCGTTGCGGTGCAATGAGCGCCACCGACCGGCTGGGAATAAGATTGTTGTTTAAGAAAGGCTAGTATTGTTTTCTGAGCCATGAATGCACTGCGTGTGCCCCTACGAATACGATGTACTTTGATCGACGCCGGACACCCACAACCGACTTCTCGAACCAGGCTGGTGTCAGTCCACCTTCTTCACACGTGCAAAGGCGCCGCCCTCCCCTCCTCCCCCAACGTGTTCAAGAACCTTGCCATTGTGCCGCCAAAATCCGTCTGTAAGCCTACGGCTTGTGTCAGAGTGCCACGGCGGGATGCAAAAAGGTGCAGCGCCACCCTGGTTCCTACAACTCTCTCCGCGACGTCTCGGGCGCCATCGTGCCCCCGTGGCAGTTATCACGCACCACCTCCGTCACGCGAGTGCGGCTCGCCCTTGATACGCCGCTTCTCTCGCAGGATACCCCGCCGGCGCGCCG
>Ga0209335_10005647_pt1 | contig 11406 bp, 15 predicted proteins | sample COG_09_FD_184753 | JGI IMG/M metagenome (GOLD analysis project Ga0209335, IMG submission 184753) | Pelagic Microbial community sample from North Sea - COGITO 998_met_09 (SPAdes) (version 2) | ecosystem: Environmental > Aquatic > Marine > Neritic zone/Coastal water | place: Helgoland, sampling...
CGCAGGGCTGAAAGCATCGATGTGTGCGAAACTTGAAATAACCACCAGCGCCACCAGTGCGCGCAAGGCGGCCGCCATCGTCCCGAGCTGGTGTCGTATAACCCGTACCACAAACATCATACGTCTCCGCGCTATTCGTGCGAGCAGTAAGTATGCGGCCAGTAAACGTGAAACACACTATTGCGTCCATTGAATGCAGCGCAGCTTCTAACTAGTTCCTTGTGAACCCAGAGCTGCGTTTGATGTCTGGATTAAGTCAACAACTCTTATTGACTTCTTGAAATCCTGAAGGTCTATCACGAAATTGGGGGGCGCAACGCCTTCTCATCGACGAGGTGTGCCGCTGAAGAGCGTTGCGCACCTGTCCATGGGGGAACCGGCCACGAAGGTATTTCGCTGCTACTTGCTTGGTTCAGGGAATATCCGTGGCACGGCTATGGGGGTTTCAGATGGGCTAATATAATTTTGTTGTGACTGGTGCAACCACCCGATTATTGCGCAGGTGCCCATGCAAGGACTTGAGGAGCTTGAGAAGTTTCTTGTAGCGCATACTGTAGATGACGTTCCCATCCCGGACAAAAAAATTGCCTTTATCTCTGAGGCCATGAATCCTGGTCGCTTTCTCGCCCATGCCATGCCTCTGCCCTCAAGAGTTTGGGGGGCATTTCTCGAAGCAAAGTTTCCGCATACAGTCAGAAGACGAGAACGATCGCCCCCGATGGTAGTACAGTGTAGCTCTGGCGTACTACATTGTCCTGACAAACAACACACGCAGCAGGGGAGGCGTTCCAGGTGCTGGTAGACAACGGAGTGCGGGCAGCGCCTGTGGTGCGGGACGGTCGGCCGATCGGAACTGTGGATCTGCTTGACGCCTGCAAGTAGGCCCCCGCAGCCCTTGCTTCCGGCTGTCACCATCCCGCATGCTTCGCAGACACGGGACTAGCGGTTCTGATGGATGCACTCTGCCCCGCTTGCAGTTACTTGGTGGACATCAGCGCGAGCACCGCGCCTACGGCATCGCCGCCTGTTGACCCTTCCTCGGAATCAGCCAAGATCGGTCGCTCTCCTTTCATCCCAGTGTACCCCGAAAATGATAGGTGCTGCACTGGCCTTGTGAGTCCGACGGGGCAATGCCCCCACAGGCCACAGCCACAGCGCCCGATGACTGAAATGGGGCGTGGCCAAGCAGCTACGCTGCTCCATTCGCATCCGGACTGGAATACGCCCAACCAGGTGGGTCCATTTGCCGACTATGATCCTTCAGTGTGGACAGGGCCCATCCTTGCATCGTAATCGCGTCGCCGGGCCCTGATTTACCTGCGAGGGTTGGTGGGCAGATTGCGGACATGGCCAAGAAGCGGCCGTTTTCCCTGTTTCCTGAGAAGACCCCGCTAATCGACGCAGCCCTTGCACTCTCGCGCGGAAACCACATAATCGGGGTCTCGACCGCCGCGGAGCCGACCAAGGTCGAGCGCATCATCTCACAGGCGCAGCTGTACTCCCCGCGCCCGATGCAACTCAATCCCGAACCTCCGCCGACCCGCGCACCTAGTGCTGAGCGCTGGTGTTTGCTCTCGTTGTGCAGAATCACATTTTGCCAGACGCAGTTTGAGAATCTCAAGGTGCCGGTGGACATGTTGATGACCTCGCCAGTATTGTCGGTCAAGTGCAAGGACAAGACTGTAAAGGCCTTCAAGATCATGGCAACAAAACGCATCAGCGCGATGTCGGTTGTGGACGAGAGTGGGGAGGTGCAGCACAACGTTTCCACGTCTGACATCAAGTCTTTTTTCACACCTCCCTTTGAGAATCCTCATTCAGCGCTGCAGGAGCCCATCGAAGACTTCCTGATCCGCTTACGTGCGCGGGGTGCTGCTTCCAAGACTCGCATTCCAGTGTCAACTTGCCTCAAGGGCGAGGAATTGTCGTCTGTGGTCGCGAAGCTGAATCGCGCCAAGTACCATCACGCCTGGGTGGTCGGCACGGACCGCAAGCCCGTTGGCGTACTCTCTCTCACCGATGTCTTCTCGCACATTTATGGAAAGTCCGGCAAATCCAAAAGCCGATCGGGGTTCTGCTCGGTCCAGTGAAACAGGAGGTGCTCGGCACGGGCTGACACTCCGTTTGTGCAGCAACTCGCTGCCTGGCGCGGACGGGGGTAGTATCGCGTCTGCCGCGGACCGCGGGCGCAGATTGTGAAAGTCTGCTGTAAACTTGGGCGCGCCACAAGTGTCTCACGTGAAATGAGGTTCTCTTTTACATTCCCGGTTCTAGCGGACTTCGTCGCGTCGCAAAACAAATCGCTAATCGCACGTGACTTGCGATCGGCATGGTCATGGCTTCATCATGCCTGCCTCATAGAGGAAGAGCTGGGTAACCCCAACGATGACAGGGTTCCATACGATGAGATAGCGCACCGCGTCGAGCAGATTTCCGAACATGAGCGATTGGTTTTCCCACGGGTTGGAGAGCATAGATTTGAGCGACACCTTCTCAGAGCAGAATGGACATGTCTCCTTCTTCCCCACAATCGTCCAACCACGTACACAGAAGTCATGAAATGCATGCCCACAGGAGAGTGTCACAGTTCGCTCTGCGGTAGCGAGCGCCCCGACGTCCTGGGGCTGTGTTGCTGAATTGACGAGCGCCCAATCGTAATTCAGCGCGTCGCGACAGATAAGGCACACTGTCGGATCGTAGCCGTGCTTGGGCATTTGTCCCCTCTTGCCATATCCCATGGAACTTGCCATTCGGTCAGTGCACATCTCAGAGCAATCCCGAGAAAGGATCCCGAAATAAAGTCCGGAAAAAAGGAGAATCCCACCTGCGTGCAGGATGAGCGCGTACTCAGCTCGGAAGTAACGGAAGGGAGGAGCATGGCAGAATTCATACCGTACACAGCGGCCGTGTCAGCGAGGCCCACTAGCTGCGGGAGTCCGAAGAAGTCAAGCATAATCAGCGCATACCTGCCGCAGGTCCAAGCCATGCAATTTACTAGCGCGAAGCAGCGCCCTGGAACTTGTGTCGGAATGCAGGGCGTCGTGCGGACTCCCTTGTTTTCAGAAATTGATGCGCAGCAGACGCTGAAGGAAAGATGGCGCCCCAAACTGGTCGGGGCTTGACCCAAGGGCGCCCGAAGAATAGGTGAGTTTGAAGGCGTAGAGGAAGAATGCGTATACGAGACGGGGAGTCTTGTCTGGGAGGGGGCGCCGGGTGGCGCGGAAGATCACAAAGGAGGAACAGGCAGTCCAGAGCGACCAGGCGAAGAGCAACCGCCAGAAGTGCAGCGAGGTCGAAAAGAGGAATGGAATCAGCCAGAGCCCGAAGAGAGTGACCTGCATACCCAGTACACACCACGCTCAATGGCCGTCGAATCTGCCGGCAAAGCTCAGACAATCTCCCAACCGTCGAGGGTTGATTGCCAAAGCAGAACTGAGCCTCCGCAGGCATAATTGCCTATCCCATTTTACTTCATTGCATGAGATGCGGGCGTCCCTTTGCGGGTTTTGCTGTAGCGTGGGTAAGTGGTTCAGGGCGTTCCTGCTGGTAGCTCCGGTAATGCTTCTTTTTCCAGTACACAAGCAAGCACTGCGCAACCATCATCAGGAAAAAGAGAGTCATGAATACCTGAGCACAGTAGCATATCAGTACTGAGACGATGGCCGTGACAATGGCCTGCACATTCGCTTTTGGCGCGGTGCTGGGTGCTGCTTGCTTGCTGCCTAGTCGTGGGTTCGCTGGGCTCGGACCGTCATGGCCTTAGCCTCCTCTGCCTTTGTCAGACGGCGCGGTTGGTGCCGTACATGCATGACATGCACACCATCTGTTCCCACCGTTCCAATCTTCCCGCCCTGGAGCTGCAGCTCTGCAACATCAACTGCGCCATCGGTAGGGCTCATTGAGAAGGGTGCAATGTGGTTTCAAGTCGCACTCTCAGATTTTGCAAATCTGAAGCAGTGAAGCAGAGGTGCACAGCAAGGAATGTGACAACGAAGAAGCGCGCCGTCTCGATTTTCGATCTAGGTCTGGATGGACTGCTTCATAATCCACACAATTCAGCGCTGCTGCTCGCCGCCCAAGCAATCAACACCGTAGGTACAGAATGCTGGTAACTAGGGAGAGAGAGACCGTGTGCTGATCCACCAATGGGAACGGTCGCCGATACGGCGCCAGACCCCACCATGCTGGCCACCTCTGCCCACCTTGGTTGCCGTCCGCACAGGATCGCCCACGCTGCGTGGCGCTACCAATCCAAAGTCAAATCTCCGAAAGGCCCCAAAAGTCAAATCTGCGTCCGAAACCCTCGTCACCGTGCCAGACCTTCGGCAGGGTGGGCCCGTTGCTGCACCCTCAGCACGGCCAAGGGTCCGCAGCCCTCACGCCCGACTTCACCACAGTCCACCCGGTACGCAGGAAGCACGGGGCGCTCGCTTAAGATGAGGGGGCGCTCCCGAACGATTGTGCCTCGGGCACTCGCCTCACCGTGAAGAATGCATTGGGCCACGCCCTTCACTCCCCCGCAGCCGGCAGCCTCTCGGGCGCAGTCCCGCAGAGGAATTCAAGCCCGCACGGCCCACGCGCTCGGAGACTGTTAGTCTTCTTGGCTTGGGACCTCTCTTGCCCGCCTTCTAAGCACTGTTATTCCCGTGCCGTACCAACCATGGGCTCTGAAGGGCCGCTGCTGTATCCCAACGGCGACGTGGGAACAGCAGGCCTGACGCTTGACTTCACAATTGTCGACCCTGTCAGGAGGAGGGGCACAGTGTACACTTGCAACGAGAACGCGCTTCACGTGTGGCTACGTGTCGGTCACTGACACGTCTGGCGCTCTCCACTCCGCGTCATTGCGCCTCCTCTGTGATATCGCACGCCTCAAGACGGACACCGCTGTAGGCCTATTGGGACTTGTCACATGCGCGGCTTTCTGGCGCTGTCCCCCGTTACTGTAGTTTTCTTCGCTTTACGTTTTGTGACTGTGGTCTGTAAACGGATATTTTCACTCAAACGGGGGTGCGGAGCAGAGGATTTTCAAGAGAGAGAGAGAGAGAGAGAGAGAGAGAGAGAGAGAGAGAGAGAGAGAGAGAGAGGCCGCGCGGGTGCGTGGAAGGGCGGGGAAGTGACAGAGAGGGAGAAACAGCATGAAACTGAGGCGAGAGAGACAGATTTGGGACTGACGCAATTCTTTCGAGATCTAGCCAATTCATCTCGAGATGCGTAACAGCGATAAGTCACCCACACCATGCCACGAGGAGCCATGCATCCTAAACCTTGATTTACAGTTGGTGCTGCGCCACAGTTCCAGTTTGTGCGGGTTCCTGCGGCCACTCTGTCAAGAGCCGATTCCCAGTTGCTGTCCGACCAGAACTGCCGGTCACTGAGACAACGTCTTGCACCTGTAGGCTTGCGTGGCCCGAATGGCCTGTGTGCTGGTGAGGAGCAGTGAGTCCCACACCCAGCTGCGTGTGTGGAACAGCGCCCATTCCGGCATGCCCGACCGTCTGCGATGGACATAGGCCGAAGGCCTCGCTTAGAAGCCACATGCAGTACCGAAATGGGCAGTGCATGGGTCCAGGTGACGAGGGTCAACTTACATGGTGATGGTGTAATGAGTCCTCGGCTGCCGCACGGAGACCTCCATGTGCGTCTGGGGCCGGAGGCGCTTGCTGCACCTCGTGCCCCGGCAAGGTATGGTGCGGCTGTGCCGCCCCCCCACCCCCCTGCACAGGCAGTTGTCCATTTCCCGCGCAATCGGCAGACGGTCGACTGTTCTGGTGACGGTCGAAGGGGCCACGCCCGCCCGTCTCTTCCCAGTGCTGCTTGAGAACCTTGTCGCCGGGGATGAACATTATGACATCCTCCGCCTTCACCGTCGGCGCCGTCTGCCACGAACCCCTTGGCTGAGGCGTCTTGTTCTTCTTCTTGCTTTGCCGCGAAGGACCCCGTAGTGCATCGAGTGCTGTCATGGCTGAACCGCGAGAGCGCATGAAAGCTAGCGCGTCCTTCTCAACCTCGGAGAAGCGCCAGGCGTTGGAACTCTTCCAGACATTTCGCGAGAGCGAGGCAAGGTGCTGTGCCTCGAAGCATGTTGGCGCTAATACACCGCGCGATAGCGCACGCGCTAAATCTTTCATCACCGAGTGGGTCCAGCCCGTCGCCTGAAGAATCGCATCCGCTTTCGCTGCTTCCTGCAAGAAACGAGCCTCATCCTCCGTGGCTGTGTGTGCCAGCCGCGCACCGCCGTAAGAAGGCCCTCCCACTGCAGCAGCCGGGGCCACTGTCTGACCCGTTGATGCTGTTTGGTACGACACAGGCGGATACTGCATTGCAGGAGAGGGGGCGAACGGGTGCATCATGTGTGGCAGTAACGCTTGGACTGCCGCTTTGCCCTTCTTGCCGCCACCGCCCGCATAAGACTGAGAAAAGCGCGCCTGCTGTGCCAGTTGGTGGAAGGCTAGATGCTGCTGCTGTGGATCCATCCGTATTGTCGTGCTGAACATCCGCGTCACTGTTTCTTCACGGCTGCGAGCGTCACGCATCTGCTCTGTCAAGACCTTGATCTCATTCTTGTGTGCTTCTTCTCGTTCTGCGAGCAGACGCTTGAGACGTTCCACTTCTAGCTGCAGCAATTGCGTCCGAGCATCAGCAGAGCTGCTCGTTTCCATGACATCGATGAAGGGCATGTCGCCCGCCGCGGCTCCCTCTGCATCTAGCCGTGACCGCTTTGCCGACATGCCCCCACCGTGAGATGTCGTTGTCGGGGGTAGCAGCGCTGAAGGCGCAACAGACGGTGCAGCACCGACCGCGGGCGCGAGACTTGGCATTGGTTGTATGCCTTCCAAAGACCCACACTCCATCCCAATGGGCCGGACGCAGCTGCGCACTCGTTCTTGGAGCACTTTGCGCTACTAGTGCTACGGTTAGTCGGTACGCGGGGCGGGAACGGTTGAGTAAATTTGTGGCTTTTTGTTTCGCGGGAAAAGCCGTCGGAAGGGACCGTTCGGAAGGGAGACAGACAGTGGCACAGGATGGTTGAAGCGTGCCTCGTCCTTGGAAGGCTCCAGGTTGGCGAGGGGAATAGTACCTTCACTCAGGTGAGCCAGCACATCGCACGCACGACTTGCTGCCCACTCCGGGTGGAAGGCTCACGAAGTCAGGCGTCTTCAGACCTCTCACCCCGTGCTCGACGGGTTGTGCATGAGAGGCAGCGCTCACGTTCACCCTTGCGTTGGCGCAGCAGCATAAAGCCTCTGATTCAGTACCGCTGACGTGAATTTTGTGACTGTGATTTGGGGGCAGGGTGATTTGGCGTTCGTTGTGACCACAGCGACAACCTCCAAGACAGAGGAGCCCAACATCATTTTGCGGGTGCGTTTCTCTCAGAGCTGTGGACCATGCGGTCGCCGCATCGCAGTACTCCGTTGCACTGTTTCAAATTACTATGAAGCACCTTCTATGGCCCATAGGTGGTCTTGCTCTTCTGTATGCAATTGTCGCTTCGCCGCAGCATCTTGTTGAGCAGGAAGCCCCCTTGACACGGCAGGTACGCGGATCTGGGGGGGACAAGATCATTTTCAAAAAACTGTCCATTGTAGACAAGGTTGAAGTATCCAACTCTGGTACAGCTTTGACCATGGAGTTCAGAACAAGCAAGGGCAACAGCACTCTCCGAATCGACGCCACTGGGCAGGTGAAGTTGGCCGAAACACAGCTTCAACCGGCTGAAGTCACACCAGCGAAAGCGGGACTGATGAAGTCTTGTCAAGGCTGAGAGATTTACTGGCACTTTGAATGCAATGTTGCTGCTCGGCCTTTGTGCTGATAAGTGCGAGGGGCGCAGACGGATCGTGAGCAGTTGGATCGACTGCACAAGATCTGCCGTCGGAGCAAGTCGTTGGGCAAGAGTTCCGATGCCTTCCCCCGGATGGTGCTCACAGCCCCGACTATACCCGTGTTTATGCTGTGATTTGGATTGCCGGTCGTGATAGTTTTGAGCGGCCGAGTCAGGAATTAAGTCGTGATTCTGGAGTCCTCATTTCCAGACTTCCGGATGGTGTGTATCCCCACTCACGGGCTCTTTGCCTCACTTCCACACTTTCATCCCCCTTGCGTGTGCTACACCTCGCTTGACAGGGTAGCTTCAATTTTACATAGACACGCTTACTTTGTCTCCACGACTGCAGCTCTGCGCGAAACATACGAACGACAGTGCCGTTCCAGCGGGAGTCGGTCTTATTTCGCTTCTGCAGTTCAGCACGAGCCTGCTACTGCTCTTCAGTCGCAATCCACTGTGGTAGTGCAAGTGCCAGCGTCACAACAACCGACTGCGACACCTTCACCAGCGTTAGCAGCAGACCGGCCGCGAACGTCGGCTCTGTCAACTGTCCCACTTCGTCGGGAAGAAACGCCACAGCGGCAAGTGCAGCGTCCTTCCGTGTCGCTTCCTAGGCCAGCACTTACCAGCAACCCGGCGAAGACCGGAAGCAAACGTTCAAAGGCCATGGTTGGCTCCCGAATCAAATGTCTGAATTCGCTGTCCTTGCAATCGAGGTGCCATGGCACCGATCTGAGGCATGAGGCGACCGTTGCAGGTGGTCGCTGCCGTGCACAATGATCGTTCGCAGATCAGCAATTATGTCAGCGCAGCCAAGTTTGAGCGATCTCCGCTTCGTACGAAGCGCAGGCCTGACTGGGTTGTGGAGGCTGCGAAACAGCGTGAAGGTGGATCGGGCGGGAATGCGATATTTGCAAAACAGCGGGCACAAGGCTCTGACAGCCATTTGCGCTCTGGTGCTCCGTCGTGGTCATACTTCAAAACGCCCTCAGCAATACATATCCCGCCTATGAAAAGGGTATCTGGACCAGGAGGGTTCAAGAATCTGGGCAACACTTGTTACATGTCTGCGGTCGTGTCTGCCCTTGTCTCGCTGAGCCCTTTTGTCGACGACCTTCGGATTTTTTCGAAGCTTTTCGATCGCCGAGGGTCACAGGAAAAGGTCAGCCCTTGCACATTTTCCCTGGCCGCTCACGTTCGTGCTGACGTAGTCCTATCACTTTCAGATGGCAATTCTGGATGAACCCTGTGAGCCATCGTCCAGTAGTGACGTGGAGGAGACCAGAGACAGAAGATTACTGTGCGCAAGAATGTCCTGTTTGCAGCAGTTTCTTGATGTTTGCACCCAGGTATTCTAGACCCTGCCTGCTTAATGCAGTATTATGCGCAATGAGCGGGTTCTTGCGAGAGATCGCGACAGGGGCAAAATCGTACCGCGCCCGAGTCATGCGAAAGGTATCGCTGCAGGTGGATGCAAAGAAGGAGGTTATAGACCTCTCTGGATTCAAAGATGCGCTGTCCGAGACCGCACGGCAGTTTGCTTCTCGAGCTCAGCAGGATGCACAGGAATTTTTCACAGCCGTCCTGGAGGCGCTTTCTTCCGAGACTTTGCGCGCGGCTCGCACGTCTGGGGGCCCTGAGCATGTATCCAGGAAGGGGCCGATGAGTGGAGACACGCAGGCGGCGTTCTCTGACGCAGATCTGTGTGCTCGTTCCTTCGGCATGTGCCTTCGTCACACCCTTACATGCCAAAATACGGTATGCGTGCCTCCCGACTTGTGGACCAGACGGTCAAGCGCTCGAGCGCTGCGAAAAGGCGTAGCTACTTACCTTGTGCCGTCTTTCTCGACCCCTGCTATGCCTCGTCGTAGGTTTTCGATGCTGCGTGCTGCTAGGGCAGAATATTGACTCGATTTGGCCCGTGGTTTGGGGGTTAGGAATGTGCGTATCGTCGGTCGGTGACAGAGCCATTCCGGGATCTTTCTTTGTCTGTGCCGGAAGAAGATGTCGCCGGTGTCGGTCCTGCGGCGCTCGAGACACTCCTACAGGACTACTTCGCCGACACGGAGCTCGAGTACACTTGTGATAAATGCGGTCACAAGAAGGCACGAGCGCGGCAGCGTTCGAGCGCGCTGCCTCGCATTCTTGTCGTCCACCTCAAGCGCTTCAAGCCAAACTTTTTGAAGCAGCGCCTCGAGAAGCTGCACACCCAAGTCAAGTTGCCCCTCAGCATCGACTTATCTGCTTTTACGACATCCAAGACTACTCCGCCCCCTTCTTGCTCGATTCATGTTCAACTTCCTCGTCCAAGTTTCCTTGCGGGAACCTCACTTCCAACCCCGATCCCCCCTGACCCTTGGGACCTCGCTGCTGGAGCTTGCAGCGCTCATTTCCACCAGGGGCATGCGACAGTCTCAGCAAAGAGGAATCAGTTGTCGCCCAGCGCCCCTGCAGAGTGCAGAGGCCCAGAATTGTCTTCCAAATCACGAGATACTGTCGCACGGCGGCTCGGTCTTGGCGAGCAGCTTCCTCCGCGGAAACTGGATTTTTTTGGGGGTGAATGCAATACTCCCGAGCTACTGGCGGGTAGCAAGCGCTGCGTTGAGGAAGAGGCGACAGTCAGTGCGACGTTCGGCTCCGGAAGACGACTCACACAATATGCAGGTGCGTCGAAGGCAAGATTCTGCGACTTCGGGGAGAAGCGCTCGCGCCTGTCTTGCGCAGAGGAGGAGGCCGACGACCTTCAGCGGGCGCTTGAAGCATCGATGGAAGACGGTTTGGCCAGTGTTCGCGCAGCATCGCCTCGAAGCGAGAGTACCGCACGTGCATCTCTGTCGAACTATACGTCGGGCGACGAGCAGCAAGATCTCCGCCGCGCGTTGCAGCTGAGTGCCGAGGCCGCCACCGAGGCCGCCGCCGAGACTGCAGCTGCAGAACAACAATCGTGCATGCTTCGCCCGACGCAGGTGCTGCTTGCTTCTGCCACCCCTGTGGCGTGTGCCCGCAGTCGAAGAGGCGGTATCGGAGCACGGACCGTGCGCCGAACTCTGAGGCTGATGCTGACATTTCTCCACAGGGTGTGGTCTCGACAGGTGCTTCTTCAGCGTTGAGCGAACGGACGGGCAGCGTGCAAAAAGAGCAGCGCGATGAGGTGAGCGAGGATGAGGAAGTATTGTTAGGAGACACTACCGTTCAGGATGAGGAAGCATTGTTTGGAGACACTACCGTTGAGGATGAGGACGACGAGGATCCCGGGGGGGCAGAGATCGCGTCGTCCGTGGATGGCCACTACGCCCTTCTGGCTGTAGTCTGTCACCAGGGGCCGTCGGCCTCGCACGGTCACTATGTATGCGATGTTTGGAATGCCCAAAAGGTTTCAACCATTTCCACTTGTTGCAACAAGTCTCGAACTGACTGCACTGCCAGGCCCGGCCAGCGGGAGCGCTTCTGACCAACTCTTCTCATTTTAATCTTTTTGCAGGAGCACTGGGAGCGGCACGACGACTCGCTCGTGTTTTCGTTGGGCAAATTAGGGCAAGTAGCGCGCCAGGACTGGCAGCGTGGCGCCTACATCT
>Ga0209335_10005655_pt1 | contig 11395 bp, 10 predicted proteins | sample COG_09_FD_184753 | JGI IMG/M metagenome (GOLD analysis project Ga0209335, IMG submission 184753) | Pelagic Microbial community sample from North Sea - COGITO 998_met_09 (SPAdes) (version 2) | ecosystem: Environmental > Aquatic > Marine > Neritic zone/Coastal water | place: Helgoland, sampling...
GCCCAAGCACCTTACGCACCACCGCCCTGCGCCGTGCCTGTTGAGCCGCATGATCGGCCCACGTCGAAAACGCGACCGACAGGACCCCGTTGAGCCATTTCTTGATTGCGAGGTTTCCGATAATTTTCTGCTGCGTTGATTGCAAGGTTCGTGTGAGTTGTCGTTCGTTGTCGTACTTCTGTTCGAATGCTGCTCTTTCGTTTTGCGCTATTTGTAGTTGGTTTGTCAATTGGTCTTCAGTCGCTCCTATCATCTGGTTGCGAACTCTTAATTCTTGTTGAAGTACGTTCATTTCTTCCTCAAGCCTCTTACTGACATTCTGAGCTTCTGTTACCATTTCGAGCGCATCATTTCTTTCTTGTTTATGCGATTCTTGTAACAACCTGCGAACCATGTAGCATTTTTTATGCTGAATAATAGGAGCAATGGAACGGACCAAGCTACCTTCAGTCAGCCGAGGCAGTGGGGTTCTTTTGTCTACGCCAGCTCTGTCATTTAAAAAGAAGTACATTCCATACACTAGGACTGACCTGATTTGTTCGGTCAGAGTGATTTTCTGGCTCTCCTTCTCTCGAAGTGCCTCCTCAAGCTGTGCAGCAAGTGTAGTCCGCGCCTGCTCCAACTCGCGAAAGTGATCTTGTTCCAGAGATTCTACAGCTTGCGTCACACGTTGAGATATATATTCTTCATCGAGAGCGCACTCCCATGCCATGAACGCCAGGCGTTGTCGTGATGCCGTCAGTGTGCTCATGCACCGAGTTCGCAGCCTCTCGGCCTCAAAAGCGGCTGAGGTTTGCAACGCGAGAAGCTGGTCTTGATCAAACAGGCTCTTAGCGACTTCAACATTGACTTGAACCGAAGGTTCCACCACGTTTTGATTTCCGTCGTCATTAAGGGCCCACGCCCATTCACAGATGGCGTCCGAAAGGACCCTCATCCTCTGCGAGCGTAGGCAACGCTCACGAAGTGCAGCGGCCTTCCACGCCGCCGAAGTGTGTGTTCCAAGGTCGTATGTGCTAGCGATAGAGCTCTTTCTGTGACTGGCATCGTCGATACAATTGTCATCCGGCTGTCGCTGCTCATGGTCCACACCATTGTCGCGGGACTCGGTCCATGCTGCAATTGCATCGAGTAGCAGTCTGCGCCTGAGCCGCTGTTTGATTTCGACTCCACGGAGATCAGCTACACTTCGTAGAAAGAGGCTTGCGTGGACGCCGCCACGATCGCCATCGCTCGCCAACGGCATCGCGGCGGCCGCGTGGCTGCCCACGGACCCCCTTCGGGAGGAAATCTGTGGTCTTCTGCGGTACGAAGAGCTCCCGACGGGGATCACGTGACCCCTGTCGGCAAAATCCGGAACCAATTTTCATGTTGGGTTCCTCCGGCTCGTGAGAATGTCGAGGTCGCGAGACCCTAATGACTGGATCGATCCGATGGTAGTGACAGCTCTACTTTTCTGCCAACCCCACCGCTTTGCTCCCTGCGAATCAGAGCGCAACTTTGATATCCCACAGCAGCATGGTGCTTCTTGAGCACACTAGGTGTCTCGCCCATCCTCGACGCAAGTTTTGCTCACGAACACTGAAATTGGGTCGCAGAATGACGTCAGGATCGATATTGATGGGCTCGCATGGGAGTTCTCGAAGCAGGATTAGCCCTCCACCTTCCAGCGCCAGCCGTTCCCGCGATTTTTAAGCATCGGCGACATCATGGAAAATTTTTGAGGCCCCTGACGCTGATCCCTCGTGTTGATGACAGATGGCCTCCACACTAGCAGAGCATCCACTTGTCGTTATCGCATCTCTTCCTTTTGCTGTTACAGCAGGTAGAACTCTTTGCGAAGGGACTAGTCGATGCACCACCAGCTTTCTGTAGATATCTCGATCAGAATCAAGTTCATTTCTTGTGCTTGCCCAGCATCATGAAGCCTCATCATTCTGGAGCAGGGCCAGACTGGAAATCCTGAACAGATCTCGTATGAGCGCATGTCTTGAGTTGTTTGCGTTGCAGGGCTTTACGTGGCTTGGAAGAAGGGAAGACATTGCGATATCCCTTTCAAACAGTACCTTCGTTTCCAATACCGTCTTAAAAGCAGGGCCTTGGTACGTGCTGGGCAATTCATACTGAAAAAGGTAGCGCCCAGCGAAGTGACTCGGTAACTCGATTACTTTGCAACAAGAGCTTCACCGTGGCCTTTCGAAACAGGGGGAGAGTGTTCTCATCGTCGCACTGGAGCTGGGGAGGATGGCGCTCGCCTCGCTACAGAGCATGAAGCTGCACCAGATCGCGGTGTGTCTACTTCTCAATCTCAGTGCCCTCATTGCTCCGACTTTCAAACATGAACGCAGTACTACTGGGGCAGATCCAGAGCGGTGTGAGTAACGTGCGGATATCGCGACAGTTGGTGGGTGGCACTTTGGTGCTTTGGGCGGCGGCGATACGAGCGGGTTTTGGTGCTGTATTTGTGCTGCTTCTTTCGTTTGCTGTAATCTTCTCCAATCTTGGCCAGGTACTTGCCGTCCCCCAGCTTCCCCTCGTCTTTACCGTACTTGGTCACGGACTCTTACGTCTGCGGCGGAGGTTAGCTTGTAGCCGCTTCTGGCTGAGGACGGTTGGCGGCACATAGCGGCGGGCAGGTGAAGCGTCGGCTTACAGCGTCTTCAACCCCAATTTTGGGCACCTCGATGGCGATCTTCGCATGGAGCAGGTTCTCGCGTGTCTGCTTTCGCGTCCGTCACACAAGTGCAGCAATTTCAATACAGGGGCGCTTTTGAGATTCGTGACAAAAGCCAGACTCTTCCTGTTGTAGTGTTGGCATTTTTGACTCTGAACAGTCCTCCTCGGTACAGATTGAGGCCGAGCTACGACATCAGGTTCCTCGAGGCGGCGCGGTGTACGCGCAAGCTGACGAAGCACACCTCGACCCGCACGTAAATCGCCCTAAACGCTGCGAAACTCGAGAGAGGGTCGGCGCCCGTAGACTGACCCGACAATGGTCATTCTCTACAGGGAGGTGTACTCCATCCGAGCGGGCCATTGCAGAAATTGGGCAGAAACGACAGAGTAGAGGTGGTTGATAGCGCGACGGGTGGTCGTCAGAGCGTCAAGGGCAAGCTGTTGCAGTCTTATCTCGACCGCGGTTGGATGCAGACTACTGACGCCAGGTTCTCCTCGCCCACGAGATAGTAGACCGGAGTCACGAGACTGCTTGCCCGAATGCCCCACTGGACGGAGATTCTTGACTGTCATGGACCTTGAGCGCTCTGGGCCCTCTTCCGTCGGGCCAGGTACGAGGGCGTTCGCTACAGCCTCCGACGCATGGGCGGATCAGATGTAGTAGACAGCGACTCAGATTAAATGTCGTTGGGGGCTCAGAATCGAGAACAGACCTGCAGTGTGCAATGAAGCGACAGCTAGCGGTTTGATCTCCCGGCCGATCGCCGCCTTCAACCGCCGAAACCAGGCAAACCCCGCAAAGTCCACACGGCGAACCACCATCAGGGATACTGTGGGCGTGCAGATGCGCAGCTGGTGCGTTTGCTGCGGCATCACGGTGAGGCACACCATCTACATCAGAGCCAGGCCATCCGATATAGCGAACCTTGCTGACCAGAAATTGTTTAAAGGTAGGCGGTAGTGTCAAGTGGGTAGCTTAAGATCTTCATGTCGTCCGTCAGAACCCGCATTTCGCTCACGTCGTTGCCGTGGGGCTCTTGATCCCGCACTGCCTTCACACGGAAACATGGAGCGCAAGAATTCCATCCGCAGAATCTTTGCGGAATTTTCGTGTGAGACGTCCTTCCTCCTCTGCTCCGCTTTTCAGACCGAAAGTCCCCGGGGAGCTCTTGGCGACGCGGGCGGCAGCAACAGGATTGTGGTTGCTGTTTGTGTTTGGATAGCGCCTTCAGACCAACTTTCCTATCTGAGTGCCGATAGGAAAGTTGGTCAGCCGACCCCGGCGTGTGCCTCGAGGAGGACGCGGACTTCTTCGGGGACGACCTGGGGTCCGCCAAGGCCCCGACGCTCGTTTCCCAGCCTGTGGTCACTCAGCCGTGTTCGGCATGAAACAACGCTGTGCGATCATAGGTCCAGTCTGCGAACCTCCATAATTGCGGACCGAGGCCGTGTGCGCGCGACTTCGATCGGGCAGCGGGAAGTCTCTGTGAGCAGCGGCATGACTCTTGACGCAGGCTCCAATAGGACTGTGGGGACTGATGGATCCTGCAAACATGAAATGCGCTACGGGGACAGTGTAGCACTTGCGAACGCCGCTGGGGGGAAGGAGGAAGGGCTCCATGATCTTGGTATCAGTCCGGGAGACGTCAGGTTGGAAGCCATCTCAGCTAAAAGTTCTATGCGCCTGAGTCTTCGCAAGGCCATGGGTGATACAGATACAAGTTTCGTCTTGAGCGGGACCGAGCAAGAGGTCGACAAGATGTTGGACCTCGACCCAGACAGCTCTGCAGCGCGAAGGACAGACCGTGAAGCGCTGGGAGAGATGCACGATCTTTCTTGCGACGGAATTGGATCCCCTACCTTGCGCGGCTTCCACACACATGAGAGGGAAGTGCCAGGGAAATCAGCTGATTTTGAAACTGGAGATGTGCGAGTTGCGAACTCTAGTGAAGGATTGGAACCGGGGGATAATCCTGCGAGTTCCTCGACTCGTTGGAAGCCTTTCGGATTAGCGTTGATCGGAAGAAGGATACGGGTACGTAAACACATTTTTCTTTGTCTGCAAGATGTAGAAGTGAGTGTTAGCCGGCGCGACTCATTGCGACGAGCTCATGTCACCTGAATCGTCAGACTGCCCTTTTCCTCATAGGTGTGGTGGGACGGAGAAAACGAATGGTTTCCAGGAGTGGTGAGAGTGCCCTACCCCGTGGGTGCGGGGTGTATCGCAGGTTAGGGTAACCTTTCTGGCAACCTCCGCGGAGATGCTCACACAAAAACTGCTCTGTAACGTCCTCAGGTCCGCAGCTACTGTCCAGACCGCCACAAGGAGGAGGACGGCAAGATCTTGGGTCCTCCTACATACAGGGTAATTCTGAAGAACCCAGTTTTGCTTCTGATTGGCTTGAGGAGCGCCCACGGACTAATCACAATTACGGCGGGCAGGTTGCTTATGACGATGGCGATGAGTGCTACGAGCACCTCAACAGCATGGCGTGGGAGCCAATCGACGAAGACGCTGCCACTGAGGATGCCCAAGCTAGGTCTACCATCACGTCGTTCACTGAAAAGCCAGCACATGGTGCAAAAACAGCAAATGCTGTTGCGTCCGTCCCGGCGCGGAAGCGAGCAACAGGGGCATTCGACGTCTCGGGTCGTGACTACGCAGAGGTCCGCAACGTCGGAACTGATGTGTATGCTTCCGAGGATATCGGTGTGCTGGATGATATAGAAGAAGAGGCAATGGAAGGCTTGGCTCCAGCGCGTTACGGTCAGGCTCCGCCGCACTCCTCTTTCCGTGCGATATCCGCAGCGTTCCACTTTGTTTTTTTGCGCGCAGTTGTCGTGCTTCTCAGTCGAATCGGGCACGCGCAGAACCCAAGCGGTCACGACAGCGGAAGCCCTCAATGAAGATGCGTCGTGCGGTAGAGGACTACACGCCAGATTCGGACGACAACAACTTCAAGTCAGAGCTTCTCCACATAGCCAAGGGTCTGAAGGATCTGCGAACTCACCGTCTGGGGAAGCGCCGTCGAGAAGCAGCGATCACAAGTGCGGCAGACGGCTGGAGAGACAACAACGACATGGAACAGACCTTGGACGACGGCAAATCCATGGGGTACGTTTTTTGGCGCCCTCTTGTCTCCAATGTGGCTCAGACCAGTGGTTCGGCCCTGCTTGCCGAGCTGCAGTGGTAGACAGACAAGCGGTTGCGTACGATTCTCCAAATCATTCAGCAATATGGCAACTGTCGTGGTCGAAATGTTCAAGTGCACAATGATCCACGGCTATTTTAACAGGTGCGAAGTTGGTTGGATACGGCAGCAGCGTCAACAGATTCGCACTGAGTTGCTCGTCCCTTCCAACGACCCCTTCTTTGTTGGGTCGATCCCTTCCACAGCGCACTTCCACAGCGCCTTTCCATTGCGCCACGTGTCTCAGATCCTTGCCCTTCGCCGGAGGGTCGTCGTCACCTTTGCCCAACCTGTCGTGGCTTCAGCGAGATGGCTTGTTCAGGTCTCCTGTGGACTATGAGACGGCTGAACGCCGCATGGCCGTACTGGGGTTGCAGGTGCAAGGTTAGTGTGAAGAGCGATGATGGCACATGGCAAGGCGGCCGCGTATGTTCGTCCAGGAAAGGCGACTTCCGCAGTGTGAGGCTCGATAATTCGCAAGGGATCGTGACTCTGCAGTTCTACCCGCCAGATCTAAACAAACTAAACGAGAATGGAGGTTATTTGATCAAAGGGTACGAGGGCATTGCACAGCTTTCGACTGGAGAAGACATGTGGAAGCATGCACGCGCGGGCCAGCACGTACGCGTCCTCTACGATGACGAAATTCGTGGAAAGGAAATTCGTGGAAAGGAAATTCGTGGAAAGTACTTTCTGGGCGTTCTAGGTCGCTTTGACGAGACACGCCGCGGGTGGGAAGCATTCTTCGAGGATGGCGAGATTGCCTTTCTCCGTGTGCCCGACCCGGACGTGATGCTAGTCCCAGTGGAATGCTCGGAAGCGTTGCCCCTGTTTGTCCGATCCGACCGTTGGTGGGGGCACATGTATGCGCGACTGCTGAGGGAGCGTCGGGTCCAGCCGAAGCGGCTGAATCTTGACGAGATGGAGCGTTGGGCGCGCCACGAGAGTAAGACTCTCTCGCGAGGCGTGCGCCGCAAGGTATCGGAGGGCGGCGGAATGCGAGGCACTATCAGCGGAGCTGGAAGTGGTGCCCGGAGCTGGGGTCGCGGTTGGGCCAGTGACACATCCGACTCAGAGACCGAGTGGATGCCCGCAAAGCGGAGCTGGCGTGGGCGTGGGCGTGAGCGCCTCAATGCTGCGCAGCGGCAGTTGGGAGGAACCAAGTTGCAGCAACTTGAGGCTCTCTTCGACGGTCGAAGTCTCCGAGCGATGGCACAGTCTTCAAGGCTCAAGTGGCGGGTGTGCGCAATCGCTGGCCGCCCCTGCCGCAAAAATGGTGCCTGCAGCTGCAGCTGTGCGTGGCAGTCGCTTCCAGCTTATCAGGCTGAGAAGTCCAGTCATCTCCCCATCGACAGCATGTGCTCGGGTGATGCGCCTTCAATTAGCTCTGAAAGGTTGTATCATATGCACATGCAAGGTCAACCAGCACCTCATCTCAACGGTCACCAAGAGAGCACCCCGGCAGCAGAAGGAAATGAGCGTGGGACTGTTGTAGCGGGCCTTTCCACGAAGGTTCATGATGAGGACAGCAGGAGAACATCAGACTACGAGCGCGCTAAGACGTTGGAGATATCGGGCCTGATAGAAAACCCAAGTACGTTTGTTCGGCCAAACGGGGACGCGATCCCAGGTGGTGGCACCGAAGACACTGCGGTCGACCTACGAAATCAAAATGATGATCGATTTTATGTCGGTGAACTGCATGACGGTGAAGTGAAGGGCCGTGATGAAGACGCAGAAACTTTGCCAAAACATTCTGATCGCTCTTGTCATCTGCTCGACACAGTACAGCCGCAAACCTGGGAAGAGCGGGTCCAGGTGCTTCGCGCTTCTTACGGGTCTGGAGGGCGTATGCCCGCTCAAGGGCCGGGGCTGAACGAGGGAAGCATTGGGTATTCTGATGGGATCTCTGCCGGGTGGCTGCGCTGCTGTGGAAAACAGTTTCTGCGGCGGCAGGATCTTGAGGAGCACTGGCATCGGCACCACAGTGCAGGGGTGGTGCGTGTACCGCTCGAGGACGGTGGAGGGTATGCCAGAAATTTTGGGGTGAGAGAATCCCTCAATGCGCCCCCAAAATGGCCCATACCGATCTTTGACTGTACCCTTGTTCGCATCCAGCGCTTTCGGCTAGGCACATGTTTTGCGGCACATGTTGACCTCGTATGAGAGCAGGTTTTGCCGTTACCGCCAGTGCCTCGCGCAGCCCGGGTGAACGCGGAGCGCGGAGGAATTGCGCTGGTACTGCCGCGAGAGACGGTGGAGGAGGCCGAGGAGCGAGCGGCTCTAGCGCGACGGCGTGCCGGCGGGGCGTGCGGATGTGTGGGATTCGGGCAGTGGACGGGAGCTCATCGGCCAGAGCGCTCGGGCCCACCTCGAACCCACCTTGATATTGAGGCGGGACTTGGGCGCGGAGGCCTTGGCAAGGGGCTGTTGGGGCGCGGGACCGATCTTCTGAACTTCGCAACAGGTTTGTCGGGGGTCGGTAGCGGAGGCGCGGCGGGCGGCGGCGGCGGCGGGATTAGGACGGGCACTAAGCTGCGCGAGAGCGGGCGGGTCCAGATCTCCCGAATCTCGAGGGAAGAGGCTGACAGCGTGGAGGACTGGTCTGGTGAGGACGAAGGGGCGGTGGCGGACCCACACGATGTGGTTCTTCGCTGAGACATCTTGATCGCTGCGATAGCTCTTGATATGTCTGAATGGGCTAGCTCCTATGTTGGCCTCAGATCCAGTAAATTCTCATGATTAAGATTTGTCGCGATGACTCTCGACCCACCGCCTCAGAAATCCCTTGTGACATTCATCAGAAGTATTTAAATTTCACAACAGATCCGCGCTGTCCAATGATCAAGCCTGCCCATGCGGCGAACAGCCGGGTCTATTTTGTGCAATGATCGGATCGTCGCGCAGAGCAACAACGGCGACTGAGCGCGGGGAGATTACGGGATCGAAGAGCGGAAAGAGGGCGACGACGGCCGGGGGAGGAGAAGTCAGCTCCTCCCTGACTTCAAGAAGGAATGCGGCGCGATCGAGTAACACCAGCGCCTCAACGGCTCGCGCAAGTACTGCACGGACGGCCGTGAGACGGCGCAGCTCCGGTAGACGCGCGAGGCAGGTGCTCCAGCAGAGGGCGATCTCTGAGGCGGTGAGAGCATCCGGAGGAAGGGCCAGGCGCGCCAAAGCGCGAGTGACATAGTCGTGGAACGAATGGGACTTCGCGCCGATCTTGCCCACAACGACTTTGTCTTGTCGCAGGTGCGGTGCGGCCAGCGCCTTTAGACTCCGTAGCCAGAGGACTTGAAACGCGGACCGGTACATGTTGTTCAGCTCGTTGGGTTGCAGCTCTGCCTCCCGCGGCAGCGCCGCCGCCGGGGCGCAGCCCAGATTGAATGTGTTGCGTCCGAAGGGGGAGCGTCCCTGCCGCTGTGTACGCACTGCCTGGCTCATCGGAAAACCAACCAGCTGTGTGTCCTTCGGCGCCTCGCAGTCCCCTCGTTGGCCCATCTCGCCCGACTCACCCGTGCCAGTTCTTCCCGGCTCGAGCAGTCCAGGAATTGGCGGCGGGTTGCTAGGCCCAGTCTCTCCGCCGACCTCTGAGAGCAGATTGTAGCAGCAACCAACTACTACTATTGCGCGAACCTCAGCCGCCTCGTGGTTTGCTCTACCCTCCGCGCGAAATCCTCGAAGCATTGTGGCGGCCAGATCTCCGCATGCATGCAGACCTACCGCCACCAGCCCTTCCGCGCTTTCTGTGCCCTTCCCGTCCTCTGAGCTCTCAGTCCTAGCGTCCACTAGCTGTTGTATCTCACCGTGAATGTGCCGCGGCAAAAGCAACTCGTGCAGCGCGCCACGATCCCGCAGATCCACCTTACCGGTTACCGCTGCAAATCCTCTTGTCCCTCCTCGAGTACCGTCTTGTAACAGCGCCACACCACCGCCGTATGGACGTGAAAGATCTTGCACGGTCAAAGCACTGGGACTTACTGGACGCCCCCGGCGCTTCCCTGTGACGAGTCGTTCGACAATCGCGTGCCGTTTGAGCGCCCCTCGAGTGTTCACTGCTTGCGCGTCCACGCCGACAACCCGCAGACCGAGACCAGCCGCAAGCGCCTCACTAAGGTAACCCTTGCCACTTCCACAGTCCACAACAGCCGTGCTACCGCTTGAAGATGCAAGATATTCCACTACCCGGGCCATGATGCGAACTTCATGCGCTTTCTTCTCAGTCATCGCAATCAGTGGAAACCCACCAGGATCCTCTGACCCAAGCAGGTGCGAATCACGTCCGATATCTACTGCCCTCGCCTCACACAGAAATGCTTGCAGTGAGCCTGGAACCGCATGCGTTGAATCTCGTATGCAATCAAGCAGCTTCCCTGCTGAGAGATCAGACAGCTGCGCGCGAAAACGCTCCTTGAGCGCGCCGCGATGCTCAGCGCGCGCGAGGGGTGAGGGATGCAGACCTCGGCATCGGTGAGGTGCTCGAGATCAGCTCGCCAGGCTGGTGGAAGTAATGTCGCATAGAGATCTGCGCTGAAAATGTCTACAAGGCTGCAGCTTGCGAGACGCATATGCTCCTCCACAAACGCGCACGCCCTGCGCCATCATCCACGGCAAGCAATGGTCACCATAGTGTGTAATCTGGATAGATGTCGAGACAGCATGTGCAAACTCATGTCGAGACAGCACGTTCAAAGATCACTCGGAATCGACCTCACGCAGCGCTTCTCTGTCTCCGTGCGTGTCAAAGTGGATGCCCCCAGCGCCTGTTGCACTTCTGCATCTTTTCCAGAGGGGCCTGTCCCGGTCGGAACAGCGAGACCTTGCTCGCGAAAACGTCGAAGTACTTCGTTGGAGTTAACCTGAGTAGCCCCGCTCCCCAAGATTGCGTCAGCTGGCACTCGGTTCCGCAACGCCGGGCGATCAAAATTTCACCCCAGACGACCTTAAGGCTCCTTAGAGAATGCGTTCCAGGCGCACATCATCTGGAACAGGAAGGACATTTCCCACCTTTGGCAAAACACGCTTTCTCGCTGCCTCCATCTTCTCTCCTCTCCGCCGGCCCCGTTCTCGGATCAGGTTGGTGTGCACAAACCACTGGATCCATTCATACATATTTTGTAGGCACCACAGGAGAAGTTTGGAGTTTGACGGACTCGCGGGAAGCACACCCAGCGGGGTCCTTCCTCTCTCTCAAGTGGCTCAGCAAAAATCTTCCTGCTGCAGGCCGAAGGGGCCTGCGGGAGACAGCAAGCGCTGGCCTCGCTGCCACGTCGCTCACGGGCGCTTGGGTGTCACTGAACGCCGCCGTGTGGGGTCGTGGATCGGGCAACGCCTGTCGGCTTGATCCTGTCCCCTAAGGAGCCAGTATGGCCGGATCCGAGGCCGAGCACCAGCGCCAGCTGGAAAAAAATGAACTCAAGCTCAAGCTGCAGAACTACACTGAGGTCTCTCAGCTCCTTCTCCTTCTGACCTTGTTTCGTGCGTGGGGGGGTTGAGGCAGTGTGGGTGCGAAGAAGAAAGCGAGAGGA
>Ga0209335_10005657_pt1 | contig 11391 bp, 9 predicted proteins | sample COG_09_FD_184753 | JGI IMG/M metagenome (GOLD analysis project Ga0209335, IMG submission 184753) | Pelagic Microbial community sample from North Sea - COGITO 998_met_09 (SPAdes) (version 2) | ecosystem: Environmental > Aquatic > Marine > Neritic zone/Coastal water | place: Helgoland, sampling...
CGGAATTGGTAGACGCGTTGGTCTTAGGAACCAATATTTTCGGATGTGAAGGTTCGAGTCCTTTTCGCCCTACCATTTAAATTATTTATGAAAGTTACAATAGAAAATAAAAAAGGTTTAAATAAAGATCTTAAAGTATTTATAGATAAAAAAACTATGAATACTTATATGGATGCTAAATATGAGGAAATCAAAGGAACTGTAAATTTAAAAGGTTTTAGACCGGGAAAAGTACCCCGAGATGTATTAAAGCGACAGTTTGGCCAAGCAGTATTTAATGAAGTCTTGGATAAAGTTTTAAAGGATACAAGTACAAAAGCTTTAACAGATAACAAAATTAAACCAGCAGGACAACCCAAACTAGATCTAAAAACATATGGTGAAGATAAAGATTTAGAGTACGTTTTATCAGTAACCGAGCTGCCTAAAATAGAAGTTAAATCAATAGAAAATATAAAGTTCGATAATTACTCGGTTAAGATTGATCCTAAAGAAACGGATAAAAGAATTAATGAAATTGCAAAAAATCAACCTAACTTTAAAGATGCGGCTGATAAAAAAGCTAAAGAGGGTGACCAGGTTCAATTTGATTACGAAGCTACGGTAGATCAAAAGTCTTTTAAAGGGGGTGAGGGTAGAAATACGCAATTAACATTAGGCAAAGATTTATTTTTAAAAGGTTTCGATAAACAATTAATTGGAGTTCAAAAGGATGATGAAAAATTAGTAGAAGCCGTTTTACCTGAAAACTTTCCTGAAAAAGAATTAGTAAATAAAAAAGCAGAATTTAAATGTAAAATATTGGCAGTAAAAAATCCTGAGGAAGTTAAAATAAATGATGAATTTGCTAAAAATTTAGGTGCTAAAGATTTAAATGATCTTAAATCATTAGTTTCTAAACAAATAAATGATGAATACAAAAATTCATTAGATCGGCTTTCTAAAAATCAAATTTTAAAAGAACTTGAAAAATTGAAAGTTAACGAAATTCCTGTCAACTTAATTGAAGAAGAAATTAAAGTTCTCTCACAAGGTATGTCTGAAGAAGATGCGAAAAAAAGTAGAAAAAATTTTGAAGAGGTTGCAAAAAAAAGAATTAAAGTTGGTTTAATTTTAAACGAATTTGGTGAACAAAATAAGGTGAGTGTTACCGAGCAGGAATTACAATCTGAAGTTCAAAAACAAATAAGAATGATGCCCGGTCAAGAAAAAATGGTAATGGATTTTTATCAAAAAAACCCATCTGCAGTAGCAAGTTTGAGAGGCACTGTTTATGAAGATAAAATTATGAATCTTATTAAAGAAAAAGCTAAATCTAATAAAAAGGAAATTTCTAAAGATGAAGCAGAAAAAATTTTAAAACAATCTCAAGATCAAGATGTTGACTCAAAAAAAGTAATAAAAGATAAAAATAAAGCCGAAAAAAACCCACCAAAAAAGGCAAATGTTAAAAAAACATCGATCAAAAAGACCAAAAAAAAATCTCCAATAAAAAAAGTTAGTAAAAAGTAATCTCAAGTTATATAAATAAGACGAATCAACTTATGATAAATAAAATTTCTGAACATATGAGCAATCTAGTACCCATGGTTGTTGAGCAATCTAACAAAGGTGAGCGTGCTTATGACATCTATTCAAGACTACTTAAAGAAAGAATTATTTTTTTAACGGGTCAAATTAATGATAATATTGCATCTTTAGTAACAGCCCAACTTTTATTTTTAGAAGCAGAAGATCCAAAAAAAGAAATTTTTTTATATATCAATAGTCCTGGTGGCCTTGTAACAGCTGGCTTAGGAATTTATGATACAATGCAATATGTTAAGCCTGATATTTCAACGTTATGTATTGGACAAGCTGCCTCCATGGGATCTTTCTTGCTTGCAGCAGGGACAAACGGCAAAAGATTTTCTTTACCAAATTCAAGAATAATGGTTCATCAACCTTCAGCAGGTTTTCAAGGTCAAGCAACTGATATTGAAATTCATGCAAACGAAGTTTTAGCTTTAAAAAAAAGATTAAATGAAATTTATTCAAAACATACTGGCAAATCATTTGAGGAAATTAAATCTGCCCTAGAAAGGGATAATTTTATGACAGCTGATATAGCTAAATCATTTGGTCTGATAGATCAAGTAGTGGAGAAAAGATCTTAAGATACCACATATTGAAATATGTTTATTCGAAACTTGATATATATGTGTCAATTATATTAAACTAATATCACTGATTCGTTTTAAATTTTATGACTACAAATAATAAAAATATTCTTTACTGTTCTTTCTGTGGCAAAAGCCAGCACGAAGTTAGAAAATTAATAGCAGGTCCTACAGTTTTTATTTGTGATGAGTGTGTTGAATTATGTATGGATATTATCAAAGAAGAAAATAAAGATACATTTGTTAAACACCAAGATGGCCTCCCATCTCCTAAAGAAATTTGCACTGTTTTAGATGATTATGTAATTGGACAAGTTCATGCAAAAAAAGTTTTATCTGTTGCCGTTCATAACCATTATAAAAGATTAAATTATGAAAATAAAACAAGTAAAAATGTTGAACTTGCGAAATCAAATATTCTGTTAGTAGGCCCAACTGGTTGTGGTAAAACTTTACTAGCACAAACACTTGCTAGAATTCTCGATGTTCCTTTTACCATGGCTGATGCAACCACATTGACAGAAGCTGGATACGTAGGCGAAGATGTTGAAAATATAATTTTAAAATTATTACAAGCGGCAGACTATAATGTTGAAAAAGCTCAAAGAGGAATTGTATACATTGATGAAGTAGATAAAATAAGTAGGAAATCTGAAAACCCATCAATTACAAGAGATGTTTCTGGTGAAGGTGTTCAGCAGGCTTTATTAAAAATTATGGAGGGTACCATTGCAAGTGTACCTCCACAAGGTGGAAGAAAACATCCACAGCAAGAATTTTTACAAGTAGATACAACTAATATTTTATTTATTTGTGGTGGGGCATTTGCTGGTTTAGACAATATAATTTCTCAAAGAGATAAAGGTACCTCTATAGGTTTTGGAGCAAACGTAAAAAATACTCAAGACAAAAAGACTGGCGAATGGATGAAAAGTCTGGAACCTGAAGATTTATTAAAATATGGTTTGATTCCTGAATTTATTGGAAGACTTCCAATGATTGCAACTTTGGAAGATTTAGATGAAAAATCGTTAGTCAAAATATTGCAAGAACCAAAAAATTCCTTAACCAAACAATATCAAGAACTTTTTAAATTAGATGGAGCAAAGTTAACATTTAAAGAAACAGCCATAAAAGAAATTGCACTTAAAGCAATTCAAAAAAAAACTGGTGCTCGTGGTCTGAGATCAATCTTAGAAAACATATTATTAAAAACTATGTATGACTTGCCTAGCCAAGAAAATATTGAAGAAGTAATAATTGATGCTTCAGCTGCGAAAGGACAAACTCAGCCGATATTAGTGCATTCAAAAAATGAAGGTAAATCTAAGCCTGGAAAAACATCAGCGGCTTAGTGACCTTAATAAACTATAATAAACTATTGCAATATTTAATTTAATATCCATATTTAGCTTATGGATGTTAAAATTACATTACCTTTATTACCATTAAGAGATATCGTTGTCTTTCCAAGTATGGTGATTCCATTATTTGTTGGTAGAGACAAATCAATTTCAGCTTTAAATGAAGTAATGAAGAAAGATAAAAAAATTATTTTAGTTACTCAAAAAAATTCAGAAGTCGATGATCCTAAAAAAACAGACGTTTTTATGTATGGTTGTGAAGGAACTATTTTACAACTTTTGAAACTTCCTGATGGAACAGTTAAAGTTTTGGTAGAAGGAATTAAAAGAGTTAAAATCGTTGACTTTAAAGAAAATGATAAATTTATAACGTGTGATTATACATCATACAAAGATGTAACTTCTAACGATGAAGATTTATATCCATTAGCAGCTACAGCAATTAGAAGATTAGAAAAATTAACTTCAATAAATAAAAAAGTTTCAAATGAAACTATAAATACAATTAAACAATTAAAGGATCCTTCACATATAGCTGATAACATTGCATCTCATATAAACGCAACAATTTCAGAAAAACAACAAATATTTGAGACGGTAGATATCAAAAAAAGATTAAACATAATTATTAAAATAATGGAAAATGAGACTAGCATAATTGGAGTTGAAAAAAAAATTAGAGGTAGAGTTAAAACTCAAATGGAAAAAACTCAAAGAGAATATTATTTAAACGAACAACTTAAAGCTATTCAAAAAGAACTGGGTGAAATTGAAGATGGTAAAGATGAAAATACAAGCTTAAATAAAGCGATACTAAAATCTAAAATGCCAAAAGATGTTGAAAAAAAGTGCTTACAGGAACTTAAAAAATTAAAAAATATGAGTCCAATGTCAGCAGAAGCAACGGTTGTAAGAAATTATCTTGATTGGATGACAGAGCTTCCATGGCATAAAAAAAGTGAAGTCGAAATAGATTTAACTAAGGCTCTTAATATTTTAGATAAGGATCACTTTGGTTTAGAAAAAGTAAAAGAAAGAATTATTGAATTTCTGGCTGTTCAGAAAAGAATGGAAAAAATTAAAGGTCCAATACTTTGTTTAGTTGGCCCGCCTGGTGTTGGTAAAACATCTTTAGGTAAATCTATTGCTAAAGCTACTAATAGGGAATTTGTGAGAATGTCAGTTGGAGGCATGAGAGACGAAGCTGAAATCAGAGGTCATAGAAGAACTTATATTGGATCTTTGCCAGGGAAGATTATTCAAATGATGAAAAAGGCTGGAACAAAAAATCCTTTAATCTTACTTGATGAAATTGATAAAATTGGTAACGACTATAGAGGTGATCCATCATCTGCATTGTTAGAAGCTTTAGATCCAGAACAAAATACAACATTTAATGATCACTACTTAGAAGTAGATTACGATTTATCTGATGTTATGTTTGTAACTACAGCAAACACTTTAAATATACTTCCACCATTGTTAGATCGAATGGAAGTTATAAGGTTGGCGGGATATACAGAAGATGAGAAAATAAATATTGCAAATAAATACTTACTTCCAAAACAAATTAAAGATAATGGTGTTAAAGAAAAAGAAATGAATTTACAAAGTGATATAATCAAAGAAATCATTAGAAGCTATACAAAAGAGTCTGGGGTAAGAAATTTAGAAAGAGAAATTTCGAAAGTAGCAAGAAAAGTTGTAAAAAAAGTGGTTGCTGGTGAAGAAAAAGAAGTTTTTATAGATCAAAAAAATTTACCAGATTTTTTAGGTATCCCAAAATACAAATTTGGAGAACTAGAGTCCAAAGATAGAGTAGGAATAGTCACTGGGTTAGCATGGACTGAATATGGAGGTGAAATTTTAAAAATTGAAACTGTTACAATGCCTGGTAAGGGAAGAATGCAAATTACAGGAAAATTAGGAGATGTGATGCAGGAATCAGTTAAAGCTGCTAAATCTTTTGTTAGATCGAAATGTCTACAATATGGAATTATACCCCCACTATTTGAAAAAAAAGATTTTCATATTCATGTTCCTGAGGGCGCAACACCTAAGGATGGACCTTCTGCGGGTATAGGAATGGTCACATCAATAGTTTCATCTATTACAAATATCCCCGTGAGAAAAGAAGTCGCAATGACTGGTGAAGTCACGTTAACAGGACAGGTTTTACCAATAGGGGGATTGAAAGAAAAATTATTAGCAGCTCATAGAGCTGGTATTAAAGAGGTTTTAATACCAAAAGAAAATGAAAAAGATTTGGTTGATATGCCAAAAAAAATAATTGATGAAATTAAAATTACACCTGTTGAATTTGCAGATGAGGTCTTAAAAATTGCACTGACTAAGCAACTAAAAAAAACAGAGTGGGTTGAGGTTGATATGACAAAAAAAGATGATAAATCTCAAGCTAGTATTCAATGATACTCAGAAAATTAGTAGATTATTGCAATACAAAATTATTATACTTCCCCAGATAACACGTGAATACAGGCCAGGGAAATAATATGCATAATTAAAATAAATATTAAATTAGGATTTTTACTCATCAAGATTAAACTGAAAGGTAACTGCTTTTCTAAAACAATTTTTTTTCATAATTTTAAACCCATGATAAAAATGCCTTGTATTATCATATATTAAAATACTATTTTTTAGAGTCTTTGGGCTGAGCAAAACCTGCTCAGCGGCATTATCCTTAAAAACAGAAGTACCACCTGAATATTCAATCTCACTATCGTTGCCATCTATAAAATAAATAAAATTTAGATTTAAATTTTTCTTGGTTACACTAATTGTGTCTTTATGAGGTATCAAAAAAGAATTTTCATTAGCTGAGGATGTCACAATATTTTTACATCTTAATTTTTTTTCTTGAAGATTAAATGTACTATTTATTTCAGATTCAAAGTCTTTTGAGATTATATATCGATATAATGCGCCAAGAATTTCTGAGAATTTGAAGCTTGGGTTATGCCTATCTTTTAAATATACGAAACCCATATCATAATTTTTTATAGGGCTTTTGCTCTTTTGAAGAAATATTTTTTTTGGAAATTTTTTTTTAAGTAACGAATAGTAATCATCATTTAAAAAATCTTCTAAAAAAATATAACCTTTTCCTAATATTTCTTTTTTAATTTCATTGGAATTTTTTAGTATACAAGTTTTTATACTTATATTATTTTTAAGATTTTGTTTAGAGAAGATAAAAAAACATAGAAATTTCCTAATAATGTTTGATAAATAAATTTTAGTTTTAATTTTAAAAACTAATAAAGAATTTATTTTCTTTGAAATTAATTTTGAATATTCATGCCGATTATAAAATTTGCCATATAAATTCTTATTAGCGACATCAATCATTTTGTCATTCATATCTGCAGCCATAAAATAAATCCTCTATAATATCTATATTAAATTAATTAAAATTAATTTAAATCAATTTTTATTATTGTTTTTAATAATAAATGCTTCATTTTATCAAAATTTTATTGGTCCTGATTAATTTCTCCTAAAACTGGATCACCTAACCAAAAACCATTCTGATCATTAATTCTATCATTTAAATATTTCTAATTTTTTTTAATATGAATTATTCTTAAGTTTTTAATGAAAGTATTTGTTTTATATATTTTTTCTTAAATCTTCATTAAAGGTGATATTTATGCTACAAACAATTATGATTAATCCTGTAATTAAAGAATTGATAAAATTAAAGTTAATTACAAAAACTAATTTAAAGATTTTAAGTGATAAAACTAGAGATAAAAAAATAAAAGTAATAAAAGATTTAAAAACTAAAATTATATTTTTAGAAAAATATATAACCACTAATGAATATTATTCATCTTTAAAGTATAAAGATGGTGTTAGAAAAGCTTCAAATAAATCTAAAATAAAAATAGCAAACGTAAAATCACTTAATAATAATTTTAAAATACCAATACTTGAGGATGATTACAGAAGAACAGAACAATTTAAAAAAAATTTGAAAAATAAGGATATACTTGACTTTGGTTGTGGGTGGGGTGGTTTTTTAAGAAACATAAAAGATCATAAATCTTTAAATGGTGTTGAATTAAGAAGAGAATGTATAAATTATATCAAAAATAATCTGAAAAAAATAAATATATCAGATAACATTAATTCCTTTGATAAAAAATTTGATATAATCACAATGTTTCATGTTTTAGAACATATTCCTTTCCAAATAGAAACTTTAAAAATTTTGAAATTTAAATTAAAGAATAAAGGAAAAATTATTATTGAAGTACCTCATGCTGAAGATTTTTTAATTTTACAAGATGAGTTGAAAGAATTTAAAAACTTTACATTCTGGAGTGAACACTTAATTCTTCATACATATAAATCTCTTAAATCTATTCTTTTAAAGGCAGGTTTTCAAAATATTAATATCCAATATTATCAAAGATATAATTTTTCAAATCATCTAGGTTGGTTTTTAAAGAGAAAACCAGGTGGCCATAACTTTTACAAAAAAATCGTAAGTGATAAATTAAACTTATCTTATTGCGAAAATTTAAAAAAATTAGGTCAAACCGATACTTTAATTGCGATAGCAACTCTCTAGGAACGTTCTGTTACCGGATTCCTTTAGAAGTAGGCGGATCAGTTTGTATGTATCCGCATTTACTTCGAGGGTAATTTATTTTTGATTTTGCTTTTTCAGCTTTTGTAGAACCGCAAGTATAGATTTTATGAAATCTTTGTAATTATTATTTTTTTTTCATAAATATAAATAATACGTTTAGTTTTTTGTCTTTACTATCATTGTTCTATGAGCAATCTAAAAGCGACTCTTGATATAATAGGTATGCTCTTTGTTCGCTAATTGGCCTCTAACGCACATCTAAATAGTTTGCTTTCTTAATTAAGTTGTTATAAATAACGGGTAATTTGGTTTTGGGTGGTTAGCTCAGTTGGTAGAGCATCTCGTTTACACCGAGGGGGTCAAAGGTTCGAGTCCTTTACTACCCACCAAAAAAACGAAAGTGGGGGTGTAGCTCAGTTGGTTAGAGCGATCGCCTGTCACGCGATAGGTCGAGGGTTCGAGTCCCTTCACTCCCGCCACTTAAAATAGTTGTAATAAATTGCTATTTTAAGGCTGATAATCGTTATCAACACCACTGTATATTTTCAATAATGTGACCTATGAACACTTCATCAACCTATAAAAAATGATATATATTCGTTCATGACTTCTGAATTTTTAAAAGATTATTTGCCTATAATTTTATTTTTAATAATTGCTTTGGGATTAAGTTGTGCATTTATAGTAATTAATTTTATATTGTCTCCAAAAAACCCTGATCCAGAAAAATTATCAGCTTATGAATGTGGATTTGAACCTTTTGAAGATTCAAGAATGGAATTTGATGTACGTTTTTATTTGGTTGCAATCCTTTTTATTATCTTTGATCTTGAAATTGCATTTTTGTTTCCGTGGGCAATCTCGTTGGGAAATATTGGAATACTTGGCTTCACATCGATGATGATATTTTTATTCATACTGACAATTGGTTTTATCTATGAGTGGAAAAAAGGTGCTTTAGATTGGGAATAATTTATTTAAATGAATAATAATAAAGATCAAGTCCCTGAAGAGTTTAAAAAGCTAGCAGATGATTTTAGTAAAAATGGTTTTATAACAACCTCAATAGATAATCTTATTAATTGGTCTAGAGCCGGTTCATTACACTGGATGACTTTTGGGCTTGCATGTTGTGCTGTTGAAATGATGCAAACAGCAATGCCAAGATATGACCTAGAGAGATTTGGAGCAGCTCCAAGAGGCTCACCGAGACAATCAGATGTAATGATAGTTGCTGGAACCTTAACCAATAAAATGGCACCCGCACTCAGAAAAGTTTACGATCAAATGCCTGAACCCAGATATGTTATATCAATGGGTAGTTGTGCTAATGGGGGAGGATATTATCATTATTCATATTCAGTAGTAAGAGGGTGTGATAGAATCGTTCCTGTGGATGTTTATGTTCCCGGATGTCCGCCTTCAGCTGAAGCGCTATTATACGGTATAATGCAATTGCAGAAAAAAATTAGAAACAAAGGTTCATTCAGCAGATAAAATGATAAATTTATTTGATTTAGAAAAAAAGATTAATTCAGAATTAACTACTAAAATAAATACAACTGAAATTAAGCATGATCAGATTTATATAGAAATTGATAAAGAAGATTTGACTGATGTCGTATTGTTTTTAAAGACTAATAAAGATACAAAATTTAGACAACTCATAGATGTTACAGTTGTTGATTACCCAGAACAAAATCAGCGTTTTAAAGTTGTATATCTATTTCTTAGCCACGAATTTAACCAAAGAATTATTTTAAGCTATCTTATTAACGAAAATGAAGTCATTCCATCATTAACGTCAATTTTTCCAGCAGCTAATTGGATGGAAAGAGAAGTTTTTGATATGTATGGCGTAAATTTTAAGGATCATCCAGATTTAAGAAGAATATTAACAGACTACGGTTTTGAAGGCCATCCGTTGAGAAAAGATTTTCCTTTAACTGGTCATACAGAGGTTAGATACAACGAAGATCAAAAAAAAGTTGTGAATGAACCTGTTAAGTTAGAGCAAAATTATAGAAATTTTGATTACGAAAGTCCTTGGGAGGGAACCAAATATATTAAAGAACAAACGAACGATAATGACAAAAAAAATTAAAAACTTAAATTTAAATTTTGGCCCGCAACATCCGGCGGCTCACGGAGTACTAAGACTAATTCTTGAGCTGGATGGCGAGGTAGTAGAGAAAGCTGACCCACATATTGGTTTGCTTCACAGGGGCACTGAAAAATTGATTGAAAATAAAACCTATATGCAAGCAGTTCCGTATTTTGATCGTCTTGATTATGTTGCGCCAATGAATCAAGAACATGCTTTTGCATTAGCTATTGAAAAAATTTTGAAAATTGAAGTCCCTATAAGGGCTCAATATATAAGAGTTATGTTTTGTGAAATTGGTAGAATTTTGAGCCATATTTTGAATGTGACAACACAAGCATTAGATGTAGGGGCACTAACTCCTTCTTTATGGGGCTTTGAAGAAAGAGAAACCTTGATGACATTTTATGAAAGAGCCTCAGGATCAAGATTACATGCTAATTATTTTAGAGCAGGTGGTGTTCATCAAGATTTACCAGCGGGCCTTGAAAAAGATATTTCTAGTTTTTGTGATAGTTTTCCTAAAATTATTAATGATTTAGAAAATTTGTTAACAGACAATAGAATATTTAAACAAAGAAATGTTGATATTGGAATAGTAACCAAAGAGGATGCTCTAGATTATTCTTTTAGTGGTGTAATGATTAGAGGATCAGGTATAGCCTGGGATTTAAGAAAATCACAACCTTATGATTGTTATGATAAATTAGAATTTAAAATTCCAGTTGGAAAAAATGGTGATTGTTACGATAGATATTTATGCAGAATTGAAGAGATGAAAGAAAGTATTTCTATTATTAAACAATGTTTGGCTAAAATGGAAAAAGGCCCAATCAAAACCTTTGATAACAAGATATCTCCGCCTTCCAAAAAAGATATTAAGCAATCAATGGAAGCTTTGATACACCATTTTAAATTATTTACCGAAGGATACCGTGTTCCTCAAGATGAAATTTATACTGCTGTTGAAGCTCCAAAGGGAGAATTTGGAGTATATCTAATTTCTGATGGTTCTAGCAAACCTTATAAATGTAAAATAAGAGCACCAGGATTTTCTCATTTACAATCTATGGATTATTTAATTAAAGGCCATATGTTAGCAGATGTTCCAGCTGTTTTGGGGTCTCTTGATATTGTTTTTGG
>Ga0209335_10005666_pt1 | contig 11376 bp, 9 predicted proteins | sample COG_09_FD_184753 | JGI IMG/M metagenome (GOLD analysis project Ga0209335, IMG submission 184753) | Pelagic Microbial community sample from North Sea - COGITO 998_met_09 (SPAdes) (version 2) | ecosystem: Environmental > Aquatic > Marine > Neritic zone/Coastal water | place: Helgoland, sampling...
GCTCACGGAGAGATGGCTGAGCGGTTGAAAGCACCGGTCTTGAAAACCGGCAAAGGGGCAACTCTTTCCTGGGTTCGAATCCCAGTCTCTCCGCCATCACTTATTGTACTTATAACTTTTAAATAACTTACAAATCTTTGTGTCAAAATTGCTGGTTTCTAATAATTGATTATTGTAAATTTTGAAGAGTGTATCATCATCAATATTTAAAAAATTTTCTAAGTCTTTCAGATCGTTATCATTAAGTTTATCTATATTAATTTCAACAAATGAACCAATTAACTTATCCATTTCTTTTGTTCCTCGATATTGAGATCTATAAATTAATTTTTTTTTAAAATTAGTAATGTAGTTATTCATAATTTAATTATAATAATAATAAATGACCAATAATACATACAATTATTTATTATCTGACTTAAAAAAGATTAAGGGTGTGGGTTTAAAAACTTCAAACTTACTCAGAAAGAAAAATATTAACAGTATTTTTGATTTATTATGGAAATTACCAAAATCTTTTACAGATCGAAGTATATCAACTAAGATTAAAGATCTTAAGATTGGTGAAGTTCAAACAATTACTTTGATTCCTTATAAATATAATTTTCCGAGAATTAGAAATTTGCCAAATAGAGTAAATTGCAAAGATGAAACGGGACAACTTGATTGTATTTTTTTCAATAGTTACGAGGGATATGTAAAAAAAATTTTACCATTAAATAAAGAAATAACTATAAGTGGTAAAATAAGTCGATTTAAAAATAAATATCAATTAACAAATCCTAAATATATTTCTGAAGATGCTTCTCTAGTTAAAGATAAACATAATAAGTATTCATTAACTGAAGGTATTTCAGAAAAAGTTTATAATAAAATAATTAATCAAATTCTAAAAAATATCCCCAAGTTAGATGAATGGCATAACCAAGAATTATTAAAAAATTTTGGAGGATTATCATGGAATGATTCTATTATTGAGTTACACAAACCTGAAAACGTTGGAAAATATAATTCCAATTTTTACAAAAGACTTGCCTATGATGAAATTTTAGCCACATTTTTAGTTCATTCTGAAATTAGAAAGAAAATTAAAAAAATTAAAAAACAAAAGAAAATTTTTAATTTAAAAGAACAGAATAAAATCATATCAAAATTAAGTTTTAATTTAACCAATGATCAAATAAAAACGTTAAAAGAAATAAACTTTGATCTTAATTCAAATCAAAAAATGTTTAGATTACTTCAAGGTGATGTAGGTAGTGGGAAAACAATCGTTGCTTTAACAGCCGCTTTCAATGTTGTAAATTCAGGTTTTCAAGTAGCTGTAATGGCACCTACAGAAATACTTGCTAGACAACATTTTGAATTAGCAAAAAAAATTTTCGACCCCCTTATAAAAATTGAAATTCTATCAAGTAAATCTGAATTGAAAGAAAAAAAAATCATAACAAAAAAATTAATGAATAATCAAATAGACATAATATTTGGAACTCATGCAATATTTCAAAAAAAAATTTTATTTAAAAAATTAGGGTTAATAATTATTGATGAACAACACAAGTTTGGTGTTAATCAAAGAAAAAGGTTGTCAGATAAAGGTGGTGATAATTGTGATGTTTTATTAATGTCCGCCACGCCTATACCAAGGACATTAACAATGACTATTTACGGGGATATGGACCTATCAGTAATAAAAGAAAAACCAAAGTTAAGAAAAGAAGTAATCACTTATAGTAAATTAGAGAATAAAACTGATGAAGTTTTAAGATTTATCACAAGAGAAATTGATAATAATAATCAAGTTTTTTGGGTTTGCCCTTTAATTGAAGAGTCTAAAAAATTAAATCATACTTCTGCTGTAAAAAAATATGAATATTTATGTAAGAAATTTCCCAATCAAGTGGCACTCCTTCATGGAAAAACTGATAAAATCAATAAAGAAATTATTTTAAATAAATTTTTAAAAAATAAATTTAAGATATTGGTATCAACTACTATAATAGAGGTTGGTATTGATTTCCCAAATGCTAATGTAATTGTAATTGAAAATGCAAATAAATTTGGCTTATCTCAATTACATCAATTAAGAGGAAGAGTAGGAAGAGGAGAGAAACAATCTACATGCATTTTGATGTTTAAAACTTCATTAACAGAAAATGCTAAAAAAAGGTTAAATATATTAAAAAATTCTACTGATGGTTTTAAAATTTCAGAGGAAGATATGAAACTAAGAGGATTTGGAGACATATTGGGTTTTAAACAAAGTGGATTAAAAATTTTTAAATTGGCTGATCCAATACATAATAGCGATTTATTTAGACTTGCTGAAAAAGAAATTAAATTAATGGAGTCAAAAAACAAAGATATAAGTAAATATAAAACATTAATGAAACTTTATGATCAAGCTGATGTAATTAATGATATTATTTAATTTTTAATAGAAGATGTTCCTGCAGAAACAATAAATTTTGAAGCTTCTTCAAAAGTCATATCCAAATAGATAACATCATCAACTGGAAACATTAAAAGAAAACCACTTGTAGGATTTGGTGTTGTCGGAACAAAGACATTGATAAGTTTTTGATTTGTTTTATCAGCCATAATACCTGTATTTTCTTTTGTGGCAAAACCAACAGCCCAAACACCTTTTCTTGGATATTCAATTAAAACTACACTTTTTTTATCGCCATCTTTTTGTGAAAAGGTTTCTGTCATTTGAAGAATTGCTGAGTAAACAGTTCTTAAAAAAGGTATTTTCTTAAATAATTCATCTATTAATTTAAGAATTTTTTTACCTAAAAATGATAAAGATAAACCTCCCACTAAAGTAATAATTACTAATGATATAAATATTTCTAATCCAGGGATAGAATAAGGTAAATAACTATTGGGATTTATGTTTTCAGGAATGATTCTTGATGAAAGTGAAATTAAGAATTTACTAAGGTATAAAGTAAAACCAATAGGAATTAAGACCACTACACCAGTAATAAAATAATTTCTAATTATTAGTGCAATTGACCTTTTTTTATTATTTTTAGCCATTTAATTAAAGCTTGAATATATAACAAAGCATATTGCTAGAATGAAAAATATTAATAAAATTTTATTATTTAGATTCATTAATAAATATAATATCAATGTTATATCAAAATGAATAGAAGAAAATTTTTAACATATATTAGTTGTGGATGTTGTGGATTTGTCCTAAATGGATGCTCTACTGCTCCAATTACAGATCGCCGGCAACTAAAAATTATCCCTGAAGCTAAATTGAATGCTCAAGCAGCACAAATTTATGAGAAGATTAAAGAAAAAGAAAAACTAAGTGATGACAAAAAAAAATTGAATGAAATTAAAGATATTGGCAAAAAAATGGAAAATTCCATTGCTAAATATTTTGAAAAAGAAAAACTCGATGATCCTACAGTAAATTTTGATTGGGAATACATACTTATTGATAATAAAAAAATTAGAAATGCTTGGTGTATGCCAGGGGGTAAAATTGCTATTTATAGTGGAATATTAGATGTTACAAAAAATACTAATGGTCTTGCTGCTGTTATGGGTCATGAAATAGCTCATGCTGTTGCTAAACACTCTGTTGAAAGAGCGAGCAGAGGCATATTATTGAATACCAGTACACAACTTATTGATATTTTTACCGGTGGAAAATTATCTCAAGTTAATAGGGTTTCGGGCATGAATACAGTTGGATTATTATCTCAACTTGGAATTATGAATCCTTTTAATAGAAAACAAGAAAGTGAAGCCGACTTTCTTGGAATGATTTTTTCCTCTTTATCAGGATTTGACATTAGAGAAACTGTAAAAATTTGGGAAAGAATGAAAGAATTTAATAAAGGTAAAACACCACCTGAGTTTATGAGTACCCATCCATCTGCAGAAAATCGTATAAAGAAAATTAATGAATGGACTAATAAAATAATATTAGATTACCCACCAGTTAAAATATAAAAATAAAAATTTTAGATGAAAATTATGGTGAGCCCTGATGGACTCGAACCATCGACCCATTCCTTAAAAGGGAATTGCTCTACCAACTGAGCTAAGGGCCCACAACATTCTTTTTAATAAAAATTGTATATATAGAATTATTTTAATAATTCAAACACGAATTTTAAAAAAAACTATAGTTTTACAACTTATCAACGTATTTATCATGAAATTCATTAAATGTACCATTGTTAATATTTTTGCGTATAGCAGACATTAATTCCTGATAAAAATTGATGTTATGAAGAGTTAAGAGCATTGAAGCTAGTATTTCGTTCGTATTAAATAAATGATTTAAATAATTTTTAGAATATTTGTTTAAACTAAAATTAATGCAATTCGGATCTAATGGTGAATTATCATTTTGATATTTTTTGTTTTTGATATTTATTCTACCATCCCATGTAAAGGCTAATCCTGTCCTACCTGATCTAGTTGGTAATACACAATCAAACATATCAATTCCTCTTTTCACAGAGCCAATAATGTCTGATGGTGTTCCAACACCCATTAAATAATGAGGTTTTTCAGATGGTAATTTTGTTTTTATATCATCTAAAACTTTAAACATTTCTTTTTGACTTTCACCAACAGCAAGACCTCCTAAAGCATAACCATCAAAACCAATTTTTATTAAGCCCTCTAAAGATTTAATTCTTAAATCTTTAAATAAACCTCCCTGCACTATACCAAATAAAGCCTTATGATCGTTTTTACCAAAAGCTTTTTTAGATCTTTCTGCCCAATATAAAGACAAGTTCATTGATTTTCTAATTAAGTCGTAATCAGTATTTTTTTTTGGACATTCATCCATAATCATAACAATATCTGAATTTAATCCTAATTGTATTCTAATACTTTCTTCTGGGCTTAAATAAAATTTTTTACCATCAACATGAGAATTGAAGATTGCACCTTTCTCTCGGTCAATTTTGTTTAACTTTGATAATGACATCACCTGAAAGCCACCAGAGTCAGTCAAAATTGGTAAATCGCAATTCATAAACTTATGTAATCCACCAGCACTTTGTACTCGTTCAACACCTGGTCTAATCATTAAATGGTAAGTGTTAGAAAGTATTATTTCAGATCCAGTTTTCTTAATGTCATCAATAGTGCAAGCTTTTACTGTGGCTTGAGTGCCAACAGGCATGAAAGTGGGAGTATGTATATTTCCTCTATGAGTTTCGATTAAACCACATCTTGCAAACTCATCATTTTTAAGAACATTAAAAGTAAAATCTTTTAATGACATAGAAAAATTTATAAAGATTTAAAACTAATAATTTTATCTGGGTCAGAAACAGAACCGTTATTATTCTCATCTCCTTTTTTTATCTTGTCAATAAAATCCATACCTTCAATAACTTTTCCAAAGACTGTATACTGATTATCTAAAAATGGTGCTGCTTTAAAGCATATAAAAAATTGACTATTTGCACTATCAGGGTCGGAAGACCTAGCCATTGATAACGTGCCTCTGTCATGAGGTAAATTACTGAATTCTTGTTTTAAATCTGGTAAATCTGACCCCCCCATTCCAGCTCGTTTTAAATCAAAATCACCTGAACTAGAATTACCAAATTTAACATCTCCCGTTTGCGCCATAAAACCATCTATTACTCTGTGAAAAACAACATTGTCGTATTTTCCAGCATCAGCTAATTCTTTTATTCTTTTAACATGATTAGGTGCTACATCTGAAAATAACTCTATTTTTACGTCACCATCTTTTAATTTTAAAATCATTGTATTCTCCTCTGATATTGATTGATTGATAATTAAAAAAAAAAAAATTAATACACTAATAAATATTCTATTCATATTTTTCTTTTAAAGATTTAATAGTGCTTTTTGTAGTAAACTTTTTTATATCACCATTTAATTTGACAATTTCTTTAACAAATTTTGAGGATATAATTTGATTCTCAACATCAGACATTAAAAAAATTGTTTCTATATTTTTATTCAACTTTCTATTCATACCAGCTAATTGAAACTCATATTCAAAATCAGATACTGCTCTTAAACCACGTAGAATAATATTAGAGTTATACTTTTTACAAATATCAGTTGTAAGTGATGTAAAAGAAATAACTTTAATTTTTTTTTTATCAAGTTTAAGGTCAGAAAAAAGTGCTTTTTTAACTATTTCAATTCTTTCAACTACATTGAATAAGTAATTCTTATTTTCCACATCTGATATTGCTACAACTACTGTTTGGAATAAACTTAAAGATTTTTTTATTACATCTATATGACCAAAAGTAATGGGATCGAATGTACCAGGATATACAGCAACTTTTGACATTATATTAAATTATCTTCTACTTTTATACATGATACAACTTTTTCATCACCAGATAATTTTATAATTCTAACTCCTTGGGTATTTCTACCAGCAGATCTTATCTCTTTTACAGCAACTCTTATTACTCTACCTTTATTGGTGGAAATCATGATTTCATCACCTTCAACAACTGGAAATGATGAAGATATATTACCATTTCTTGGAGAATTTATAATTCCAATTATACCTTTTCCACCCCTGTTTGTTACACGGTAATCATAATGTGAAGTTTTTTTACCATAACCATTTTGTGTTATTGATAAAATAAATTTTTCAGTAGTCTTTGCTTCAGATTTATTTCCATTTTTCTTATTTTTATCATTGTTAATTATAGATAATGATACTATCTCATCATTTGTTGCAAGTTCAATACCTTTTATTCCCTTAGATGATCTTCCTTTAAAAATTCTAAGTTTTTTTGATTCAAACCTTATACATTTTCCTAATTTAGTACTCAGAATAACATCTTGATCACTTTTACAAATTTTAACACCAACAATTTTATCATTATTATCAAGTTTCATTGCGATTTTTCCAGATGCATTTATCGATGCAAAATCTTCTAATCCATTTTTTCTAACTTTACCTTGAGATGTAGCAAAAATTATTTGATAATCCTTTAAATCATCACCATTTTCTGGAAAAGGCATAATTGAACTTATAGATTGATGGTTTTTTAAAGGTAAAATATTAAATAAAGACTTTCCTTTTGATGAGGCTGATCCTTCAGGAATTTTCCAAGCTTTGATTCTGTAAACCAATCCTTCTGTAGAAAAAAAGAGTACTGATGTATGGGTATCTACAGATAATGTTTGAACTACAGAATCTTCATTTCTAGTCGTAATACCTGATTTTCCTTTACCTCCTCTTTTTTGTATCTTTACATCATTTAAAGAGCCTCTTTTGATGTACCCCTGAAGCGTAACCGTAATCAATACTGACTCTTTTTGGATAGTTTCTTCAATATCGTAATTTAATACTGCGTCAATAATTTTTGTTCTTCTTGGTACTGAAAACTTTTCTTTAATGTCTTTTAATTCTTCACTAATTACCTTCAATAATTCTTTTTTAGATGAAATAATCTTTTTATATTTAGCTATCAATTCTGCTAATTTTTTAATTTCAACCTCAATCTCATTAATTCCTAATGCTGTTAATTTTTGTAATCTTAACTCAAGTATGGCAATCACTTGAGGTTCGGTTAAAGTATAAATATTTTTTTTCATCTTAGCTTCAACAATGGATATCATTTTTTGTGATTTGTTAATTTTCCATTTTGTACTTAAAATAGATTTTTTTGCATCCTCTGGTGTTTTTGAACTTCTAATTATTTTTATGATTTTATCTAAATTTTCAACAGAGACTGATAGACCTATGAGTATATGGGCTCTGTCCTCAGCTTTTTGTAATTCAAATTTAGTTTTCTTAATTACAACATCTTCTCTAAATTCTAAAAAACTTTCTAAAAAATCTTTTAGATTACACATCTTAGGTTTTCCGTCAGATATTGCTAATGTATTAAAACCAAAAGAACTTTCTATCTGAGTATTTTTATAAAGTTGTCTTTTGACTGTTTCAGGCTCAACACCACTTCTTAAATCAATTGATACTCTAATACCTTCTCTGTTGGACTCATCTCTTATATCTTTAATACCCTCAATTTTTTTTTCACGAACTAATTGTGCAATTCTTTCATTTAAAACTGATTTATTAACTTGATAAGGGATAGAATTAATTACAAGTCTATCTCGACCATTTTTTTGTGTTTCATTGGATATTTCACCTCTAATTTTAAATGACCCTCTTCCTTTGTTATAACCTTGTTTAATAATATCTTTACCTATAATTACACCACCTGTAGGGAAATCTGGTCCCGGTATATGTTTCATTAATTCTTTTATTTTAATATCTTTATTTTCAATTAAAGCTAACGTACCATTTATAATCTCTCCTAAATTATGTGGAGGTATACTTGTGGCCATACCAACAGCTATACCACCAGCCCCATTTACTAATAAATTTGGATATTGAGCTGGCAATACTGTGGGTTCTTTTTCAGTTTCATCATAATTACTTTTAAATTCAATTGTATTTTTTTCAATATCATCAATTAAGAATTGAGTAACTTTAGATAATCTTGTTTCCGTATATCTCATTGCTGCTGCAGGATCCCCATCAATTGAACCAAAATTACCCTGACCATCAACTAAAGGTAAACTCATAGAAAAATCTTGCACCATTCTAACTAATGCGTCATAAACCGATTGATCTCCATGAGGGTGATATTTACCAATTACATCTCCAACTATTCTTGCTGATTTTCTATATTGTTTTGACCAATCATAACCACCTTTATACATTGCATAAAGTATTCTTCGATGAACTGGTTTTAATCCATCACGTATATCAGGAAGAGCTCGACTAACGATAACACTCATTGCATATGATAAGTATGATGAGCTCATCTCATCATGCATCGAAATAGATTTTATCTTTTTATCTTTTAAAGCTTCGTTTTTTTCCATAAAAATTAAAATGGAATTTCGTCATCCATATCATTAGACACTTGCGAAGAATCTTCAATATTATTATTTTGTTGAGAGGTGTCATTTTGAATTCCTCCGGTAGCACCTCCTCCACCTAGCATAGTTAATGTAGAATTATAGCCTTGGAGAATAATTTCAGTAGAGTATTTATCTTGGCCTGATTGTTCATCCTTCCATTTACGAGTTGATAATTGACCTTCAACATATATCTGGGCTCCTTTTTTAAGATATTGTTGAATTACATTTACAAGACCTTCATTAAATACAACTATACGGTGCCATTCTGTTTTCTCTTTTTTTTCTCCTGTATTTTTATCTTTCCATGATTGGCTTGTAGCTAAACTAAGACGTGCTACATTTTTACCATTAACCATTTGTTTGATCTCAGGGTCTGCGCCCAAACGACCAATTAATATTACTTTATTTAAACTTCCAGCCATAATATTTTAATATTTGTTTAATTAATTAATTAGTTTTATATCACAATTTATTCTGAATATTAATTTTATTAATTTAAAGCAACAAAAATTATGATCAAAAAGATAGTTATTAAGGGTGCTAAAGAACACAATTTAAAGAATGTTTCTCTTGAAATCCCTAAAGACCAATTTGTTGTTATAACAGGTCTTTCTGGTTCAGGAAAATCCTCTTTAGCTTTTGATACAATCTATGCTGAAGGTCAAAGAAGATATGTCGAAAGTTTATCTGCATACGCTAGACAATTTTTAGATAAAATGAAAAAACCTAATGTTGATCTTATTGAAGGTTTAAGCCCAGCTATTGCAATAGAACAAAAAAATACATCAAAAAATCCTAGGTCAACAGTTGCCACTGTAACAGAAATTTATGACTATATGAGAGTTTTGTTTGCTAGGGCTGGAATACCTTATTCTCCATTTACTGGAAAACCAATCACATCACAAACAATAACGCAAATTGTAGATTTAGTTAAAAAATTACCTAAGAAATCAACAATTTATATTTATGCTCCAGTTGTAAGGGGTCGTAAGGGTGAATATAAAAAAGATATTTTAAGTTATAAAAGAAGAGGATTTAGAAAGATAAAAATAGATAATGTTTTATATGATATTGAAAAATCACCTAATTTAGACAAAAAACTTAAGCACGATATTTCTGTTCTTATTGATAGGATTGTTTTGAATCCAAAACTAGGAAATAGATTGGCTGAAAGTATAGAAACAGCTATCAATTTGTCTAATGGTCTAGTTTTTGTAGAATATGAAGATGAAACTTTACCTCAAAAATTTCGTAAAATTGAAAAATTAATTTACTCAACTAAATTTGCTTGTCCTGAAAGTGGTTTTACAATTGAGGAAATTGAACCAAGACTTTTTTCTTTTAACAGTCCTTATGGAGCTTGCGAGGAATGTGAGGGTATAGGAATTAAACTAAATGTTGATCCAAATTTAGTGGTACCTGATGACAAGAAAAGTATTTCCGATGGCGCTATTGAACCATGGTCAAAATCTACAACTTTATATTATGCTCAAACACTAGCATCTATAGCAAAACATTATGGTTTTTCTTTAGATGAAAAATGGAAAAAAATACCACAAAAAATTAAACAAATTATTCTCTACGGCTCAGATGAAGAAGAAATTAAATTCATTTATGATGATGGTTATGAAAAATATTCGCACAAAAAAACTTTCGAAGGTGTAATAAATAATTTAGAGAGAAGATTTTTAGAGTCTGATAGTGAATGGAAAAGAGAAGCGATAGCTGAATATCAATCCGACTCTGCTTGTGAAGAATGTAAAGGAAATCGGCTTAAAGTTGAGGCTTTATGTGTTAAAATTGATGGTCTTAATATAAGTGAGGTTGCGAAAAAATCAATTTTAGATGCTGCTAAATGGTTTAAAGATTTAAAAAAAAATCTTGATGATAGACAATTTAAAATCGCCGAACATGTTTTAAAAGAAATAAATGAACGATTAAATTTTTTGCTTAATGTAGGATTAGATTATTTAACTTTATCGAGAGAATCAGGAACTCTTTCTGGTGGTGAGGCTCAAAGAATAAGGTTAGCTTCGCAAATAGGTTCAGGCTTAACAGGGGTTTTATATGTTCTTGATGAACCATCAATTGGTTTACATCAAAAAGATAATATAAAATTAATTAATGCACTTAAAAGACTGCGTGATTTAGGTAATACAGTTATTGTTGTTGAGCATGACACAGAAACGATGGAGAATGCTGATCATATTATAGATATGGGACCAGAAGCAGGAACGAATGGAGGTCAAATAACTTCACAAGGGACTTTTGAAGAAATTAAAAAAGATAAAAATAGTATTACTGGTCAATATCTATCAAATAAAAAAAAAATAGAAATTCCAAAAACACGTCGTTTAGCTAAAAATGGAAGGTTTGTTGAAATCATTGGAGCTAGTGGAAATAATCTTAATAATGTAAATCTTAAAATTCCAACTGGAAGTTTTA
>Ga0209335_10005669_pt1 | contig 11371 bp, 8 predicted proteins | sample COG_09_FD_184753 | JGI IMG/M metagenome (GOLD analysis project Ga0209335, IMG submission 184753) | Pelagic Microbial community sample from North Sea - COGITO 998_met_09 (SPAdes) (version 2) | ecosystem: Environmental > Aquatic > Marine > Neritic zone/Coastal water | place: Helgoland, sampling...
TGCAATTTTAGGTCTTTCAATACCAATACGATTAGAAAAATTAATTACATTTTTTAAAATATGCATTTTTGTCTTTACATTTGGTTGAACATTTAAAGCTCCATCAGTAATGATTAAAGGTTTATCATTTTTACCTATGGTCATGTGCCAGATATGACTTAATCTTGTTTTACCCAACAAATCATATTCTCTTTTCAAAACTTCTTTCATTAAAATATCTGTGTGAATATGGCCTTTAACAATAATTCTGATTTTATTTTGGCTGGCTAATTTTGCAGCAATTGCTGCAGTATTATTTTCAACTGGTTCATCAATGATTTCAAATTTTGATACGTCCCATTTTAAATCTTCAGCACACTTTATAATTTCTTTTTTGTCACCAATAAAAATAGGATCTATTAAATTTTCTTTAACAGCATCTTGCACTGATAACATGGGTAAAGGTTTGCCGGCATTGACAATAGCTGCTTTGACACCTTTTTTTTGATGTGCATAATCTAATAAGTTATTCGGACAGACTATTTCTTTGTTTGAAAGCATTAAACAATAATTATTAATAATATAAAAAATGTATATAGTTTATTTTATAACAAATTAATACAACTTGTTCATATGATTAAAGAATTTAAGGTTAATTTTAATCAAGAAGATCTCTCAAAAGTTTATGAAAAAGTTAAAAATTATCCATGGTCGAATATCTCTAATTTTGATCATTGGCAATATGGAACTAGCTACAGCTATTTAAAAGATATTTCAAATTATTGGGTCTCAGACTTTGATTGGCAAAAAGTTCAAAACAAAATTAATAATTTTTCAAATTTTAAAACAAATGTTGATGGAATGAATATTCATTTTATTAAAGAGGAGGGTAGTGGCACAAATCCTAAACCATTATTATTAATGCACGGTTGGCCCGGATCTATAGTTGAATTTTTAGAAATTATAGAACCCTTAGCGCATCCAGAACAATTTGGGGGCAGTATTGAAGATGCTGTAACTGTTATTGCTCCATCTTTACCTGGTTTTGGTTTTTCAGATGCTCCACCAAAACCCTATGGCCCCAAAAAAATTGCCGAAGTTTTTAATAAAATGATGACTGAGAATTTAGGTTACAAGAAGTACGTAGCCCAAGGCGGTGATTGGGGCGCAACGATTGCAAACTGGATTGCTCATGACCATTCAAAAAATTGTAAAGCAATTCATATTAATTGTTTAACTATGCGTCATCCAGATGGGCCAAAGACTGATGAGGAAACTCAATGGCTAAAAAAGTTTGATGAAGATCAAGTCATACAAGATGGTTATCGAACTCAACAAGCAACAAAACCTCAAACTCTAGCTTATGCCATGACAGATAGCCCTGTAGGCATTGCTGCATGGATACTTGAAAAATTTCATGGATGGTCTGATTTAAAAAATGGAGATATTGAAAGCGTTTATTCAAAGGATACTTTGTTAGCGAATATCATGATTTATATTTTAACGAATTCATTTAATTCAGCTTCATGGATTTATTATGGTCGTCGTGAAGAAGGTGGTCGATATTTCTCAAAAGATTTCAAAAAAATAAATATTCCTACTGGAATTGCTAAATTTCCAAAAGAAATGGCAGAATGGCCTCCTAGATCTTATTTAGAGAGGATGTTTAATATTCAACAATTTACTGAAATGAATTTTGGTGGACACTTTGCAGCTTTAGAAAATCCTCAACAATTAATAGATGATATAAGATTATTTTTAAGTAAGATAAAATTATAATTTATGGAAATAGTGACAAAAATTGCACCGATTGCTTTAGCTTTAATTATGTTGGGGCTAGGCTTAGGTTTAACTGGAAAAGATTTTTTAAGAGTAATTCAAAATCCCAGAGATTTTTTTGTTGGCTTAATCTGTCAATTAATACTTTTACCAGTTGTCGCTTACATATTAATTCTAATCTTTAATACTTCAGCCGAATTAGCCTTAGGAGTAATGATTATTGCAGCAGCACCTGGTGGAGTAACCTCAAATGTTTTAACTAAATTTGCTAAAGGAGATGTAGCTCTCTCTATCTCACTAACAGCTGTAATTAGTTTAGTTAGTATAATTTCAGTACCTTTCATAATTTTCACTTCTGCAGGCTTAATTGGAATCACAAATATATCTTCAGAAATTACTATGACAGGTATTGCCTTAAAGATGGCTCTGGTGGTGACGATACCTGTCTTAACTGGAATGATAATAAGAAAATTTGCAGAAAATTTTGTTTCTTCAAATATTTCGTTAATAGAAAAAATTACAAGTGGACTATTTGCTATTGTTTTTCTTTCTATCTTTATAGAAGAGAGAGAAAATATATTTAGCTATTTAGCTCAAGCGGGAATTATAATTTTAGTACTCAATGTTTCCATGATGATTTTAGCTTATTATATAGCTAAAACTTTTGCGAGTGGTCTTGAACAAAGAAAATGTATTGCTTTGGAAGTTGGTTTGCAAAATGGAACTTTAGCTGTATTTGTTGCTACAAGTATTTTTGATGATGTTATCTATTTAGTGCCAACTGCAGCATATGCATTGTTAATGTATATTACTGGATTTATCTTTATTTATATTCTTAGAAAACAAAATTAGTTTTATTTTTGTAAAAATTCTAAATCTTTCTGAATTATTTCATTAATCGATATTTCTTTATTTAAATTATTTTTATAACGATTAAATTTATTTTGGCCCGGATACATTATTTCTTTTACACCTTTAATTTTAGGAAGTTTTTTAATTGTTTTAATATTATCTTTAATTCTTTGATTATAATTTTTTTGAAATAAATTTGCTTTAAAAGTTATAAACAAATGTCCGATATTTTGTGGTCCTGAAAAATCATCAAAAGGATCTTTAACCCTACCAGCATGATTTCCACCAGTTAACACCCCGCTTAAAATATCCACCATCCACGCAAGACCCGATCCTCTAAAACCTGCAATCGGTAATTGCACACCTTCCAAAGCTTTTTTAGCATCCGTTGTTGGAATGCCAAATTTATCTAACGCAACTCCTTCAGGAATTTTTTGATTGTTTCTTGCAGCCACTCTAATTTTGCCTCGATTGATCATTGATATAGAGGTATCCAATATAAAAGGAACTTTCGAACCGGTGGGAGCACCAAAGCAAATAGGGTTTGTGCCAAATAAACTTTTTAAAGCTCCATGAGGAGCAACAGCTGGAGGAGCATTGGTATAAATCATTGTAATTAAGTTTTGTTTTACTGCTTGTTCAGCGTAATAACCTGAAAGCCCATAGTGACCGCTATTTTTAACTGCAACTAAGCCAATGCCAGTTTTCTTAGCATTTTTGATAGCTTGTTTAATTGCAATATCTGCCGAAACGAAGCCAATGCTATCATCGGCATCAATATGAGATATTGAAGATGAAATTTTTTTAATTTTAATTTTAGGTTTAGCTTTAATAACTTTTTTATTAATTCTATCACAGTACATCTTTAGTCTAGATAAACCGTGTCCATAAGCACCAACAAGCTCTGCATTAATTAATGCATTCGCAGATATTAAAGCATGATCTTTGCTGAGACCATATTTTACAAATATATCGATAATTAGTTTTTTAAGTTTATCGGTTTTCACTCTAACCTTTTCCACGCCATGGAATGTATTTATCTATCAATTTTCTTAAAGTAACATCAAATAATAAACCTAACATTCCCATAATAAAAATTGTAATCCAAATAACTTCATATTGGAAATATTTTTTAGCAACGTTTTCAACAAATCCTATTCCTGTGGTTCCTGCTAAAAACTCAGCTGCAACTAGTGTGCCCCAGCACATACCAACCGCAACTCTTATCCCTGTTAAAATTTCTGGTAGTGAATTTGGAAATATTACATATCTTAAAATTTGTCTCTTTGATGCTCCTAATGAGTGAGCAGCATGAATTTTTGAAAGTTGTGTTCCAGAGGCTCCAGCTCTAGCTGAGATAATCATAATTGACAGAGAGACCATGAATAACAGAAATACTTTACCAGTATTATCAATACCAAGTACTGAAATAACTAGAGGTGCCCATGCTAGAGGAGGTACTGGTCTATAAAGTTCAATTAGTGGATCAAAAAATCCTTTAGCAAATCTATTAAGTCCCATAAATAATCCAAGAGGCACTCCAATTACTATTCCAAACACCAAGCCTAATAAAACCCTCAAGAAAGAATCCCAAATATGTCCATAAGGAACAGGAATTTTAAATAGTGAGAAATCTCCAGTTACTACTTTTAAAACTTGTCCTTTAAAGTTTTGTTCAACCACACCATCTTTTGTGTGCACTGGATATTGACCAGGTAAAATATCCGCAATCCAATCTGGCAAAATAAAGCCAATAATTTTACTGACATCCATCATATCAATCCACAGCAATGGCACACTTTTGTAACCTACACTTGGTTTAGACATTAAAATAAATTTATTTAATGTGTCTGAAGGTTTAGGTAGCCATCTAGCAGATCCTTGTTCAGAACAATTTGATCCACTAGCTACAATGGTTCCTGCGGGAAATAAGAATACATCAACCAGTCTTAATCCCCCTTGTTCTGCTTTATTAACTTTATCAAAAGCAATTATTGCTTTTTGCATTTCATCTAATGCTGTTGGCGGATAAATCGTTGCAAACTCTATTCTTCTAGCGATTTTTTCTATATCTTTAGCATAGGTTGAAGCTAATTCTTCTGCATTTGCTCTATATACTTTAACAGAGTCTCTAATTTGCTTCATAGCCGCTTTAAATGCAGGGTTATGATTTCTTAATTTAAAAAATTCATCATTGATCGCATTTAATTCTTGAGCAGCAACATTAAATTTTAAACCTTTATCGGTTTCAGGGATCAATGGAACTTCGATTGTATTTTCAATAGAACCTGTTCCTGCTTTTACTTTAATTAAACTCCAATCACCTTGTTCAGCAACTGCTTTTAATCTTTCTGCTCTTTGCTCTGATGTTTCAAATGGATAGTTCTCATCTTGAAATCTTATAATTAGATCATTGATTTTATTGGTAATATTTTGAATTTTATTTTTTGTTTCTAATTCCATTAATTCTTCATTGGTTAACAAAGGAATTAGACTGATTGTTTGATTGACAAAACTAGTTAATTCATTTTTTTCTTGAGTATTTAAATTTTCTGAATTTTCTATTTGAACTAATATTTTTTGAAGATTTTTATTTTCATTTTTAATAATCGCTGTTGTTTTAAATTCACGTTCTTCAATTGGGAACTGATATTTTAGTGCAACTAAAGAGTCATTTACTTTTGCTACCTGGCATAATTCATTAGCTGATTTTGGATAAAAGCCTTTCGCAATATCCCAAGAATAATACATCCAAACTAAAAGGATTGCGCTACTTCCAAGTATCACCCAGTGTGTACCTCCTTTAGCTCTTTCAGGATTTCCAAAAACAGCATCTATTTTTTCTGTACGAATTAACTTTCTGCCATAAAGAATACAGCCAACAATCGCGACTAAAATTAAAATAGTTACTGCTTGTGTTAACATTAATTATCTTTCCCCATAATTTCTTCTTCCATGTTCCAAATCATGGTTAATATTTCTTCTCTTTTTGAAGAAAAATCTTTATTCTTTTTTATTTCTCTTAAATCTTGAGTAAGACCCATACTAGCAAATGGAAGATTGTACTCTTTATGTATACGTCCTGGTCGAGGTGCCATGACATATAATCTTTCCCCAAGTAAAAGAGCTTCTTCAACAGAGTGGGTGATTAAAATTATTGTCTTACCCGTTTCTTTCCAAATTTTTAAAACTAATGACTGCATTTTTTCTCGAGTTAATGCATCAAGAGCTCCCAATGGTTCATCCATTAAAATTAAATCAGGATCATTAATTAAACATCTTGCAAGTGCCACTCGTTGTTGCATACCACCAGATAATTGATACGTAGGAGTATTCCCAAATCCTTGAAGACCAACAATTTCCAACCACTCTTCAACTCTTTTTGCTGTTTTAATTGGATCTTCTTTTTTCATTCGAAGACCAAAATTTACATTTTCAGCAACTGTTAACCATTCAAACAATGCTCCTTGTTGAAATACCATTCCTCTTTCAACACCCGGTCCATCAATTTCTTTATTATTAAGAGTAATTTTTCCTGAAGTCGGTCTTATAAAACCAGCAGTTATATTAAGCAGTGTAGTTTTTCCACATCCAGAGGGACCTAAAACTGTTAAGAGTTCACCTTTTTTTAAAGTAAAGTTTACATCTTTTAAGGCATGCACTGTTTCACCCTTAGGGGTTTTAAAAATCATATTTAGATTTTGTGAAATCAGATCACTCATAAATGAATCTTATAATCGAAATTTTTAAAAAAAATAGGCACCAATTTTAAATTGGCGCCTATTTAAATATTTTTTATCTATAAAATTATAGAGGTAAGTAACTAGTATCTACGAAACCTTTTGGCGTACCCATTCCTTGTAGGAATTTATGTAGGTTTCCACTTTCCATAGAAGTTTTAGTTTCATTTGCATCTAAGAATTTGAAGCCTGATAATGTACCATTAGAGTCTTCAAGTTTCATTTCAGCATCTTTAGCAATTACTCCTAAGTCAGATTTACCAGCTTTGTATCTAGCATTCGCTTCATGAGTTACTTCGATGAAAGTTCTAACCATTCCTGGATTTTCTTTCATGAATTTATCTGTAACTGATGTGATGTCTATTCCTAAGATACCTGCGTTTCTTGCTTCATCAACTGTTAAAAGTCTAGAACCAACTTCTGTAGCAGCTTTAATAGAGTTACCACCAAATAGACATGCCATTACAACATCACCACTTACTAAAGCAGCAGCACCTTCTTCAGGATCCATTTGAATTACTTCCATTTTATTTCTGTCAGCACCAACAACTTTCATACTTTCGTCAAAAACGTATTCAGCCATTGTTCCTAGAGGAACAGCAACTTTTTTACCTTCTAATTCAGTAGCGTTAGCTTTTGTGATTCCAGAAGCATCAGATGTTACACAAGTAGTACCACCCATTCCGTATTCCATTGCAATGTCTACAAGCTTAAGAGGTGCTTTAGATTTAACTGCATTGATAAAAGGTACTAAACCTTGTGAATAAGAAATGTCAATGTCTCCTGCTAACATAGCATCAGTCATTGCACCACCGTTTGTAAAGTTAGTCCATTTAACTGGAACTCCTAAAGCTTTATCAAACATCTTCTTTACTTTGTCCTCTTGATTTGGCGTCGGCCATTCTAAGAAAAACGCAACTCTAACTTCATTCGCTGCAGAATTTGCAACTGATATAGAAAGATTTAGAGCAACGATTGATCCAAGAATAAAACTAATTATTTTTTTCATTTAATCCTCTCTTTAATTTATTAATAAATTAGGGACTATTTAATTAGATATAAGACCTTATGTAAAATAAAAAATTAAATAAAAAAGAGTTATACAATTAATGGTTGTATTAAAATTAACCTAGCAAATTTAATTATTTAGTCTAAAGAGCGGTTATCAACTAAACTAATTTTAAAAATAAAAGAGAGAAACCATGAGCTCAGAAAATAGACCTTCAGTACCCAATTCATTAAATGAACATTGGATGCCATTTACATCCAATAAAGATTTTAAAGAAAACCCGAGGTTAATTACGGAAGCTAAAGGGGTCTATTTAAAAACTCACCATGGTAAAACTCAAATCGATGCAAGTTCTGGATTATTTTGTAATCCACTTGGTCATGGTAGAAGAGAAATTACAGAAGCGGTTGCTAAACAATTAGAAACTCTAGACTACGCTCAACCTTTCCAACAAGGGTTTGGAGGTTCGTTTGAACTTGCTACAAAAATTACCAAACACACTCCAGGGGATTTAAATAAAATTTTTTACACTATTTGTGGATCTACTGCAGTTGAGACAGCAATTAAAATTGCAGTTGCGTATCATAGAGCAAAAGGGGATGCACAAAGATTTAGATTTGTTGGTCGTGAAAGAGGTTATCATGGTATGAACATAGGTTGTGTATCAGTAGGTGGTATGGTCAATAACATTAAAACGTTTGCAAGTATTTTAATGCCAGGTGTCCAACACATGAGACACACTCATTTACCAGAACATAAATTTATAAGTGGTCAACCAGAAACAGGTGCAGATCTTGCAAATGATCTAGAAAGAATTGCAGCTAACTTTGGTGGAGAAAATATTGCAGCTTGTATCGTTGAACCTATTGCAGGTTCGACAGGAACTTTAGTTCCACCAAAAGGATATTTACAAAAATTAAGAGAGATCTGTGACAAGCATGGAATTCTTTTAATATTTGATGAAGTTATTACAGGTTGGGGAAGAACAGGTTCTCCATTTGCTGCACATGAGTTTGGTGTAACGCCAGATATTATGACAATGGCAAAAGCGACAACTAATGGTGTAGTACCAATGGGTGTTGTTGCATGTAAAGATGAAATTTATGATGCAGTAATGGATGCTTCACCAAAAGGTGCTGTTGAGTTGTTTCATGGATATACTTATTCAGGTATCCCAGTAGCGGTTGCTGCTGCGTTAGCAGTTCAAGATATTTTTGAAAAAGATGATATTTTTAATAGAGCTAAAAATTTAGCTCCTTATTTCCAAAAAGGTTTATTTTCTCTACAAGATTTAGAGTCTGTAGATAACATTAGAGGCTATGGAATGATGGGGGGTATTGATATGAAATTAAATACTCGACCTGGTAAAGCTGGTTATGAATGTTTTAAAGCTTGTTATGAGGCTGGAGTAAACTTTAAAGCTACAGGAGATTGTTTAATTATTGCTCCACAATTTATTTGTGAAGAAAAACATATCGATGAAATTATTGATAAACTAAGAACAGGTATCACTAATTATCAAAAAAACCTTAAAAACTAAAAAACTTATAATTTGTAGTTAGGGAGAAGTGTATGAAGATAGGCGTACCTAAAGAAATCAAACCTCAAGAAAATAGAATTGGTCTTACACCTGCTAGTGTTAAAACTTTAGTTGCTGAAGGCCATGAGGTTTTAGTTGAAAATAATGGTGGCTTTGAAGCTGGTTTTGAAAATGAGCAATACATTAATTCTGGTGCAAAAATTGTCGACAAAGCAGAGGACATTTTTAATGATGCTGAAATCATAGTTAAAGTAAAAGAACCACAAAAAGTTGAGGTGGATATGATTAGAGAAAATCAAATTATCTACACATATCTTCATTTAGCTGCTGCAAAAGAATTAACTGAAGGTTTAATTAAATCTAAAAGTATTAATATAGCTTATGAAACAGTGACCGATGATAATGGTCGTCTTCCTTTATTAGCACCAATGAGTGCTGTTGCTGGTAGAATGTCTGTTCAAGCAGGTGCACATTGTTTAGAGAAAAATCAAAAAGGTCGAGGACTTCTTTTAGGAGGTGCTCCTGGTGTAACTGGAGGAACAGTTGTTATTTTAGGTGGAGGAGTTGTTGGGGAAAATGCAGCTGTGATTGCCGTAGGTATGCAAGCGAAAGTTCATATAGTTGACAAATCCGAAGCAAGATTAAAACAATTAGTCACAATGTTTGGTGATAAAATAATTCCAGAGCAAAGTGATAAAATAGATTTAACTAGATTAGTTGCTGAAGCAGATTTATTAATTGGGGGTGTTTTAATTCCAGGTGCAGAAGCACCAAAATTAATTACTAAAGAAATGTTAAAAGTAATGAAGCGAGGATCCGTGATTGTTGATGTTGCAATTGATCAAGGTGGCTGTGTTGAAACAAGTAGACCAACTACTCATGGCGATCCAACTTATATTGTTGATGATGTAGTTCATTACTGTGTCGCTAATATGCCAGGTGGTGTTCCACGAACTTCTACACTTGCATTAAATAATGCAACTTTGCCTTTTTTAGTAAAACTTGCAAACAAAGGTTATCAAAAAGCTTTAGGTGAAGATAAAAACTTTTTAGCAGGTTTAAATGTTCATAAAGGACAAGTTACTTACAAAGCTGTAGCTGATGTTTTTGGTCACAATTTTGTTTCACCTGAAGAGGCAATTAAAAATTAATTAAATGGAAAAGTCGCTACCAAGCAGCGCTAAAGTAGTTGTCATTGGTGGAGGAGTTGCAGGTTGTTCTGTTGCTTATCATTTAGCAAAGTTTGGTTGGAAAGACACTATTCTTCTTGAAAGAGATCAATTAACCTCAGGAACCACTTGGCATGCAGCAGGTTTAGTTGGTCAGTTAGGTGCGACAGCCACAATTACTAAGCTTAGAAAATATTCGTTAAATTTATATAAAGAACTTGAAATAAAAACTGGTTTATCGACAGGTTTAAAACAAAATGGTTCTGTAACAGTTGCAAGTTCAAAAGCAAGATTACAAGAATTATTAAGACAAGCAACAGCTGCTCAATTATTTGATGTGAATGTGGAGGTTGTTGATCAAAAGAAGATAAAAGAATTATATCCAGTTATCAATAACGAAGATCTTTATGGTGGAGTTTATATTCCAAACGATGGTCAAGCAGACCCAGTAGGAGTAACTAACGTTCTAGCAAAAGCTGCAAAAATGGAAGGAGCTCAAATATTTGAAAAAACACCCGTTAAAAAAATTTTGGTTAAAGATGGAAGAATTATAGGAGTTGAAACTGAATTTGGCAAAATAGATTGTGAATATGTAGTGCTTGCAACAGGTATGTGGTCAAGACAAATTGGTGAAGATATTGGCGTCAGTATACCTCTGTACCCAAATGAACATTTTTATATCATTACAGAGCCCATTAATGATTTACCAAAAAATCTTCCAGTTCTAAGAGATTATAATAATTGCTTGTACTTAAAAGAAGATGCTGGAAAAATGTTAGTTGGAATCTTTGAGCCGAATGCCAAAAATGCCTTTAAAGATAAAGGCATTGTGCCAGATGATTTTTCATTTGGTGAATTTCCAGATGATTTTGATCATTTTGAGCCTTACTTAGAAAAATCATTTTATCGATTACCATTTTTAGAAAAAGCTGGAGTTAGAAAATTTTTTTCAGGTCCCGAGTCTTTTACTCCCGATACCCAATATTTATTAGGTGAAACAGCAGAAGTAAAAAACCTTTATACGTGTTGTGGTTTTAATAGCATTGGAATTGTCAGCTCAGGTGGTGCAGGACGTGTGACTGCTGAGTGGATGATTAATGGTTATATGACTGAAGATTTATACTCATTAGACATTAAAAGATTTCAAAAATTTCATTCTTCAAAAAAATTTATAATGGAAAGAGTTACAGAAACTTTAGGGGACTTGTATGGAATGCACTGGCCTTATAAACAACATCAAACTTCAAGAAATCAAAAATTATTACCGTATCATGAAGAATTAAAAAATGCCGGTGCTTGTTTT
>Ga0209335_10005682_pt1 | contig 11358 bp, 11 predicted proteins | sample COG_09_FD_184753 | JGI IMG/M metagenome (GOLD analysis project Ga0209335, IMG submission 184753) | Pelagic Microbial community sample from North Sea - COGITO 998_met_09 (SPAdes) (version 2) | ecosystem: Environmental > Aquatic > Marine > Neritic zone/Coastal water | place: Helgoland, sampling...
CTCGTATCCCATCGCTTCTGCGCCCGGCAACAACGCCCCTACAAATCCCACCATGGAGCGGCCTCCCATCCACGCGACAGGATAAGTACCCTCAACAGCCCCCTGAAAAGCCCGGACATCGGGGTGTTGCAACCGCAAGGCCTGCAGCTGCATCAAATCCCAGCGCGACGTCATGGGCACGCGTTGCGAGACGCCAGTCTGCCCCATGGCATCAACGGGAACAATCGAAACAACACCGAGGAGAAGGATCAAAAGACGCATACGGATGCGAAGATGGCTCCCAATCCAAACCGCCACCTACCCAAGGGAACAACAGACCACTTCCTGAATTAGGTTCGCACCATGAAGTCCTGCACTTGCCTTGCCCCGGTGGCCCTCTTGCTCGCCGCAACCGCTCTCTTTTCGGTTCCGCTGCATGCACAGCAGATGGACTGGGTGCTGGTCGATGCGGACCGGAACGACCGGGAAATCCCTGTGGACCTGCGCTTTGACGCCGAAGCACAAGCGGTACGGCCGTTGGTGGTCATCGGGCACGGATTCGCCATGACCTCCGGTGACTATGACGACCTCAGCGCAGAGCTTGTCGCGGCCGGCTTCACGGTGGCACTGGTGGATACCGAATCTGGACTGGCGCCTTCGCATGCCGACTTCGGGCTGGACATGGCCTTTGTCGCTGCGCATGCTGCCGAAGAAGTAGGCGGTGACCTCGAAGGCCTGATTTCCGATGTCTCGGCTTTGGTGGGCCACAGCATGGGTGGAGGCGCCGCTTGGCTGGGCGCTGCAGAAATGGGCGAAAGCCTGGGAGCCGTGGTGGGCTGGGCACCGGCCGAAACCACGCCGTCTGCCCTGGCCGCCGCGACCGACATCGCAGCGCCCACCCTGGTCATTTCGGGCACGGCCGACGCCATAACGCCCCAGGCCACCCAGCACCTGCCCTTGTTTGATGCGCTCAGCCCCGCGACCTGCCGGGCCTTTGCCTCACTCGAAGAAGGCGGTCATTGCGGCTTTGCCGACAGCGGCACCTTGTGCGACCTCGGTGAGTTTGGTTTCTCGGGCATGTCACGCGCCATCCAGCAATTCCACACGGCCGCATTGACCATCGCCTGGCTGCAGCACCACCTATTGGGAGCCCCTGAAGCGTGGTCAGATTTCGAAGCCCATGGCGAAGCAGAAGCTGCCGTCAGCCTCGACATCACCTGCTCCACCCTGTCCCTGGCAGAGGAAGGGGCCACTATGAATGCCCGCTGCTTCCCCAATCCGGTGAGGGAAACCTTGTTCCTTGACCTGCCTTCCAGCACGGCATCTGCCACTGTTCACTCGAGCGATGGACGCATCATGGCACATTGGAACCCGACAAGCACGCCGCGCATCGATGTAGCGACGTGGCCGGCCGGCGTTTACTTCCTCACCTTGGAAGGCCACAGACAGCGCCAGACCCTGCGATTCATCAAGACACCCTAAGGATCATAGGGTCACACGGACCAAGGAATCGAGGGTCACATCGGCCCCTTCTCCGTACCCCATGTCACAGGCGACGACCCCGCCCTCACGGTCGATGACCATCCACGTGGGATAGGCCTTCACGGGATAACCTTCCGGCAGCGAATCGACCATCAATTGGGGAATGTCCAGCTCGCGTCGCGCCAGATACCGCTCGACCATCTCGGGCTTCTGGTGATGGTTGACCCCCAACACGGTAAATCCTTCCGGACCGAACTCCTTTTGCATGTGGTCCAGATGCGGCATGGCGCGCATGCAAGGACCGCACCCGATGTACCAGAAGTCCAGATAGACCACCTGACCCAGGTAATCCGACAGCGCAGCGGATTGACCATCCAGCAGCGTACCTGAAATCGCCGGAGCCGCCGCCCCTACTGCGGGCAAGGCAGCCAATGTCTCTGCATACCAATCTTCGTCGCCTCCGCCATCCACGGCGGGGTCCTTGGGTGCTGGTGCCTTGGCCCATTCCGGCGCTTCCCAACCTGAAATGGCCGCAGAAATCGTCTCGTCATTGGTCACCTCCCAATCCCAGGAAATCGACATCTCCCGCCCATAGGCCATGTCCCCCCTGAACCACTTATCCTCCATTCGGACGGGCAGTCCATCAGGCGCCCGGAAAGTCCATTGGCTCTGCGCGTAGGTGTCCACATGGTAATCCTCCGAAGTGGTGTCCTGTACCTCCACCATGTCACCTATGCGATCTCTGACCGACTCATGGGGGGCATTTCTCTCGGTTTCGGTGGGTTCGGCTTCACCCTCAAGCACGGGTTGAAATTCGACGAACAGTGGTGGGGTTCCTTTGGGCTGTTGCAGAGCTTTGACTGGGAAGACGGTTCTTCGGCCACCACCCTGCCCTTTGCCAACGTCACCTGCGGCGACCAGCAAAGCCACATCACCGTGGGGGGCGGGCTTTTGGCCCGGCAATCCCCAATTCAGCCGCTGAATTCAATACGGATGGTTTCTTCTACATCGCCGGAAATCTGCAAGTCTCAAATCAAGCATGGCTGATGACCGAGAACTACTTCGGTTCCAGCCCCTTCTTCGCGGAGCAAGGTGACCGAGGAATGGCCTTTATAGGTATCCGCCGCTACAAGGAGCGCAAGAACCGATTGACCGACTACGGACTGTGGGTGCGCTACCTCGAAAAGACCCCAGCATCCGCTTCCTTGTCCTCAAGCCTCACACAATTTTTGCCTTGGCTGGGCTTTACCTGGCCTTTCTGAGGCAAGACCTAATTTCGAAACAGGGCCCGCCACATCGCAAAAAGGGATACGTCATGTGTCCCTTTTTGCGTTTCATACCCTGTGCGTAGGAATTATGAAAAGCCTGGCTTATCTTCATTTCATGATGTCAAAGACCCCCTTCATTTTGGCCAATGGCCAGTGGTGGTGGCTCCCTCCCTCCGAGGGTAGCCCGGTCGTGCACGTCTGATCCATACTTCATTCAAGACAGTACATCCAAGGCTCCCTCACGGGGGCCTTTTTCATTTTTCATATCCCCAATTTTTACCCCCCGCATCATGCGTACCACCAAAATCACCCTCGACGAGCGCGAGCTTCCCACCCACTTCTACAACATCATTCCGGACATGCCCAATGCCCCATTGCCGCCTTTGCATCCGGGCACCCGAGAGCCCATAGGTCCAGAGATGTTGGGGCCCCTCTTTCCGGAGGCGCTCATTGCCCAAGAAATGAGCCCCGAGCGGCACATTGAAATCCCGGAGCTCGTCCGAGAGAAATACCTCAAATACCGCCCCACTCCAGTCTTTCGGGCCTACGATTTGGAAAAACACCTGGACACTCCTGCCAAGATTTACTACAAGTACGAAGGGGTGAGTCCAAGCGGGTCGCACAAGCCCAACACGGCTTTGGCCCAGGCTTACTACAACATGATGGAAGGCACGAAGAAAATCGTGACCGAAACCGGCGCCGGCCAATGGGGATCCGCCCTGGCATTTGCTTGTGCCCAATTCGGCTTGGATTGCGAAGTCTTCATGGTCAAGCTCAGCTATGAACAAAAGCCCTACCGCAAGACGCTGATGAACACCTATGGAGCGGAGGTACATGCCTCTCCCACCAACCTCACTGAAGCCGGGCGCTCCATTCTCGCCGGCGATCCGGGCTCACCTGGCAGCTTGGGCATCGCCATCAGCGAAGCGGTGGAAATTGCAGCGCAAGACCCCAACGCCAAGTACGCCTTGGGATCCGTCCTCAACCACGTGCTCCTGCACCAAACCGTGGTGGGTCAAGAAGCCGTGAAGCAGATGGAAAAAGCCGGAGACCTGCCCGATGTCATCATCGCACCTTTTGGAGGAGGATCCAACTTCGCAGGCATCGCCTTCCCCTTTCTCGGCAAAAACCTGAAAGAAGGAACCAAGATCCGCTGCATTGCCAGCGAGCCCACTTCCTGCCCCAAGCTGACGCGGGGCCAATTCCGGTATGACTTTGGAGACACCGTGGGCATGACCCCGCTCTTGCCCATGTACACGCTGGGACACAACTTCGTCCCCGCCCCCATCCACGCGGGCGGATTGCGGTACCACGGCGCTGGTGTGGTCGTCTCCCAATTACTCAAGGACGAACTCATCGAGGCCAGGGCGCACGACCAGCTCGCCTGCTTCGAGGCGGGCACCACCTTCGCCCGCATCGAAGGCATCCTGCCCGCCCCTGAGACCTGTCACGCCCTCGCGACCGCTTTTGAAGAAGCCAAGCGCTGCCGGGAGGAAGGCAAAGAAGAGACCATCCTCATCCACCTGTGCGGACACGGCCACTTTGACCTCGGCGCCTACGAGACCTACCTCCGCGGCGAATTGAAACTGCATGAATTGAGCGAGGAGGAAATCGCCGCTTCCCTCGCCAAGCTTGACACCCCGACCATAGGTTGAGTTCGGGTTCTTCCAAGGAGAGGCCCTGCCCGGAAAGTCCGGGTGGGGCTTTTTCCTTTCTCACCATCCCAGCAGCCCACCGGGCTTGATCCAGATGTCAGTCCTGTAGACAGCGAACGGAGAATCCACTGCGCAGGTCGCTGTCGCTCCGCACGATGCCGAGCAGACCATTGTTCAGGTATCGGAACCAATGCTCCACCCCCGATGAAGTCGAAGACCAGAAATAAGCACTGGCACCCGCATCCAGAAACACCCCGTTGTTCCGGAAGCGATACCCTCCTGGTTCAGCTGAAAAGCCCACCAAGTCTTGGCCACTGCCCGAGTTGTACCATCCCGAGGTCGTTTTGAGCGCTACGCCCTCCTGCCCCGCGTATCCCAGATCGGCCAAGGTTGCCTCCAATGCGCTCCAATCCGCATCAGATGGAACATGCCATCCCGCAGGGCACAATCCCCTCGGGTCTGCGACAGCAAAACCGTTGTACAGCCGGCCGAAAGCTTCGAGGGAAACCGCCTCGTCACAGGCGTCCAACGGAGACAATTCAGAACAACCGCCCGTGCCTTCCCCAAAAATCACCGTGGCCCCGGAGGACAAACCCGCCCAAGTGGCCGCATCCAAGACCTCATCGATGGTGGTGCCATCCGTATAGTGGTTGGACCGCAGGTTTTCCGAAAACCAACACTGTCCTTCGACTTCGACCGTGGCATACCCGTGACCGTCATACGCCAATGGCTCCCCGCAGGTCCATGTGGAAGGTCCCCCTTCACACGTACCGAACAAAGCGAGAAATGGCACCAAATCGAAAGCGGAATAGCACGAATCCCCTGAATTGTATGGCTGAAATCCAGTAGCCGCATCGGAATCCATCATGCCGCAGTTACCGAACATGGAAAGCAGGGAAGTCAGGTCAACAGCACCGTAACACCCATCGCCGTCAAAATCCGGGTGAAAGTCCAAGGCTTCTTGAGCGAAACAGACCAGCGGAAAACAGAACAGTACAACAAGAAAACAACGCATAACAACAAAAAGATCGTTGGATTATGCTGTAATTCATGAGGTTTCCGGTCGACAGTCAAAAGAGACTGAGGAACATCAGATAAGCACGAGTTGGGCTTATTCAAGGGGACAACAAAACACACGTCCGGACATCCACGCCAACATCTGACGCAGAAGCCCGGACATGAAATGATTGGCTTATGGTAGGAAGGAAACGAACCCGGACTTATGCCGGCACCTCGGGAATTTCGGCACCCGGCATGAGGTGGACCATCAATACAATCGCCATGACAGCGAGGAACCAGTAGCCCACATTGATCAGGATGCCCTGCCAACTGCGGCGCTCAAACAGCATGTGGGTGACCAAGACCGGCATGCCCAAGTAGCCAAAAGTCATGAAGCCATGGTAAGCCGCATGGGCGATGACCCCGTTGTCGCCGTGAGCGTGATAGCGCATGGCGAAGTAGTAGGCGAGGGTAAACGACATGAGGAATGCCACACCAAAGGTGACGGCCATGTTGCCCTTTTTGAGGTCTTCTTCTGTGAAGCCCAAGCTGGCCATCCAAGCCTTGCCAAAAGTTTTGGGGTGATACCAAATGGCCCCGATCAAAAGCGGCATGAGCGCCGCCAAAGTGATGCCGAGCCAATTGAGCTCGTAACCGTAATATCCTGTCATGGTGTTTGAATTTGCGCTCAGAATGTAAACCGAATCATCTGATGATCAACAGAGTGGATAAACCAGTTATCCAAACCCCAACTGTTCTTTGGTCAGTCCAAGGAAAGAGATTTCGTATCTTGTAATTATGCTTCGATTGACTGTTTTTACCATTATCGCCCTCGGAATCAGCAGTTTTCAGGCACACGCACAACCGGGATGCATCGACCCTGAGGTCATCGATCCGTTTGTCCTCTGCCCCGGCATATTTGATCCGGTATGCGGTTGCGATGGCGTCACATATTCCAATAACTGTATCGCTTACTACGGATTTGGGGTCACCAGCTGGACCGATGGCGCCTGCACAAACTCAGACAACATTCCACCCGAGCTTATTGTCCCGGATGATGTCACCACGGAATGCGGATCGCCCCTCATCCTGGAGGAAGCCACCGCATCAGACAACAGCGGCATCGTGACCCTGAATGAAGCCATTGAAGAAATCGCAGGCACCTGCGCGGGGTCATACACCTTGGTGCGCACCTTTACCGCGACCGACCCCAGTGGCAATGTCACCACGGGCGTGCAGACCATCACCGTAGAGGACATCACTCCGCCTGTTTGGACGGTCCCTCCCGCAGATGCCACCATCGGATGCGCGGACGCTTTCGTGGCCGAAAGCGCCATGTTTGCTTGGGCTGCCGCTTCTGCCGGGGGCACAGCTGATGATGCGTGCGGCGCAGTCACCTACGGCAACGACTTCGACGCCATCCCCCTCATCGACTGCACTGAAACGGTGACCGTGACTGTGGGCTTTTACGCAGAGGATGACTGCGGCAACCAAAGCTGGACCACAGCCACATTGACCATCGACCCCGACTTGGACGAAATCGACCCGTGTTTTAATGTGGCCGGCGTCGACTTTGGTCCTTGCGATGCCATCCTCGGCTATACCCACCTCAATGGCTACTGCACGGAAATCAGCGGCTGTGGGACGGATGTGGGACCGGTAGACTACAGCCCCGCCTTCTATGCTTCCTTGTACGATTGCGTAAACAGTTGCAACGAGGGCTGCATCAGCCAGGAGTACCTCGACGAAGGGAGCATCATCATTTGTGCCACTGTGATTGAGCCGGTGTGCGGTTGTGATGGCACCACTTACCAAAACAGCTGCCTGGCGCAGTTTTTTGGTGGCAATGTCACGTGGACGGACGGTCCCTGCGTCGTAGTCGAATACGGCGGGTGCACGTACTCCACGGCCTGCAATTATGATCCCGATGCGGCTTTTGAAGACGGAAGCTGTCTGTTTCCGCCCGTGTATTGTCCAATGCCTCCAGGCTCACCTGGCGGCGGCTGCACCTACAGCGATGCCGACAACTACGACGCCGCAGCCACTTGGGACGACGGCACATGCACCTTTGGCCCCTGTGACAACGATTGCCCAGAAGACGTCAATGGCGATGGCGCGGTCACCGTTTCAGACATCCTGCTGCTCCTCGGCCAATTCGGCATGCAATGCGGGTGACAGCCTTGGCCTTTTTACTCGAACCAACCCAAGCGCCGGCCCTCTTTTTCTGCCGGTAGAAAGCGGCGGAACAAGGCATTGATGACGAAGAGGTGCACGATGAGCGCCACATGCAAGGGCGCCAAGTACCAAGGCCAAGGCCAATCAAAGATCAAGGGGTTGTCCGCCACCGGCGCCTCCCAGACATACATGTAGTTTGCCGTCAATCCATCGGGGTGCGGAAAAGAGAGGTTCAGCCATCCGTTGAATCCCATCACGACAGTCGAAAGGATCACCGCCCACACATAGGCGCGGATCCAATCCCACTGGCGAAAACGCCATCCAAATGACCGCGACATCACGATGGGCACCACCACCAGGGCGGCGTGTTTGACATAAAAAAGCACCAGCAAAGGCAGGGCATCTCCAGAAGGCAACTGAGGCGTCAAGACCGAATGCAACCCTCCAATCATACCCATGAAACCGGCAAAGGCAAACAACACCGGATTGAACCTGAAGCACAGGATACCCAGAAGAATCGCATTCAAACCGCAGAAGTGAAGTGGCAACGAGCGGTGCAGAGAAAAGGCCATGTCCGGATTGACCACGGTATGAACCAATTCAAAGACCTGCATCCCCAACATGCCAATGCCTATGGCCCGCATCGCCCGTGTTCGGTCCCCCTTTATGCGCTGCACCCCCCACAACAAGAGGGCCGCGCCGACAGCGCACCCGCCGAGGGCCAACCAATACCTGGGCTCCGAAGGACCGATGATCACATCCAATTCGCTCATGGCCACAAGCTAACCCATCATACCCAAGGGAAAGCCGCAAGTGAGCGGCTCAACCTTTGACCATGCGTCCAACGAGCAGCACAACCCCATAGCCCATGGCGCCTCCAGTGAGGCCGAGCAAGGTGTCGGCCACCAACCCCGGCAGAGGCGCCACCCAATGGTGAACGTGCGGGAGGTGGTGGTGAAAGATGCCGCCGGCAACCAATATCAAGGCCGCCGTGCCCACTGCACCGATGACCCGAATCAATATCGGCAGACCCCGTACCATGCCCTTGCCAAGGCGCTGTATGCCGCGGGAGGACGAGCGCATCAGCACCAAGCCCGCGTCATCCATGCGCACAATCAAACCCACCAGTCCATAGACACCCACGGTAGCCAGCAGCGCGATGATGCTCACCGATATGGCCTGCACGACCCAGGTGGCGTCCGCAGCAGAACTCAATGCGAGGATGATGATTTCGACCGACAAAATGAAGTCCACCAAAACAGCACTGCGAATCCGCGCCTTTTCATCAATTCCCTTTGGCTCAACCGCATGTGCCGCACGACCCGGAAGGTGGTGGACCATCTTTTCGACCCCCTCAAATGACAAGTAGACCCCGCCAAGAACAAGGATCGGCTCGATGAGCCAATCGGCCACCGCGCTCAGCAAAAACGCCATCGGCAGGATGATGAGCTTGTTGAGGAAAGACCCTTTGGTAATGGCCCAAAGCACAGGAATCTCGCGAGATGCCTTGAAACCCACCGCCTTTTCCGCGTTGACCGCAAGGTCATCGCCCAAGATGCCGGCGGTCTTCTTCCCCGCCACCTTGGTGACCGCCGCGACGTCATCCATGATCAGGGCAATGTCATCCAGAAGGGCAAAAAAACCGTTGGCCATGGCGCGAACTTAAAGCACAACGTCACCTCCGTGCCAAGCCCAAGCAACGCCCAAAGCAAACAAAGCGTTCTCTCTGCAGGAAGAGAAAATGCACCCCGATGCAACCCCGTTCATCCTTGATCGGTTCTTTCATTATGACATCCAATAAACTGATTTGGAGCGCCTTAGCTCCCGCATTTGTGTTGTCTTCATGTGCCCCAGAAGCGATGGACTTGAAGACCTGTACTTCACCCACAATGGATGGACACACCTATGAGGTTGTCCAGATCGGAGAACAATGTTGGTTTGCGGAAAACTTGAGAACCACGGAATTCACCGACGGCACCCCCATCCCAGCAGTCGGCCCCAACCAATTGGCCAACACCAAGACACCTGCCCGTGTCATCAACCCCGATTTGCCGGACCATTACAACACCTTTTACAACGGATGGAGCCTGCTACAAGCCAAAGGCATCTGCCCCAAAGGATGGAGGGTCCCCACGGCCATTGAATTCAGTCGGCTTCACCAATACACCATAAGCACGTCTACTGCCCCCTTCAGCCAGGTAAAAGGAGCCGAATTCTGTGACCCGACCGATTGGGATTTCACCACAACAGACTTGGAGTTCAACCGATTCGGTTTCAACGCCCAGCCTTCCGGCTCCATCGCCCTGGAATTCAATCCTGCCTCCCACATTGAAGCGTCACAATTCACCAGTTTCTGGACCCGGTTTGACCACATTCATGAAGACCCCTCGGACATCACCAAAATCCTCATCGTCAGCATCAACGAGGAACGTTTCCTCACCGCGTGTGGCGGCATCGCACCTGATTACGGGTTGTGCCTCCGCTGCATCCTGGAGGAGTGACAGTGAGGGTCACTCCACGGTCAAAGCCTGCTGCTCCACCATGAAATCAAAGGCGAGCTCAAACAGCGTTTGAGGGTCGCCGTTCTCGTCCGGCACCGTGGAATCCCAAGGTCCATGCCCCGCACCCTCCAATGGGTAAAAAACATGGGGTATGCCATGGGTTTCCCAAGTCTCTTGGAGCATTTCGCCATTGGAGAACACCACGGTGGAATCCGCTGTGCCATGGGCAATGAACAACGGCGGATCACTGGGATCGAATCGATCGACTCCATAGACGCCTTCCAGCAGATTCACAGAAGTAGGCGACCCCCAAAAATCGAGGATGGTCTGCACCTCATAGGCCTGGCCCAAGTGGGTGGTGGCCAGCGTCGGATCCTGCGCCACGGTGAGTTCGTCGGTGAAATCGCCTGGCTCTGTTACACTGACCCCAACGGACGTAATGGCGCCTGCGGAGCCTCCACCCACGGTCAGGTAATCCATGTTGATGGAATAGTCCTCGGCATGCGCCGCCACCCACCGCAAGGCGGCCTTGGCATCGCGGTGTGCAGGATAGATGGCAATCCCTTGCGCCAGTTGGCCCAGCCCAACACTGTCAGACCCCGCACTGAACACGGAGTCAGCCCACTCTTGCGGCACCGTGCCGATGTCAGAGAGCACGCGGTAATCAATGGAAAACGCCACCCAACCTCGGCTGGCAAAGAATTCCGCTTGGGAGACGGGCCTCCAACCACTCCTGGATCCTCCCGTAAATCCACCGCCGTGGATAACGACGATGGCGGGCCGGTTCTCCCCTGCCCCCTGCGGCACATAGGCATCCAGCAGCAACGGCATGGTGGTGGAGGCGTCCGAATTCAAGGCCTCATGGCTCAACCCCTGCGCATAAACGATGGCCGTGTCCACCACAATCGCATAGGTGGAGTCCGTCATGACGGTGGGCACCGAGGGTGCATCCGAACAAGGCGTCCCAAACACGTTGAGCATGGCCAGCACATCGGTGACGCCCACCAAACCATCCGCATCGATGTCCGTCGCACCGCACTCCACCACACATCCGAATTCACCCAGCAAAATCAGGACGTCGGAGACACCGACGATGCCATCCAAATCCAAATCCTCCGGACATTCGAATTCGGGAGGTGGGGGTGGCGCCACATCGTCGATGCTGAGAAATTCAGCCGCCACCATGGTCTGGGAAGGGCTTGTCCCGTGTCCGGCATTGCCGCGCACGAGCACCACATTCCCCTCGAGGTAGCTGAATGCCGTCAACCCCGTACCCGCCACAGGCTCGCCCGGAACGGG
>Ga0209335_10005684_pt1 | contig 11355 bp, 9 predicted proteins | sample COG_09_FD_184753 | JGI IMG/M metagenome (GOLD analysis project Ga0209335, IMG submission 184753) | Pelagic Microbial community sample from North Sea - COGITO 998_met_09 (SPAdes) (version 2) | ecosystem: Environmental > Aquatic > Marine > Neritic zone/Coastal water | place: Helgoland, sampling...
ATTGAACAAGCTTTTTTGCTATTTCAATATGCTCATCAGGCGTACTTGTCCCTGATAATTGATCAGTAAAAGCCTGTGACCATATTTTAAAATTATCATAGTCATCAGATGATGCACCAAGTGCCTCCGCTATAACTCTTATCGGCAATGGTTGCGCTATTTGACTAGCTACTTCACATTTACCATCATCGAAAAATTGATCTATTATATAGTTAGTTTTTTCTTCAATTGCTGGGACCATATCAGCAACTCTTTTTGGAGCAAAGGCTTTGTCAACAAGACCTCTGTATTTTGTATGACGAGGAGGGTCGGCTGTTAACATTGTATTTACAGAAGGATAGCCATCTTTTGCCATAATTTCTGCAGCTTCTTGAGGATAAGAATCAGATCCACCATCTTTCTGAAGAGCCCCAAAGTCGTTTGAAAAAACCTTTGCATTACGAGCTGCTTCACAAATTAATTCATGTTTCGAGACTTGAAAGATACCAGTTGTAGGGTCCTGATAAACTGGACTTTCATCTCTTAATTTTTTATAAAATGCATGCGGACACTTCATAAGCTCTGGGTCAAAGATATTTAAATTTTCAAGTTTTTCATCAATTGGTTTTATTGTTTCGCTCATCATGCCCTCCGTAAAAATTATTCTACTACATATTAATAAGTATTTGGAATTTAAAGTTCAAGATTTATTATGTTGTAAAAAAGTAACAAATATTTGTTTCTCATTACCATCGTTAGATTCTAAAGCTAGGGTGACCTATAAATATGGATTTTTGAATTAAGAAATTTTTGTTAACAAGAATTAAAAGTAGGAATAAAGGATGAAGCGCTAGCGTTTCATCCTTTTTTTTTGTACAATAAGATTTAATAATCTTCGGAAAATTCATGAAATCTCTTCTAAATAAAAATATTATTATCACTGGCGGAGGGAGAGGCATTGGAGCTGATGCCTCTAGGCTTCTCGCATCAGAGGGCGCAAATATTATTTTAACATGCGAGAGAAAAGAAGAAGGTTTTTCTGTCGAAAAAGAAATCATAGGTAATGGCGGTTCTGCAAAATATATAGAACATGACGTAACATCAGAAAGCGATTGGGAAAATGTTATTAGTCAAGCAAGTTCAGAGTTTGGGCATATTGACAGTATTGTTAATAGTGCAGGAAGTTTTATATCGCAGTCCATGGAAAGTTCATCCCTAAAAGAATTTAAAGATGTAATTAATCAAAACCTCACAGGATCATTCTTAGGTCTTAAATATGGAACAAAAGCTATTAGAGAGCACGGAAATGGTGGATCAATAGTAATGGTATCCTCTGTTTTAGGAAAAGTTGGTGTTTCAAATGCTACTGCATTTTGTGCAGCTCAAGGCGGAATTAGACTTTTAGCAAAGGCCGGCGCATGTGAGTTAGGTCCTGAAAAAATTAGAGTGAATTCAATTCATCCTGGACTAACTGATATTGATATCAGTAAAACTTTTTCTGGTGATGTTGATGAAGATCAATATATTAAGTCGAACATTCCTCTTAATAGGAAAGCTACCTCAGAAGAGATAGCTAAAACTATTCTTTTTTTAGTTTCAGAATCGTCATTCTTTATAACAGGTGCTGAATTAACTATCGATGGTGGGATGAGTGCAAGGTAAATTAATATGGGAAAATTAGATAATAAAGTAGCAATAGTAACTGGTGCAACATCGGGTATAGGAAGGGAAACAGCAATTCTTCTTGCCAAGGAAGGCGCATCAGTAGTCTTTACAGGACGTAATCAGGATGCTGGTAAAGAGACTGCTGAAATGATCGCTAAGTATAGTACTAAGAGCTTATTTATCTCTCATGAGGTTGCAGATGAAGATAATTGGATCGAGGTTATTAAAAAAACAAAAGATCATTTTGGCTTAATAGATATTTTAGTTAATAACGCTGGACAGTTTTTCTTAAAACCAGTTTTGGAAACAACATTGGATGATTTTAATCAAATTTGTTCTGTAAATATCGATGGCACTTGGTTAGGAATGAAGCATTGTTTAAAGGAAATGAATGACGGTGGGTCTATAGTAAATGTGTCCTCTTTAATGGGACAAATGGGTCTACCTGAGGCATCTGGTTATTGTGCTTCTAAGGGTGCTGTTACAACTATGACTAAAGCGGCAGCGATAGAGGTTGCTCATAGAAATATAAAAATTAATGCTCTTCATCCTGGTGTCGTTTGGACTCCTATGGTTGGTGGAGGAGATGAAGGCGATGATGGTTTAAAAGGTTTCTTTGAGTTAGAAACCCCTTTGAGAGAAGTTGGCCTCCCAAAAAATATGGCGGATGCTATTTTATTTCTTTGTACAACTGAATATTTAACAGGATCAGATTTAAACGTTGATGGTGGAAGATTAGCTGATGGCGCTATGGGAAGTAACGCTACTTAGCAAATATAATGAAAACTTCTATAAAAACCACACCTCAAGAGAGAAAGTTAGGATTTCGTGTTTTATTCCTGGGTATGTTTGCAATTGGTACTGGCCAAACACTTTTTATTGCTGTTTTACCTCCTTATGCGCGAGGCCTTGGTTTATCTGAAGTACAAGTAGGCTTTATTTTTTCATTATCTGCGCTTGGCTGGATGATCATGAGCCCTTTTTGGGGTAAAAAAAGTGATTATTTAGGAAGGAAATCTATAATTATTCTTGGATTAATTATTTATTCAATAACAACCATATTAATGGGTGTTGAATTTAGATTAAATGAACTTGGGGCAATTAACTTACCTACTTTGTTTGGATTATTGATTTTAACTCGAGGTTGTTATGGTTTTCTTGGATCTGGAGCTCATTCTGCTTCAATGGCTTATGTAGCGGATAGAACGACTGAACGAGAGCGCTCAGGCGTTATGGCTGTTATGGGTTCGGCATTTGCTATAAGTGGTATTGTTGGACCTGGACTAGCTTCGGCAGCGGTATTATTAGGGCCTTTGGTCCCTTACTTTTTATTTGGAGGTATTACTGGCTTTATTGCCCTTTTAATATTTATTTACCTACCAGAAAAAACTAAACCAATACGTCCGGCTAAAGTCCAGGAAGCTCGATTGACACCATTTGATTCAAGGGTGATTTCTTTTGCATTAATGGGGCTTTGCATTAGTCAAACAAGTGCTGTTGTTATGCAAATATTATCACTCTATCTTCAGGATAAGTTTAGTTATTCAAATACCGAAGCATCAGTTTATACCGGAACTATGTTAATTTTTACTGGTATTGCTACTTTAATAGTTCAATTGGGTATTATTCGAAGAATTTCTCCAACACCTGCTCTTTTACTAAGGCTTGGATCTATTGCAACAATTATATCTTTATTTTTAATTGTAATTTCAAATGGACTTTATGTAACAGGCCTCGCAATGGCTGTTTATGGGGTAGGGGGTGCTTTAATGGGTCCAGGTTTATTTACAGGTCTATCATTGGCTGTTGGTGAGGATGAGCAAGGGGCAGCAGCTGGAATTCTTGTAAGTTCTTATGCTGCTGGTTTTCTTATTAACCCTTTAACAGGTATGCAATTATTTATTTGGAATTCTAATTCGCCTTATTATCTAGCTATAGCCTTAATGTTTATTTGCTTAGGAATAGCTGTATTTGACAAAAGACTTAATAAAGTTGTTGAGTACGATGAAAACGCCGAATTTACAAACCCTAATGGTTAACTCTAAAAAGTTCCTTCAAGTTCAACTTTAAAAAAACTGTGATCATTTACATCAAAATTTTCCTGAATAAGAAGATCATTATTAGATTTAAATCCATTATAAATTTGCTTTCTTCCAAAACCAAAATTTGTACCAAAAATATTTTTTGCCATAAAGTTCAAATTTAATTGAGGGTTAATTTTAGCAGTAAAGCCAAATCCTAAAGTTGGATCTTGTGCAAATCTTCCTAATAAATAAGGGTCATAAATATTGAACTGCGATTGCGATCTGTAAGTAATGCCCCAGCTGTATTTACCCCCAGGGATATCTTGTCTTATGCCGATCATAGTTTCCCATCTTTTAAACCATGAAAAATCTCTTTTAATATTTGTAACAGGATCCATAACCTCTGTACTTTGAAGGTAGCCCATGAATCTAAAAACTCCCCCTTCAAGAAGTTTATTTATTCTAATGCTTCCATCAATTCTTGCTTGGGTTCTTTCACCAGATCCTAAATTTCCTATACCAGCAAAACCATCTATCGGTAATCTATCAACTGGTCCGTCTATTTCGCTTGCCAAGCCTTTTAATGTTACAACCCCTCCATCATTAGGTAGTCGCCATTCATGTTCTAGTTTTAATTCCCAGGCTGTTTCAGGTTTTAAATCAGGATTTCCTGTTCTAATAGTTTCTTCAAATTGATCATAGCTTGAAATAAAATCATCAAAATTAATTTGACCAACACTTCTTTCTAAACTTAATCTAATTTGCCTATTTTTTTTATAGTCCCATTTAATATCTATACGCGGTTTCCAATATTTAAATTCTCTTGAGAGAGTTACATCACCTGATTGGCTTATTTCTGACCATTCATAATTTAAAGCTAATTCAGTCCTAATTTTTTTCGTAAAAGGGAAGTTATAAGATAAGAAAGCTTCGTATCTATCTTCTTCAACTGTACCTGAGGTATTTAATAAACCTGAATCTGTTTGATTAGAATTACTGTCGAAATAAATCAAATTAAAAGTTCTGTCTAATTCATTGTATGCACTTTCAAATCCATACTCAAGATAACCACCTTTGCTGCGCTGTTTATTAAAACTTAATCGAATTATTCTTTCACTTTCACTTCTATCGTTTGTTTCAACGATATTATTATAAAGATTTACCGTATCATTTAAAAATGAGAGATCTTCTTGATCCTCATTTTCTTTTGTAAAGACAGCCCTTAATTTAAATGAATTTGCTTTGTTGAACTGATGTTCCCAATCACCTCCAAATTCCCAGCCATCATTATTTTCTTTTCTATCCCAATCAATTTTTTCATAAAATGCTTCATTTTTGACATCGGCTGGCAAAAAATATTCTTGAATCTGTGGCGCATTTTCCTTTCCATCAAACCACACCAATGCATTAATTCTCAAAGTATTTTTATTATTAATTTTTGAATTTAAATCTAGGCTTATTCTATTACCAGTCTGATATTCAATTGTCTCACGCAACCTGTAGTAAAGCAGTGATTGCGTTTTATCGATAGTAAATTCATTGTATTTTCTACTATTTAAGTCACCAATTCTTTCTAGTCCTAAAACAACATCGGTTTTTTTTATTTTGGTTGCCCAGGACCCAGTTCCTCTCCAATTACTATCACCTGAAGTTAAAAAACCTAAAGCAGAACTCCATGTACCAGAACCTTTTGATGAACTCCCATCAACTATAATATTTATGATTACTCCATCTGAGCGAACATCAAGTCCTGCTTCTGAACCTCTTATTACCTCTATTTTAATTAATGATTCAGCATTTATTCGCTCTAAAGTTTTTATAATATTATTACTTTTTGAAGATTGTCTTTCTCCGTTAATTAAAATTTGAGTTCCTGATGAACCAAAACCTCTCTTTTTGTTGTTACCACCCGGTTCATAATTTGCTGAAGAGTTACCTGAACTTAAGTTTTCTACACCAGGAATTCTTTTAATAGCATCCGCAGCATTTGTTATATTAAATTTCTGAAAGTAAATTTGGTCATAGACAATTTTATTATTCTCTTGAGAAAAAATTTCAAAAGGCAATAAAACAAGCGCAAATAAGGAACATAAAAACTTAACTTTAGAAATCATTTAATTAGTTATGCTCTGTTCTCATACCAGCCATGGAAACCATAAGGTACCCTATGAGGGAGTTGGGCCGATGCTACAGGGCCATCACTGACATTTTTTGCATCAAGTATAATAAGATTTGATCTATTTTCTTTTGCATTATATTCAGTAGCAATTAACCAACCTTCACCATCAGGACTATTTTTTGATTTAGGTGCAAATACAGGCTCACCTACTGCTCCACCTTCTTCTGTTGTATATGAAGTTCTTTCAGCAGTTTTATAGTCATAATGTATTATTGAATTTAAGGACATACCCTTTGGATGTTTTCCTATATTTCCAGCATAATAACCATTAGAATATTTTTGAAGAGCAAATCTCTCATCGAATCTTGGGAATTCTCCAGTTATTGTATCTAATGAAGTTTTTGAAAGTTTAGATTTATTTAGATTGATCTCCCACCTTGCATGCTTTGCCTCTACACCTGACTGTTTTGGCATAGTTCCGTCAGCATAAGGAAATAAAGGCGGTAACTCAAATTCCATGCAATCACTAATGATTGAACCATTCTCTTCATAAGCATTCATGTAATGAAAAACAAATGAAGGGTCAGTTTCTATCCATACAGCATCCTTAGCTGATCCATTTCTTGGTAAGATGCAAATATGTGCTCCTTTTTCTGGTTCCCAGGCAAACGCAGGTCCGCCATTAATGACTCTTTCAAAATCACCTGTTAAAGGGAATACTGGGATTATAATGTAATTTTCTGTAGCAAAAAAATCATGTACCATTGATGGAAATGGAGCTTTTATTAGCTCAGATTTAGTAATTTTTCCTTCCTTAGAGACAGCTGTAAATCTTATTGTATCACTAAAAAAACCATCAGCCATGTAACCAAAAAATAATAGCTCACCCGTCTTGGGGTCAACCTTAGGGTGGGCTGTAACAGGTCCTTGTAATTTTCCATCAAATGTATGAGATCCAAATGATTCGAGAGTATGAGGGTCAAACTCAAATGGTGCATGAGCTTCCTCAAGTGCTAAAAGTTTACCTGCATGTGAAACGATTGATGTATTTGCTAAGCCATCTGTTTCTAGACCTTGAACTGATGGATCTGTATCTGTTGGATCCATTCCACTGGGGAATAATGCTTCTCCAGCCTCTTCTTCTTTTGTCCATTTAACTGTTCTCATCCAGCGATTGATATATGAAATTTTACCTTCATTTATATGAAATGCGTGAACCATACCGTCACCTCCAAACCAATGAGATTTTCCACCTCTAGGAGGAAATTTTGGGTCTGGACCATTTCTATAATATGTACCATTTATTCCTTCCGGAACATTCCCTTCAATAATTAAGTCTCCTACATTATTTTCCATTCTTAATGGTGCAAAGTTTCCTATTAAATGATCTTCTTTTGGATATGGTTTAGCCATTATAAATTCCCCGAATTTTATTTTTAAATTTTTTTTATTATAATAATTTATTTTTACATGTAAAAGGTATTGTTGCTTTATTATTGCTGTGCTGTAATAAAAAAAATTTTAAATTGGAGGATAGTTTAATGAAAGAATGTGTTCAGTTTTATATTAATGGAGAGTGGGTTGATCCGGTTAATCCACAATATCTGGATGTCATTAATCCAGCCACTGAAGAGTCTATTGGGAAAATAGCTATGGGAAATAGCGAAGATGTTAATAAAGCTGTTGCAGCTGCGAAAAATGCTTTTGATAGCTTTTCTCAAACATCTAAAGAAGAAAGAATAGCTCTTATGGGTAAAATTCTTGAAGTTTATCAATCCCGATACGATGAAATTGCTGAAACTATCTCATCTGAAATGGGAGCACCATTATGGCTCTCTAAGGCAGCACAAGCTGCTACTGGAGCAGGTCATTTTGCAACATTTATGGAAATTCTTAAAAATTATGATTTTGTTGAAGATAAAGGAACAACAAGATTACGTAAGGAGCCAATTGGTGTTTGTGGTCTCATAACACCGTGGAATTGGCCAATTAATCAAATTGCTTGTAAAGTTGCTCCTGCATTAGCAGCTGGATGTACTATGGTCTTAAAACCATCTGAAGTATCCCCTTTAAATGCTATTTTATTTGCTGAAGTGCTTGATGAAGCAGGAGTTCCTGCTGGAGTGTTCAATTTAGTAAATGGCGATGGAGTTAGCGTTGGTGAAGCTATGTCTTCTCATCCTGATATAGATATGATGTCTTTTACTGGATCAACAAGAGCAGGTATTGCGGTAGCCAAAGCTTCAGCTGATAGTGTTAAAAGAGTAGCGCAAGAATTAGGTGGTAAATCAGCTAATATTATTCTTGATGACGCTGATTTTAATAAATCCGTATCTGGTGGAGTAGGAAGCGTTTTCACAAATTCTGGTCAATCTTGCAATGCACCAACAAGAATGCTTGTACCTTCTGATAGACAAGATGAAGCTGTAGCAATTGCAAAAGCAACTGCTGAAGCAACGGTTGTTGGAAACCCAACGGATGTTGCCCCAGGAGGAATGGGTCCTGTTGTAAGTGAGGTACAGTTTAATAAAATTCAAGCTCTTATTGAAAAAGGTATAGAAGAGGGTGCGACGCTAGTAGCTGGAGGCCCTGGAAAACCGGAAGGTCTAAACGCTGGTTACTATGTTAAGCCAACAGTTTTTTCTGATGTCAGTAATGATATGACTATTGCGCGTGAAGAAATTTTTGGTCCTGTACTCTCAATCCTTCCCTATAAAGATGAGGATGACGCCATCTCTATCGCCAATGATACTGAGTATGGACTTTCTGGATATGTTTCGGGTAGTCAAGAGAAGGCTCAGAAATTTGCTGAAAAAATTCGCTCGGGTAATGTGCATGTTAATGGTGCTGGACCTGATTTTGCAGCACCGTTTGGTGGATATAAAAAATCTGGTAATGGAAGAGAATGGGGTGAATTAGGTTTTGAAGAGTTCTTAGAAATAAAAGCTATTCTTGGATATAATCCAGCATCTTAAATTTAAGATTAAACAAAAGTTAATATCAAAAGGCTGTATTTTTATGCAGCCTTTTTTATTGATTGTAAACTGGTGGTTTGATTTTTAAAATTGGCTCTAAGGTAACAGGCCCACTATTATTAAATTCAAGGGTAACTTGAATTTTATCACCCAGCTTCAAATTTTTATCTAATCCTGAGAGCATAATATGATAGCTGCCTGGCTTGAGCGATACATTTTCATTTGCAGGAATTTTAATTCCATTCATTAGATGTTTCATAGAAGTGATATTATTTTTTCTTTCGGTTTGATGAAGCATTAAAGATTTAGCATTGGGTGAGGACGCGCGTATTAGAATATCAGATTCAGAATGTGAGTTTTGTAGATCTAAGAATAAAGCACCCATGCCATTAGGAATTAATCTAGCCCAAGAATTACTAACCTCAATATGAGCATGAGCATTACTTGTTGTTACCAGAGAAAATAAAATTAAAAAGAAAGATAACTTTTTCATATTATTTGGATGGAAGAATACTTTCTATAGCCTTTATAACTTTTCCTGCATTTGGCTTTGTCATCATAGAAAAGATTTTTTGATAAGATCCATCGGGTGCAATTAGATATTTGTAAAAATTCCATTTTGGCGCTTGTCCTGATTGCGAATTTGCCCAAACATAAAATGGGTGAACATCATCACCTGTAACATTAACTTTAGTAGTCATAGGAAAATCAATACCAAAAGTTGTTTCACAAAATTCTTTAATTTCTCCATCACTTCCAGGCTCTTGCCCTTTGAAGTTATTTGAGGGAACTCCAATGACGACCAAACCTTGATCTTTGTATTTTTCCCAGAGACTTTGTAGACCCTCGTACTGACCGGTAAAACCACATAAAGAAGCCGTATTTACTACTAATAAAGCCTTTCCTTTGAATTGGGATAAGTCCATCTGACTTCCATCGATTGACTCAAAACTAAAAGAAAAAGCATTAGTTCCTTCTGGCATTGTTTCTGCATAACTATTGCCTTGGTTAAAACCTAGAAATACTAATAGTGTTAATAATAATTTTTTCATTTACTTACCTTTGTTCAGTTTAAATCCATGGAATTACTTTCCATTTTAGCTTTTCATTTTAAATCGTAGCAATAAGATCAAATCACGATTTTATTATTAAATTTTTAATAATTAACTTCTATCGACCTTTGATATGTTTGTAAAATTAAAATTAAAATTCTGTATGCGGTATTTTGGCACCCGTTATCTTAAAACTTGAGAAGAATAGTTAGTGGTCTATAATTAATTTTTGATTTAAGATAAAAAATACAAAAGGTTGATTCAATGGATTTAAATGCAGGACCTGAGTACAAGTCTTTTAGAGAAGAAGTAATTGCTTTTCTTAAAAAAAACTCTCACATGGCTGGTAAAGCAAGAACACCTGTTAGGCCAAATCAAGAAGAATTAGAATGGCAAAAAAAACTAATTGAGAACGGATATGCTGCGAGAACAATACCGAGTGAGTACGGAGGCTTTGGTGGAGATTCAGACGTATTAAAATCAAGAATAATTGCAGAAGAATTTAGCCAATCAAGTATTCCTATGGGAATGGCAAATCAAGGCATATCAATGCTTGTGCCAACTCTTTTGGAGCTAGGGACGGATGAACAAAAAAAATCTTGGATTTCAAAAACTATTAATGGAGAAGTTATTTGGTGTCAGGGTTATTCTGAACCTGGATCAGGTTCTGATTTAGCCTCATTACAAACAAAAGCTATTGTTGATGGCGATGACTTTATTATTAATGGCCAAAAAATATGGACTTCTGGTGCTCAAATTTCAGATATGATGTTTTGCCTAGTGCGAACAGAGCCTGACGCACCTAAACATAAAGGTATCTCATATCTTTTAATTGATATGAAGACACCAGGAATAGAAGTTCGGCCGCTAATGACAATGACAGGTCACGCAGAATTCAATGAAGTATTTTTTACTGATGTTAGAGTTCCAAAATCTCAGATTGTTGGTAAACGAGGCGAAGGTTGGTATGTGGCTAATGCTACATTAACCCATGAAAGAGGTATGCTGGGTGATCCCAATCAATCCGCAACGCGACTTAAAGAAATAATCGATTTAATGCAGGAGGAAACAGTTAACGGAGAAAGGCTTATTGATAATCCAGTATACTTAGATCGCCTAATGAGGCTTCAAGCAAGAGTTTTAAGTATGTCCTTTAATAGTTTGAGGCTGTTAACCGCTTCACATAAAAAACTAGATGCTAAAATGGCAAAGTTAATAGTTAAATTAAATGGGTGTCAGCTCAACCACGATCTAGCAGGGTTTGCAATTGATTTACTTGGTGAGCTGGGGACAATTTATGGAAGAAGTAATCATGACCATGGATCAGGAAAGTGGCAATGGAAGTACATGTTTGATCTCGGCCTCATTATTGGTGGTGGAACAGCTCAGATACAAAAAAATATTATTAGTGAAGCTGGATTAGGGATGCCAAGAGAGCCTAAACCAATGATTGAAGGAAAAAAATAATGGAATTTGCTTTGTCTGAAGAACAAGAAATTCTATCCGAAAGTGTTAGAAAAATGCTTGAAGATAATATCAAC
>Ga0209335_10005696_pt1 | contig 11338 bp, 12 predicted proteins | sample COG_09_FD_184753 | JGI IMG/M metagenome (GOLD analysis project Ga0209335, IMG submission 184753) | Pelagic Microbial community sample from North Sea - COGITO 998_met_09 (SPAdes) (version 2) | ecosystem: Environmental > Aquatic > Marine > Neritic zone/Coastal water | place: Helgoland, sampling...
CAGGGATCTGTATGGTCTGGCCCTTCTGAAGTTCTTCAAGGGCACTGTGTGAGAGATATTCCCACCGCTCAGCTGCACATACCTGTTGGCTGTTGTTCCTGGTCCCAGCTGGGGTGTGGTCCTGGAATAGAATTCCCCCTTCTGCTGCTGGGTCATGCTCAGCTCAGTTCCTGCCTTGCTGTAGATCACATGACTGTAAGTGTAATCATCACCATTGGCCTCCATCAGGTGCTGATTGACAGGCCAGAAGTGCCACTCTCCATTGGCCAGGCACAGTCTGGCATTGAACAGCATGCAGATGCTCTGCAGGAAGGTCCAATCTGTGTAAGCCTCTGGAGTTCCATCCAGGACATTGATGGTGTTGGGATCAAATGCACCTGTCAACTGGGTGTAATCCAGGACATTCAATCCACTTGTGCCCTGGCCACCATTGGCAAGGCTGTTGCCAAAGTTGTCTGGCTTGAAGTCTGTCCAGGCTCTGATGAATGCATCTGATCCTCCCCAGTGCACAGAGCTCTTGGTGTTCGTCAGGATCTCCTGCAGCCAGTTGATCACACTATTTGAGGACAGCACATCCACACTGTTGGCATTGGTTTCTGTGATCGTGCCCCTGATCGTTTTCAGGAAGCTGATCCCATCATTTGCCACCAGCTTCACCCTGGATGGGGTTGGCATATCCTCAATCTCAATCTGATCCACCATGACCACCCCGGCCCATTCCAGCTGGTAGGTGCTGGCATTCTTCCATTCCAGGGTGATGGTCACATCATTCTCTCCTGTTAGGCTTGGAATGTTCTGCAGCCAGGTATCAAAAGCACCACCATCATTGATGAGGTGGCATGTGAGGGTGCTGGAGATGATTCCCTGGTAGGGTTGATCCGGTTCTCCTTCGTAGCTGAGATCAAAGCCTGGGACTGCGCATGTCAGATCCTGCTCAACTGATGCCCCTGCATAGTTGTCATCAAAGATGCTGATCCGGTACTCCTGACCATCTATGTCATCAAATTCTGCTGTGAATCTTTTTGCCATCTCAGAAATTTCTCACGCGGGTTCTTTGGTCACTGGCTCTCTCATTGGTCAGCAGGATATCCTTGCCAGAGATCCTTCCTGTGATCACCACCTCCTGGGGGCCTCTTGATCCTCCAGCCATATCCAGGAAGCGCCCCATCTTCTCAAATGGAATCACCGCTTCTTTCCCAGATGGGTTGTCCCCGATGAGAGCGAGCTGTGGCCCCAGGACCATTCCACCATCCTTCAGCTTCACCAGGCTGTTGAAGAGAGCATTCACTGTTGCCACACCAGCTGCTGCAATTCCTGCTGCAATCGGTGGAGGTGCTTTGGTGAAGGATTCCTTGATCACACCTGCCAGGGCTTCTGCCAGGAAGATGTTGATCAGCTTGAGCGCTGCTGACTTGACTGCCTTCACCTGCAGCTCACTGCTTTTCTTGGCTGCCTCTGCCTGGCTCATTGTGCCTTCCACCACAGCCTCAGTCAAAGCCTCCTGGCCTTGGCGCATGGTGGTGAACATGTTTTCAAAAACCGTCCCCAGCTGGGCTGCTGTTGCCTCCATTGCTGTGGCTGCTTCCACAGTCACTGTGCTGAGACCGTTGAGCTGTGCAACCAGTTCCATCACCTTGGTGCTGGTTGGTGTCAGGCCTGCTTCCAGGAGAGAGCTGATGGCTTGCTGCAGAGCTGAAGTCTGTGCCCCGATCAGATCAAAGGATCCACCAAAAGCCTGTGCCTGCAGATCTGCCACGCCCATTGCCCGCTGGAGATTCTCCATGATCGGTGCAATGCCATCCACTTCCTGGGCAGCTCTGGCCTGCTCCATGAGTTGTGCAGCCAGGTCAACTTCTCCCAGCTTGGCAGCTTCCAGGGCTGCCTTCTCATAGGCCTTGGCCATTGCATCCAGGTTGGCAACTTGATCACCGTCCAGGCTGAGCTGGGATGCAGCAGAATTCAGCTCATCAGATAGCTGGCCCATCAGATCACCCAGAGGATCATTGGCCAGGTCAAACTTGACTGGGATTGGGACTGCTGTTGCCGTTACTGCTCCACCGCCTGTGTCTGTTGATTCGCTGCTGCTTGCTGGATCCAGGCCTGCATCTGATCTGGCCTCTGCCAGGCTTGCCTCTGCCCTCTGAATTTTTCCCAGGATGCCCACCCGCTCAGCTTCAAGCGCATTGCCCTCAGATGTGGCATCATTCACTGCTTTCTGTGCTGCTGTCAATTCCAGAGATGCTTCCAGCCTGCCACTGGTTCCATCTCTAATTGATCCACCAGATTGCTTTGCAGCATTGGCAACACCTTCCTGGGCTTTGGCCAGCCTCAGCTCAGCATCTCTCAGGTTCTCAGTGGCCACCAGCTGCTCAGCAACCACATCCACCAGGGCATCACCAAATGCCTTCTGAATGGCTGCTGCTTTGACCTCTGCAGTGTAGTTGCCCACCGCTTTCTTCAGGTCTTCATATTTCGTTTTTTCAGAATCCAGATCCCCGAAGTAGTCAGGACTGATGGCCTTGAGATCATTCAGGATGGTTTTCCGCTTCTGCAGATCCCCTTCAAAAAGTCTGTATTCTTCAGCCAGGGCATTCACCTTGGCTGCCTCCTGGACATATGCTCCCTGGGCTTTGTCGCTGATCCCTTGGATCTTCTTCTGCACCCGGTTCACATCCTCGAAGGCACCAGCTTGATCCAGAAGTGCATACACCAGGATGCCAGCTGAAGCCACCAGAGCTGTCATGGGATTTGCCAGGAGGGTCAGGCTTCTGCTCAGGAGCTTTGTTGCTGTTTGGCTCTTGCTGATCATTCCCAGCATACCACCCAGGCTGCTCTTGAATGGCCCAATGGCAGCTGCTGCCAGGCCAGCCTTCACAATGAATCCCTGGGTGCCACTGGATAGGTTGCTGAATCCAGCAGCCATCTTCTCAATGGTCTTGATGATGTCCAGCATGGTGGGTGCCAGGGCAGATCCAATGCTGATCTGCGCACCTTCCACTGCGGACTGCATCCGCTTCACAGCTCCCTCAGCTGTGTCATCCATAGTGGCAGCCATTCCACCTGCTGCCCCTGCAGAATTCTCAAAAGCACCTGAGAGATCATCCACCACTCCCATGCTGTCCAACAGGACCAGCAAAGCACTTTGGGCATTCCTTCCCACCTCATCCTGGGCTCCTCCCAGGGTCAGGCTTTCCTTGCTCAGTTTCTCCAGGGCAGCAGAAACATCACCCCCAGTGGCTCCCACTGTGGAGAGGATCCTGCGCAATGCCGTTCCAGCCTGGCTTCCCTTGATGCCATTATTTGCCATCGCAGCCAGCATTGCTGTGGTCTGCTCAATGCTCAGCCCAGCCTTTCTTGCAACTGGAGCCACAAACTTCATGGAATCCTGGAAGCTGCCCATGTCCAGGGCAGAGCTGGAGAAGCTGGCAGCCATCACATCAGTGACCCTGCCTGTCTCACTTGCATTCAGGCCAAAAGCTCTGAGGGTTGCACCAGCCACTTCAGCTGATTGTGCCAGGTCTGATCCGGTTGCCTGTGCCAGGTTCAATGTTGCCCCTGTGACCTTTGTGATCTCAGTTGCTGTGAATCCCAGCTTTGAAAATTCCAGCTGTAGAGCTGACACCTGGGAAGCGCTGAACCTGGTTGAGCTGCCCAGCTCCAGGGCATTCTCTTTCAGCTTCTTGAATTCACCAGCTGTTGCTCCAGAGACAGCCTTCACCTTTGCCATTGACTGCTCAAAATCAGCAGCCACCTTGAAGGAGGTTACAGCGATCAGCCCCAGTGGAGCTGTGACATTCCTGGTCAGATTGGCACCGCTTCTCTTCAGGCTCCTGGATGTCCTGCGCATGGAGCGCTGGGCCTTTTGCAGGCCGCTCTCAAAGCCATCAGCATTGAGATCAAGGAGGACACTCAGGAGGGATTGCCTTGCCATTTCTTCAGGTATTCAATTTGATCAGTGGTGGGTATTGATGTGTGCTCTGTTGCTTTTGCATATGGGTTGAAATCGTTGGGCTTGTAGGCCTTGGATTTCTGTGATCGCTGGGTGTTTGCAACCAGGGCCATCATCGCTGATGTCCTGGCCCAATGCCGCTCTTCCTCGTGCTTCAATCCTTTTGACCAGCATCCGAATTCAGCCAGGGTCATCCCCCAGAACTGATCAGGAAGCAATCCCATTGAGAGCCCCAGGGAATAGAGCTCACGCCAGGTGCTGATTGATGCTCCCTCTTCTACTTTCCCGCAGTCTCAGACTCAGGATCATTGAAGCCCAATGCATCACTGATCTGGGAAGCGTATGCTGTGATGGCATCTGGATCAGCCAGGACCAAAGCAGCAAAGCGATCAAAAGCCAGGCCTTCTGGCAGCTCCTTGCCATGATAGGCTGCTGCATTCTTCACTCCTGCCCAAAGCACAGCTGGCACAAATTCCAGTGCATTGCTTGTGGCAAAGTTGTCCAGATCAGCCAGCTCCATTTCTTGATCCTGACAAAGGATCCTGAAGCAGTTCATGTTGAGCAGAGCATCTAGGGTCATTGCCCCAGCTTTCACCTGCACTTCTCCTCTCAGTGTGTTCATGTGGTTCTATGGATGAAGCAAGGCCCAGCATTCCCAGGAAAGGGATGCCAGGCCTGCCAGGGTTGTTTCTTAGGATACAGTTGCTTCAGTGATCGGCCCTGTGTTCTCCAGGGTGATGCTGTAGGTAGCAATTTCATTCACTGCAGCTGTCTCCTCAAATGAGGTGATCACTGCATCAAAGCTCACCTCTTTGTCACCTGTGACACCTGTGGTGAATCGCGCCTGATAATCTGCATCATCAGTGCCACCCAATGCCACAGAGCGGAGCTGCTGTGATCCTATGGTGTCATCATACTTCACAAAGCCTTCAGCTGTGATGGTTGCTGATTGGAGACCATAGAGCAGAGAGCGGGCACCGCTGTTTGCTTTAGTTGTCACATCAAGGGTCTCATTCGAGATGCTGAGGGTGGCAGTGTTTGCGCTGCCCACCAGGGTGTAAGTAGTGCCACCATCGGTGCTGATGTACAGCCCCAGAAGGTTGGCCTTTACATTTCCAGTTGTTGCCATGTTTTAAGATTGGGAGGGTTCAAATTCATCTGTGCTGTCATCGCTGATCATGATCTCAAACTCTTCCACTTCATCGGCTTCAGGTTCAGGATCTGGAAGGGGATTGCTGAGATCAATTGCCCAGCCTTTTTTAACCCAATCCTTGCCTGCTTTTTGTTGCACAGTCATGATTGTGCCCACCCTGGCCTGGGTGTTTTTGTTGTCTTTCAGGATCTCCAGCTTCATTCTGCGAACATCACCCGATGTGAGGCCTGGACAGGTAAACTATGTCAATAAAAAAAAAAACATTTATGTTAGCAAAAAAAAAGTCACGAAATGAAAGAATTACATTGTTCAAAAGAGATTGCTTTTAAGTCAATCCTTAAAGCTGCCGAACACTTAAAATGGTTGATTTCCGACCTCGATGAGCCTAAAAAAGTGACTTTGCAATCTCCTACAACCTTCATGGCTAATGGCCAACGATACATAATCACAATTCTAAGCGATTCACCATGCAGCCTGAGCTATTCGATTGAAGGTATAAAAGTGGGACCAATCACAGCTAGACCCAGTAACCGTATCGGAGAAAAGCAAATGCAGCAATTGTTCACTTTAATGGATGCAGAAATCGGAGATGCGGATGATAGCGTAGTAAGTGGAGCTGCTAATGAGCCAAAAGCAATCGTAAATACTGAGGAGCCAAAAGCAATCGTAAATACCGAGGAGCCAAAACCAGCTCAAGAAGCGCAGCAAAATCAAGTAAATACTGAAAATAAGAAAGAGGCTGCGATGCGAGAAATTCAAGAACAGCAGCAAGGCGAAAAAAAGCGCAACATGACAATTCTTGCGGCAATTATCCTAGCAGCAGTTGCCGCATTTAGCATCTTTCAATTCAGTGGATCGAATGCACATGGTATACACATGGTTGGCTATGGCTTCAATCAAGGTGATTTCATTGAAATCAAATCAGGCGGAAAAGCCCTGTTTTATCAGGCAAAGTCCGACGGTGTGAAAGGAGGCAATAAGCCCAAAAGCGGATCTTCAAAAAGTTGCTATGCTGAGGGGAAATGGGAAAAAACATCAAATGGGGGCATTCGCGTGAGTGGATTATCCAATACAAACTGCGGTTTCATTAGCAAATACAATAAGACCTACAATTGGTAAATATTTACCTGCGTTGATGCGCCTGATATTCAGATGCGCACATGTAGGTGGAATCACCAGCAAAGTGATTCATGTTGAGCCGCTCAAATCGGATGCCCTGGAAGTTGGTGCTGCCCATCGTTCCAGAGTAATTGTCCAGGCTGGTCCTGATCAGCTCTGCAATGGTGAATGCATCCAGGGCACTCTTGGCATAGGTGGTCAGATCAAGCTCCACAAAGTCATCTGTGCTGGCTGCTGTCTTCGTTGGATTGGCTTCCACATCATTGATGGTGATCATGATTGCTGGCAGCGCTTCTTCCTGGTTCAACTGAACAGGGAAGATCCTGGTGCCCACATACTCTGTGATGCGTGAATCAGCCAGGAGGTGGTTGATGATGTCCCCGATCATTTCAAATGGGATTGCAGGATGTCATCAAATGCATCCATCAGCTTCTTCCTGATCTTCTCATTTGCCTTCTTGTACTTGTTATCAAAAGCAGTCCGAATGAATAGCTGTGCTCTTGATCCTGGGTGTTCAATCTCCCTGGTGATCACCTCATCAGCTTCACCGAAAATCCGGAAGGGTTTCTTTGTGCTGGTTCTTTTGCCTGCAGCTGTTCCCAGCTCCACCAGGTGAGCATATCTGCCACCCACCCGGCCCTGCCTGGCTGATGGTCCGATCCGTACCCTGGCATGCACTTTGCCTGTCCCGCTGGCTGTATTGGCCACCCGGTACACCCTGACAGTGATGCTTTTCTTCAGCTCTCCAGTCTTGCCCACTGGTGCCAGCTTTCTCATCTCTGTGGCAATGGGTGTGCCAGCTGCTCTCATGGCGCTGGTGAATACCTTCTTCAGCTTGTCTGGATCCAGGGCAGCAAGTGCCTGGATGTGCTTCTCAAACTCTGCAGGCTTGATGTCAAATGTTGCTGTGCTCTTGAATCCTGCCATCAGTCATTGTCTCTTGCCACCGCTGTGATTCTCAGACCTTCTTGCCTTCCAATCTCAGCAATGGCTGTCACCTCATAGGTGTCTGATCCATAGCTGATGCGGTGTGTGGTTTTCACATCAGATCTGAAGCGGATGGTGAACACCTTGGTGGCCACTGTCACCCGCTGATCTGCTTCTTCTCTTTCCTTCGCTCCTGGATCCCGGACTTCTGCCCAGACTTCTGCCAGGAGCACATATGCATTGGCCCTTTGATTCCAGTCATCTGTGCTGGATCCTCTCTGCAGGATTGTGATCCTTCTATCCAATCGCCCTGGCTCCATCAGAAAGTGCTGGGCTTGAATTTGTCCATCAGGAACTTGGCCCCATGCACCAGGGGAGCAGACTGCACCCCCACCAGGACATCCTTCCGGTGCTCATACAGATGACCAATGATCAAAAGCATGGCGCTCTTCAATGTCTCTGGCACTGTGGAGTATCCAGCATCACCTGTGATCTGGACAGCATGCACCCGATCATCCACCTCTGTGGGCAGGTTTTCAAATTGCACCCGCATGGGGTGGCTCTTCACATCAGAGTGATATTCAGTGGCTGGCCAGGTCTGCAGTGTGTGATCCGTGTCATAGTATTTGACTGTGAGGATCCTCACCCCAGGACCCGCATGGATCTTCATCACACTGGTGAAGTGGTCTGCATAGTAAGTGAAGCCACAGCTGGACAGGTATTGTCCAGTGTACTCTTCCACAATCTCTCCTGCTGTGCTGATCAGGGAGGTGATCAGTGCATCCTCATCACTGTGGTCCACCCGCAGGTGAGCCTTGGCAGTGGCCAGGCTGATCACATCTGTGTATGTGGTGGTGGATGTTCTTTCCAGTTTCATGAGATCATGGGATGTGAAAAGGGGGGCCAGCTTGAATGCCAGCCCCCTTTCTCAGTTGTTCAAATCAGCTTATGCTGGTGTGGCATTTGCTGTCAAGCCTGCAAGGATCCGACCTGATCCCACGCGACGAATAGCACCATCTGCATAGTAGTCAGCGATCAAGCGCACCTGGCCCTTGTGAGCGTCTGTGTATGGGTCCACCGTGACATCCAAGCCACCGAAGACTGCATAAAAAATATCAGACGGATCCAGGAAAAGGATTGGCCGCACCGCTGTCTCAGTTGAAGTGCTGGAGATCCCGCTGAAGTAGGTATCAGCCACCACAGTCTGCTGCTTCACATTGGTTGATGTGAACACAGGGAAGCCCAGCACATTGTTGTTCAAGTTTGCCACCTGGCCACCTGCACTGGATTCAACTCCCTTCAAATAGGAAGCCATTGTGGGATCCATGAGAAGGGCCAAACTCTGGCCTGCTGGATTCTGACTCAAGAAGCCACCCTCATGGCTGAGGATATCTGCAAAGTCAGTGGCAGTGCACACTGTGGTTGAAGACACAGATCCATTGGTGATCTTGCTGGCAGCTGCAAGCTGTGCAAAGATGTCAGAGATGATGTCCTCATCCAGCTTGTTGGCAATGGCGTTGGCCATGTCAGCCTGGATCACTGCATCAAGATTGGCAGCAGATTGCACCAACAGCTGACGGGTCAAATCCATGCGCATTGCAAAGCGCTTAGGGCTCAACGTCACTGCACCGAAGTCACCATCAATGTTGTTGACTGTTGCTCCTTCCACTGTTTCTGTGGCATCCTGATTGGGAAGCACTGGAAGCACCACATCACCCTGAGCCTGGATGCGGGTTGCCCCCATCTGCTCAATGATTGGTACTGGTCGCAAGCCTGCAGCCATTGCAGCCACATCCTTGCCAATGATCCCAGACTGTCCCTGGAGGGTCACTGATGAATCTCCAGCCGGATCAGAGCTGGTTCCATAGCTTTCATTGGCTCGGCCTTCCATCAAGAAAGATGGCAGGGTGAGATTGCCACGGGTGGTCTTGCCCATCTTGGCCATTTCTGATCGGCCCTCCTGGGCCATCTCTGCTTCCAATCCTGTCAGCTGGCCCTTGTTCACAATGTCACTGATGGCCTTGGACATGCTGAAGCTCTTGCGGACTTCCTGCACCTCTTTCTCTTGAGACTTGGATGCTGGAGCTGCTGCTGCAACATTTCGGAGAAGGATTGATTCCGTCTCTTCTGCTTTGGTGATCTTTCCATCCAAGGTCTTCACCTCATCATGGATCTCTGCCTGTCGGGTTTCTTCAGCTTCTGAGAAATCGCGCCCTTCTTTGGTTGCAAGATCCACAGCTGCCTGGAGCTCTTCCACCAAAGTGGCCCGCTGCTCCTTCATTTTCAGACTGTTTTTCATTTTGTCATTTTGTAGATAGCCAGCTGCGCTTCTGCTCGGTCCCGAATTGAGGTGGCAGCAGGCTGGGTTGGTTGTTCTTGTTGGGACCTTATGGATGAAGTGGCCTGCTGGTAGGCAGCAAAAACCACTGGGGAGATGTCATGAAGATTGACTGCCTTGATGGTCCGGAGATCCCTCCCATCACGTTGTGTCCAGTCATCCTCTTTGATGGAGAAAGCAAATGAGCTCTGATTCACCAGGCCCTCTCTGAGGTTGATCCCCAGATCCTGGGCATAGGATTGATCTCCCAGCTTGAATCTGTACTTCAGGCCTTTCTCATCAGTCCACAGCTCCAGGTTGCCTTCCCCTCCTCTGTTCCTTGCCAGGATCTGGTTTTGATCATGGTTGAACAGCGCTGCCACATCCAGCTGAGGATCAGCCAGGGCAGCATCAAAAGCACCGCGCTCAATGCGCTCTGTAAAGGATCCCAGATCAGCATCTGTATCAAACACTGCTGCATATCCCTCCACTGTCTTTCCATCTCCTTCTTCGCCATCTCTGGCTTCAACATTCATGGTCAGATATCTGCGCTCTCTTTTGGTCTCTTCATGGATCAGCACATCATGGCCGTCCACAGTTTTATTCAGTTCATTCATTTTGGTTCTGATTTGTGTTGGTCACGCTGGCTGCATAGTCTTCCATGCTGGATACAGGCAGCTGATTGACCTGGACCAGGTGGAGATCACCTGATGGGCCAATGGGATTGAGCTGCTCCTGGGCTCGGACTTCATTGATGCTCATCCAGCCACTTTGCAAGGCTGTTCTGTACAGGTCAGATCTGCTGGAGGTGTCACCCCTCAGCAAGCTGTTCAGATCAAAGCGAGGGATCACCTGGCCTCTCTCTCCTTCTCTCAGGAGCTTGGCTGTGATCTCATCCTCAATCCTTCGCACCCAGGGCACCAGGGTGTGCTTCACATATTGGAGATCTTGATGCTCTGCCCCGTTGTATGTCACGTTGGCTTCCAGTCCTATCATGGAGCTGGGCACCTGGAAGATCCTGGCCACCTCCTGGGCACCGTGCACCCGCACTTTGATGTACTCAGATTCAGCCATGCTCACCTTCATGGGCTCATACTTCAGACCATGTTCCAGGATCGCCACTTCATGAGCATTGCCCAGGCCTCCATGTGTCTGCTGCCAGGACTGTCTCAATCTCTCATACTGATCATTGGTGAGGGTGCGATCTGTGGACAGTACACCACCCACATTCCCTCCTGATCCATAGTACCTGGAAGCAAATTCTTGTGCAGCCATAGCCAGGCCAATGCCTTCCATGTGCTGTCTGATTGGCGAGATCCCCCTGAAACATTTGATGATCAGCAGATCCTCTGGGAAGATTGGACCATCCAGATCCCGGTGGGTGTATGCCAGCTGACCATCAATGTTGTGCTGCTTCATCTGATCAGCTGTGAGCAGATGCAGCTGGACTGGTCTGCCTGTGACTGATCCCCGCTCAATCAAGGCAAAGCCCTTGCCATGAATCAGGGCATCTGAGATCATCAGCTCCCAGAAATCAAAAGCTGTCATGCTCTCACTGGGGCTGCTGTTCAGCAAGCTGTACACTGGATGATCGCTGGCCACTTCTCTGAGCGAACCATCCACCCGGTGCAGGTGGAGATCCAGGGAAGCAATGCTGGATGCAATGAGCCTCACACAGCTGTACACAGCGCTGAGAGCCATTGCCCCTTCTTCAGAGACACTCACCCCAGCTTTGGTGCCCAGCCCCAGGAAGGCTGCAAACCTTGAAGGGGCAACAAATTGCCCCCGCTGTTCACTCTCCTGCTTGGTCTTTTTGGATGGGTTGCCGAGGATCCGGCTGATGATACTCATGGCCGCGAAAATCCCCAGGGGG
>Ga0209335_10005700_pt1 | contig 11336 bp, 8 predicted proteins | sample COG_09_FD_184753 | JGI IMG/M metagenome (GOLD analysis project Ga0209335, IMG submission 184753) | Pelagic Microbial community sample from North Sea - COGITO 998_met_09 (SPAdes) (version 2) | ecosystem: Environmental > Aquatic > Marine > Neritic zone/Coastal water | place: Helgoland, sampling...
ATTCATTATTAGTAGTAAATGAATCTAATGATTTAGTGGGGGTAGTTCAAGTATATGATTTAGGTGTTTAATCTTATGAAAAAAGTAATTGTCATACCCGCCAGATTAGATTCCTCTAGATTGCCAAAGAAGGTCTTGTTAGATCTTAAAGGGAAAACAGTCATTCAAAGAGTATATGAGCAATGCCTGAAGGTTAAGAATATAGATGGGGTGTATATAGCAACTGACAGTCCAGAGATTGAAGGGGTTTGCAGAAGTTTTACCAATCATATTATTCTCACTAAAAGTACACATCAATCTGGAACAGATAGAATAGGGGAGGCTGTTGCAGGAATAGATTGTGACATTGTTGTAAATGTTCAAGGCGATGAACCCTTTATAGACCCAAATTTAATTGAAGAGCTAGTTCATTCGTTTGATAATGACCAAGTTTCCATGGCAAGTGCCATGAGTAAAATAGAAAACATTAAAGATCTTCAAGACCCAAATGTAGTGAAGGTGGTTGTAGATACTCAAAATAATGCCATTTATTTTTCAAGAGCTCCCATTCCTTTCCCAAGAGATCATCAAGAAATTATTCACTCAAATGAAGAGCTAAAAAAACATAATTTTTTTAGGCACATCGGTATTTATGGCTATCAGAAAGATTTCTTAGCTAAGTACATAAAAATGGACCAAACTAATTTAGAAAAACTAGAAAAATTAGAGCAATTACGTGTTATAGAAAATGGCTTTAAAATTAAGATGATAGAGGCAGCTTCAAGTCTTGTAGGTATTGATACCCAAGAAGATTATGAAGAAGCATTAAAAAAATATTGATTTTTTAAAATTGTAATAAACTCAATTCCATAGGATTAAAAACAAATCAAAATAAACATCTTTTTTTCTTTGTTAAGTATAAAAACCCTTTTATATTTGCACCCGCTTGTATGATTTACTATCATGTAAGGGCAATTAGCTCAGTTGGTTCAGAGCACTTGGTTTACACCCAAGGGGTCGGGGGTTCGAATCCCTCATTGCCCACTTCACTAACAATCCTGATGTATTTCATCAGGATTTTTTTTTTACAATAAAGTAGGAATTTATTTCAGTCTTTGTTGTAAACAAAAAATACATGCACGAAGTGCATAGGATTGTATTTGCATCAGTGGTTTCGATCGGGGATCTACAATCCCACATTGCCCACAGACGAGAAAAAAAGAAACTAGCGTAGCAAGTTGGTTTTTACTATTTTAAAATGGAGTAAACTAGGGATATCTAACCCCTTACAAACCTGATGAATTATTGTCAGGATTAGTTGTTTTTTAATCATACATTAAATAGTGCACTTAAACGAAAGGAATAGTGCTTTGAACTAATTCTTTTATTGTAATTTGTGCTGTTGTTATAAATTAGTTAATTTTAATTATGGATATTCAATTAATTGATAAAAGAATATTAATAACTGGTGGAGCAGGATTTATAGGATCAAATTTATCTGAGTACTTACTTGACAAAGGATGCGATGTGGTTTGTTTAGATAATTTAGCTACGGGAAGTAAAGAGAACGTAAGTCATTTATGTACCAATCCTAACTTTACTTTTATGGAAGGAGATATTAGAGATATTTCTGTTTGTCATGCTGCAGTAAAAGGTGTAGATTTTGTTTTACATCAAGCAGCTTTAGGATCTGTGCCAAGATCCATAAAAGACCCAATAACTTCTAATGAAGTAAATGTCTCTGGTTTTTTAAATATGTTGATAGCTTCTAGAGATGCTGATGTTAAGCGATTTATCTATGCGGCAAGTTCCTCTACTTATGGTGATTCTGAATCACTACCAAAAGTAGAAGAAACCATTGGGCGCCCTTTATCTCCTTACGCTATCACTAAGTATGTAAATGAGCTATATGCAGATGTATTTTCAAAAACATATGGCATGGAAACCATTGGATTACGTTATTTCAACGTATTTGGAAGAAAACAAGATCCTAATGGGGCTTATGCAGCAGTGATTCCAAAATTTGTAAGTCAATTTATGAGAGGAGAAAGCCCTGTAATTAATGGCAATGGAGATTTTTCAAGAGATTTCACCTATATAGACAATGTTATTCAGGCAAATGTTTTGTCTATGATTACAGAAAATGAAGAGGCAATTAATACGGTGTATAATGTTGCTTTTGGTGAGCGGAATACATTAAATGATTTAATAGACTGTTTAAAAGAGTCATTAACACCTTATGATCCAAAAATTAAAAATATTCAAATTAAATATGGACCCAACAGAGCAGGAGATATTCCTCATTCTTTGGCTTCTATAGATAAAGCAAAAAATTTATTAAACTACAACCCTCAATATTCATTAAAACAAGGCCTGCAAGAGGCTGTTAAATGGTATTGGAATAATTTATAATGAACATGAATAAACCAAAAATAGCAATTATAGGTCTCGGATATGTAGGTCTTCCACTGGCAAGATTATTTGCAACAAAATACGCCGTAGTAGGTTTTGATATTAATACCGAACGCGTACATGAACTTAGAGCTGGAAAAGATACCACATTAGAAGTTGAAGATGAGGTTTTAAAATCTGTATTAGTTGAAAATCCCTCGGATGCTATAGGTCTTTATTGTTCTACCTCTATTTCAGATATTAAAGACTGTACGATTTATATTATTACAGTGCCTACACCAGTTGATAAAAATAATAGACCCATTCTAACCCCTCTACTAAAAGCAAGTGAAACCGTTGGTTCAGTTCTTAAAAAAGATGATATTGTCATATACGAATCTACAGTATATCCAGGAGCTACAGAAGAAGATTGTATTCCTGTATTAGAAAAAGTTTCAGGATTGGTATTTAATAAAGACTTTTATGCAGGATATTCGCCTGAAAGAATTAATCCAGGAGACAAATTACACACTGTAGATAAAATTTTAAAAGTAACCTCTGGCTCTAATGAGATCATTGGCGAAAAGGTAAATAATTTATATAAATCAGTAATTACTGCGGGTACGCATTTGGCACCTACTATAAAAGTAGCAGAAGCAGCCAAGGTTATTGAAAACTCTCAACGAGACATCAACATTGCTTTTGTAAACGAGCTGGCAAAAATTTTCAATTTAATGGATATCAATACCCATGATGTATTGGAGGCAGCGGGTACAAAATGGAATTTTTTACCTTTTAAACCTGGTTTAGTTGGGGGACATTGCATTGGAGTAGATCCTTATTATTTAGCTCAGAAAGCGCAAGAATATGGCTACCATCCAGAAATAATTTTGGCAGGAAGAAGATTAAATGATAGCATGGGTAATTATGTAGCTTCCGAGGTTGTTAAACTAATGATTGAAAAAGACATTCATGTAAAAAAAGCCAAGGTACTTGTTTTGGGAATTACGTTTAAAGAAAATTGCCCAGATGTAAGAAACACTAAGGCAGTAGATGTTATTGCAGCGTTAAAAGAGTATGGAATGGATGTAACCATTTATGACCCTTGGGCCAATAAGGATGAGGTAATGCATGAATACAAGTTAACCTCTACACAAGATGTTCCAGCTCATACATTTGATGCTGTTGTTTTAACAGTAGCACATACAGCATTTTTAGAAATGAATTTTGATTCCTTAACAAATAAAAATCATGTTCTTTATGATGTAAAAAATATACTACCAACAACTATTAAACACGGTGGACTATAATGAAGAATTTTGCAATACTAGGAGCCGCAGGGTACATAGCTCCAAGACATTTGAAGGCGATCAAAGATACAGATAACCGATTGATAGCAGCTCTAGATAGGTTTGATTCTGTTGGTATACTAGATCGATATTTTCCAAATGCAGATTTTTTTACGGAATTTGAAAGATTTGACAGACATATAGAGAAATTAAAAAGAAATAATATCACTTTAGATTTTTTAAGTATTTGTACTCCAAATTATTTACATGATTCTCATATTAGAATGGCTTTACGAAGAGGAGCAGACGCCATTTGTGAAAAGCCTTTGGTGTTAAATCCTTGGAATGTAGATGCTCTAGAAGCTATAGAACAAGAGACAGGAAATAAAATATATACCATACTGCAATTAAGATTGCACCCAAGTATTATTTCTTTAAAAAATAAAATAGATAGCCAGGTAGCTAATCAAAAACATGAGGTAGATTTAAGCTATATTACTTCTAGAGGGAATTGGTATCATATTTCATGGAAAGGAGATGAAAGTAAATCTGGAGGAATAGCCTCTAATATTGGCATTCATTTTTATGATATGTTGGGATGGATTTTTGGAAAAGCACAAGAGGTTCAAGTGCACTTAAGAGAGGAACGAAGAGCATCAGGTTATATAGAGTTTGAGAAGGCAAGAGTGCGATGGTTTTTGTCTATAGATGAGAATGATTTGCCAAACGATATTAAAACCAAAGGACAAAGAACCTTTCGTTCTATTACCATCAATGAAACAGAAATAGAGTTTAGTGATGGTTTTACAGAACTCCATACAGAGAGTTATAAAAATATTTTAGAAGAAAATGGTTTTGGTTTAGCAGATGCTAGGCCTTCTGTGGAAATTGCTCACGCCATCAGGAATTCTGAAATTATACAACATAGTAATTTAAAACATAAATTTTTACCCTAATGAATTTAGCTGTTATAGGAAGTGGTTACGTTGGCTTGGTGTCTGGAACTTGTTTCGCAGAAATGGGAAACAAGGTCACTTGCGTAGATGTTAACCAAGATAAAATTGAACAATTAAAAAACGGAATTATTCCAATTTATGAACCAGGACTCAGTCCAATGGTTCTTAAAAATACAAAAAATAAGAATCTACAATTTTCTACTTCTCTAAAAGAAAGCATTCAAAATGCTGCCCTTATTTTTATTGCTGTAGGAACCCCTATGGGAGATGATGGCTCTGCTGATTTACAATATGTCATCTCTGTGGCCAAAGAAATAGGTAAACATATGACAAACGAGGTTGTTATTGTAGATAAGTCTACAGTCCCTGTTGGAACTGCTGATAAGGTTAGAGAAACCATACAATTTGAATTAGATAAAAGAGGTTCTTCCATCGAATTTCATGTGGTTTCTAATCCTGAATTTTTAAAAGAAGGAGATGCAATTAATGATTTTATGAAGCCTGATCGAGTTGTTGTTGGAGCCTACAGTGAGTTTGCATTTAATAAAATGCGTCAATTATATCATCCTTTCACAATGTCATATGATAGAATTATAGAAATGGATGTTTGCTCAGCAGAAATGACCAAATATGCAGCAAATGCCATGTTGGCTACCAAAATATCTTTTATGAATGAAATTGCTAATATTTGTGAAAAAGTAGGAGCTGATGTAAATCATGTGAGAACAGGAATTGGATCTGACAAAAGAATTGGATATAGTTTTATCTATCCAGGTGTTGGTTACGGAGGTTCCTGTTTTCCTAAGGATGTAAAAGCACTCAAAAAAATTGCAGAAAAATATGATTATAATGCGGCATTAATTACTGCTGTAGAAAATGTGAATGATCGTCAAAAACTTGTCATATCAAATAAAGTTGTAAAAAGATTCGGAGAAGATTTATCTGGAAAGACTTTTGGAATATGGGGGTTAGCATTTAAACCAGGTACTGATGATATGCGAGAGGCGCCAGCTATCTATGTAATTAAAGAATTGGTTAAAAGAGGTGCTAGTGTAGTTGCTTATGATCCAAAAGCTATGAAGGAATCTCAACATTTTTATTTGAAAGGTGAAAAAAACATTAGATATGTAGATTCAAAATACAACGTATTAGATAATGCAAATGCTTTAATTTTATTAACAGAATGGAAAGAATTTAGATCACCAGATTTTGAAGAGATTAAATCTCAATTAATCACACCAATAATTTTTGACGGAAGAAATCAATATGGGGTTTTTAATCTAAATGATAAAGGTTTTGAATATTATCAGATTGGGAAAAAATAAAAAAATATTAGTTACAGGAGCAGCTGGATTTATAGGTTTCCATGTCTGTCAAAAACTAGTAAAATTAGGTTTTACTGTTGTGGGGCTCGATAATATTAATGATTACTATGACGTTAATTTAAAATATGCTAGACTTCATGAATTAGGAATTTTAAGAAGCAATGCAGAGGAGTTTTTTAAAAAAACAGAAAGTTCAATTTACAAGGGATTTTTTAGTTTTGTTAGGATGGATTTGGAGGATGCTGAGCATCTTCCAAGATTATTTAAAAATGAAGTTTTTGATACCGTTTGTAATTTAGCAGCTCAGGCTGGAGTGAGGTATTCTATTCAAAATCCTAAAGCTTACATAGATTCTAATATACAGGGATTTTTAAATATATTAGAATGTAGTAGACATCATAATATTTATAGATTTGTCTATGCCAGCAGTTCAAGTGTTTATGGGAATAACGAAACTATACCCTTCAAAGAAACAGACAATGTTGACTATCCAATCAGTTTGTACGCAGCAACTAAAAAGTCTAATGAATTAATGGCATATACCTACAGTCATTTATTTGGAATTCAAACTATTGGTTTGCGTTTATTTACTGTTTATGGTCCATGGGGTAGACCAGATATGGCTATGTTTCTATTTACAGATGCAATAATCAATAATAGACCAATTAAAGTATATAATAACGGAAACCTTTCAAGAGATTTCACATATATAGATGATGTTGTTTTAGGTGTTGTGTCTACTTTAATTAAGGACTCAAAAAGTAATAAATTGTATCAGCTGTATAATATTGGAAATAATAACCCAATAAAGCTTCTTGATTTTATATTAGAAATAGAAAAAAATACAAATAAAACTGCAAAAAAAGAAATGTTGCCAATTCAGGATGGTGATGTGTTTCAAACCTATGCAGATGTCTCTGAATTTATGGAAGAGTTTGATTATGTGTCAACTACCTCTATTATGATAGGAGTTGCTAAATTTGTTAATTGGTTTATTAATTATAATATTAATAATAAAAATTACTAAAATTACTAGTTAAAACTTCATTTTTGTGAATATCATATTTATTCTTTTCTAGATAATGATATCTGAATTTTCACTCTTTCCAAAGGTAGATAAATTCTATTTTTCTCATTTTTGAGTCTTTTTTTTGGCTCTGTTAGTCAGATTTATCACTTTAATTATCTACTTAAATTCATAATAAAACTCAAAAAAAGCCTCTATTTCAGATTATATCTTATATTTGTACTTGAAAAAGAAATTCAGATTAATCCCTAAATCATTCTGATAAAAAAATATACTATGTTAGACAAGCTAATCCAAGAAGTTGGTCCACATCATCTTATGTACTTTGTGTACTGTATTTTAGGTGTTTTTGCAGTATCGATCTTACTTATTCCAAAAATTAGATCAATTGCCTTAAAGTTAAATTTAAGTGATGCACCCGATAACAGAAGCTCACACACTGCTCCTGTGCCTACATTTGGGGGTGTTATTTTTTATGTTAGTTACATTATTATATTATTTTTTGCTCAATACTTAGATGTAAATCATGTTTCAGTTACTCTATTAGCCTCTATATCTATCTTGTTTTTCACAGGCTTATTAGATGATTTTAAAAACTTATCTCCAAGGATTAAGTTTTTATTTCAAATCATAGGGGTAGCCATACTAATGTTTCAACCAGATTTTAGAATTGTATCATTACACGGTTTTATGGGTGTTTATGAAATACCATTAGCAATCTCAGTAGCAGGTAGTATGTTTTTCTTATTGGCGCTCATCAATGCTTTTAATTTAATTGATGGTATAGACGGTTTGTCTGGAATTACGGGCATTATTATTGCTTCATTTTACAGTTTTATGCTTTTTAATCTTGGACATTATTTTTATTTATCGATAAGTCTCGCTACCATTGGCACACTCCTGGCTTTTTTGAGATTTAACTTTTCTATTAAACGAAAAATTTTCATGGGAGATACCGGAAGTTTAGTTATAGGATTGGTGTTAGGATTGCTTACCTTAAAATTAATGGCTGTTGGAGATGCTGCACACAATTCACTATCTTTTAACAGAGGTCAATTACCCTTGTTTCTTGTTGGGGTATTATTTATTCCTACGCTAGATACCATTCGGGTGATGTTGTTAAGATTTACTAGAGGTGTTTCTATGTTTAAGCCAGATAGAAATCATATACATCATATTCTTATAGATTTTGGGTTTTCTCACAGAAGAGCTTCTTTCTGTATTGGTTTTATTAACTTTTTAGTAGCCTCTATTATGTTTTATGTTACTCAACAATTTACTATTATTCAATCTTTGTTAGTATTGCTGTCTATGTTTTTTACAGCCTTTACGGTGTTGTTTTTAATGAATAAAAATCAAACGGCTATTCGGCTAAAAGTTAAGATTAAGAAATCTATGGTAAAATTGTTATCCCTGTAAAATAACTAGCATTTCTCTTGAAAAATTGTATTGTTAAACTCTTTTAATGTATTATTTTTGTCGAAAAAAAATCTATGCTTCTACAAATTACTCTGTCAACAAACGTCTTATTAAAATTTTCTTAAATTTACTAGATAAATGCGTACAATGAATTCTAATAACTACACAGTTAAACAACACATCATGCATCATAAGTTTTTACCATATACATTTGTTATTATTTCTTTATTGTTTTCAACAATTTCTTTCTCCCAAACAGAACAAGATGTAATTTCAGAAGCCAATCGATTGGAAATTAATTCTAGAGAGAAAGCTATTAGCGAATTAGCCTCCAGAGGTATTAGTGAGTCTCAAGCAAAAGAAATGGCTCAACTAAGAGGAATCGATTTTGATTCTTTCCTCGACAACTACCTTAAAAACAACAAAGCTGGTTCAAAAGCTACTAAAGCAACTGTTTCTAATGATGTAGTAACTGACCTAAAAGTTGTGCCTTTAAATACTGTTCAAATGGTAACTCCCAAAGAAGTTGTTGAACCGAAAGAAGTTGAAGACTATTTCGGCTATGATATTTTTGTAAACAATCCTTTTGGAGAAAAAGACTATCTATTAGGAAATATCGATGAGGGTTATATTTTAGCACCAGGAGACGAGTTAAGAATTACTGTTTTTGGAGATAATAATTTAGAATTTGTTTCTAAAATAGATCTCAATGGTAATATATCTTTTCCAAACTTAGGTGTCTTTTTTGCTGCAGGGAATTCTTTTGCGACTGTAAAAAACAGATTGAAAGTATTTTTAGGAAAATACTACAGTGGGTTGTTATCATCCCCCAATCGTACATTCTTAGATGTTTCTCTCACTCAGATTAGACCCGTAAAAGTATCTGTTTTAGGTAATGTAACTACTCCAGGACCTCATTTAGTAAATGGCATGGCAACTGTCTTAAATGCATTATATGCCTCGGGAGGTATAAGTACCTCAGGTACATTAAGAGATGTGAAAGTATATAGAAATAACAAATTAATTAAAACAATTGACTTATACGATTATATCACGCAAGGAAATATAGATCAAGATATAAGACTTGCTAATAACGATGTGTTGTTTGTTGGCCCTAGAATTTCTTCGGTAACTCTTCAAGGAGAAGTAAAAAAAGCAGCCATTTATGAAATCAAAGATGGAGAAACTCTAGAAGATTTATTCAAGTATTCAGGAGGGCTCTCTGCAGTTGCTTCTACCAATGCCGTTAATGTATCTAGAATAAAACCTTTTAAGGATAGAAATCAAGAGTTGGTATTTGATCGTTTTTTAACAACGGTAAACTACAGCAATCAAAACTCTAAGGGGTTTGTCATAACAGATGGAGATGTGGTAACCGTGCAAGAAATTTTAACCAAACAAAAAAATAAAGTATTTATTGAAGGAAATGTAAATGCTCCGGGAAGCTATGCCTTAGATATTTATAAAGATTTAAAAACCTTAATTAACACAGGTGCTAAAGGAGTATCTATCAATACGTATTTTCAAAAGCTAGACATCAATAGTGAAGATAGTCAAGGAAACTTATCTTTTAAAACTTATAATTTATCAAGTGTGTTAAATGATAAGGTTACTGTTGCACTCCAAGAAAATGATCGTATTAAAATATATTCCTTAGAAGAGGTTCGAGGAGAGCAAAAAGTAACCATCTCTGGGTTTGTTTCGGAACCAAAAACTGTTTTTTGGAGTGAGAATCTATCTATTTTTGATTTAATTTTCCAATCAGTCTCCTATGATGAATTGGAATTTCAATCCAAAGTATTAACGAGTCGTTTAGATTTAAAGAGGTTTGATGAACAGACCGGCTTATACAATTTATCTCAATACAGCATAGATAAGTTAGAAGACCTAAAAACTACCTATTTAATGCCAAAAGATGAGGTAGTCTTATACACCAAGTCTGTGAGCGAAGATATCGCTCCTACATTCAGAGTATTAGGAAGGGTAACTGATCCAGGAGAGTTTTCTTTAGCAAAATCTATGTATGTAGAGGATGCTATTCTGATGGCAGGTGGGTTTTTAGAAGATGCAGAAAAAACATATGTAAATATCAATAGATTAGATAGAGATATAGAGACAGGAAGCTATTCTAAGCTAGAAACCTATCAAGTAGATATGGATTATCTATTAGGTATTACAAAAACACCTAGCAATCCTTTCATACTACAAAATAAAGACATTGTAACGGTTTTTGCTCCTATCAGGGCCTTTGAGCAACCTGTAATTTCAGTAAGAGGAGAGGTTAAGTATCCTCAGAACATTGTTCTTGATAATGATCAAGTTTCTATGAAAAAAATAATTGATTTAGCTGGTGGTTTCACTACTAATTCTAATATAAAAAGCTCCTACATTGTTAGAGATAGCCTTAAGCTATTTGTAGATATAGATAAAAGCTTAAAAAGCCAATCAACGTTTTTAATAGATGAGGATATCCTGGTGATCGGTTCTGATTTAGACCCTATAAAAACTTCAGGAGGTCTTGTAAACCCTACCATCTTTAGTTGGGACAAAGGAAAGAAGGCTAAATATTATATTAAAAAATCTGGAGGAACTAAAAAACGTATCGAAAGTATGGTGGTGCTTCAAGCTAATGGAAAATCAGAAAAAATAGGATTATTTAAGAATCCAACAATATATCCTGGAGCTCAAATTATCATCACCGAAAAACCTGAAAAAATAGATGATGGTAAAAGTAAATTTTTAGATGATTTTGTAAGAATTTTTGGAGTGGTCACAGGAGCCTTAACAACTATAATTTTAACTAAAAATTTATAGAGGTATGAATAGTTCTCAACAAACACATTCAGAAGCAGAAGATCAAATAGACATTATTGCCCTAGTCTCTAAAGTTTGGGCGGGTAGAAAATTTATTATCAAGTCAGCTGTTATTGCAGCTGTTATTGGTGTTCTG
>Ga0209335_10005706_pt1 | contig 11328 bp, 13 predicted proteins | sample COG_09_FD_184753 | JGI IMG/M metagenome (GOLD analysis project Ga0209335, IMG submission 184753) | Pelagic Microbial community sample from North Sea - COGITO 998_met_09 (SPAdes) (version 2) | ecosystem: Environmental > Aquatic > Marine > Neritic zone/Coastal water | place: Helgoland, sampling...
AGGAGGGCTTTTAATGGCTCCGTCAGAAAAAAGAGACCTCACGGCGTGTATCGGAGCAGGTCGCTCGAACGGGCAGACGAAATGGTGCGTGCGCTGGTTCTTGGGCTCGCAGCGCTCGGGCGCGAAACTGGCGACGCCTTCGTGGTGGTCCTCACTGGCGACCATTCGACGCCTGTCGAGTTCGGCGACCATTCAGCAGAGCCGGTGCCTTTTACCGTCGCACCAGTGGGTTCTTCCCGCTCTATTCCTCCGACATCGCCACGCCCTCGACGCGCATGCTCGCGCATCCTGCACGTCCCCTGCGTGGCCGTGCGTCAGTGGTAGAGAGGCTCGCGCTGCCTCTGACGCCCCGTGCTGGCAGAGACGGTTGCACACCGTCTCGGCGCGGAAGCCAGCACGGGTGCAGTCGCGCTCGAGCGTGACGATGTATCTACGCGGCTAAGTGACGCGGTAGAGCGTTTTGATGAGGTACCCTTCCAGATGCTGCCCGTGCCGTCAGCCCGCCTGCGCCGCCAGCGTGCACCGCGCGGCCACAAGTGCGTGAGTGAGTGGCACTGACCGCGATGAGACACTGATGCCTGTAGATCTCGGTGATCGCGGGCGCGCTGGGGCGATTCCAGGGCTCCGAGGTAACCGGCCTGCCCTCGCAAAGGCACCCGGCACGCACAGAAGCGTGGCTCAGCTGCAAGGTGGGCGATGTAGGTAATGGGTTTGCTCAAGCACTACTCACTCACGTACGCACGAGACCTTGGCTGGGAGCCGCGAGAAGAAAAGTGATGTGCTGCGACGGACACACAGTCGTAACCCACGATTGCACTTGAATAAATTCCACTTGTCAGTAGGAAAAAGTTTCACGCAGCACGAAGAAAGCCCGCGCCAGCCCAGCATCATTCATAGACCTTTTGCGTTGCGAAGAGAGAAGAGACAATATCCGGTTACAGACAACTGTCACACTCCACAAAGCGAGGAACACCAGATCAACGGGGGCAGGAGGCGCGTCGCCATTCCGCACCCTAGCTTGCTTTTAGCTTTACACTAAGAACACAGATACTCCACATCTCCCAAGGCTTCTTCGCTTTCTGTCCGCGGACAGGCTGCCTCTACGTGGCAGGGGATGTCAGAGCGCGGATTCTTCCCTCCCGTGATTGCGGCCTGGCGCACTGCTCGCTCTGAGTTGGCCTTGGGAGATAGCGACCTCGGGCCGGATCCTGAAGCTTTCCTCAAAGCTGTTCAAATGTTGGCCAAAATCGACGCACATCTCGGCAAGATTTTTGCGGTTTGGAGAAGGGACACACTGAGCAATGTCATGAAAGTACGCGGAGCACTGAAAGCTTCAACCGGTGTTACAATCCAGGATCTCTTGCGGCAAGAAGTTTCGGAGCAGCGCCAGGGTGATGAGACTTCCGCAAGTATGGGAATGAAATGGCTTGATCGCGAGCTTCACTTCATGTTCTCAGTCCTCGAAAAGCTATCCCAAGGCATTGAGACACACACGGCAGCACAGGAAGCGTATGAGGTGCGGCCTTGTTTTGTGTGCCGTCATGGGCGTAAATGTTGCAGTTGCATCTTGCTAGTTTTGTTACCAAAAATGGATACGCTGCGCAGGTGGCTCTGGCGCCTTTCCATACGCCGATGTTACGCCAAACATTCCGTTTGGGGCTCATGGCAGGTGTAAACCTGCATTTGCTACCCGCAAGACTCTGTGGTATTACGCACTGCAGAAATGTTGACAAGTAGATCAGTGGATCATGCTCGTGATGCCTGAGTGGCAAGGTTCGGCGCAGGTGCAAAATCCGACTCGGTCTTTGCATCGCTGGGGATGGGGCAGTCACGGCAAGAGACCTCACAGCAGGCGCTGGCAAGCTGCCCGTGCCCTCGCCTAGTGTCATTTCCATGTCCACGTGGCATTATCGATGCACTCGCTTCACCTGACACTGATGACGCCTGGTTCTGGCGCGCGAGCAGGAGCTGTTTGAGGCTGGCTGGCCGGTGCTAACAGCAGTCAAGACACTGCTTCTTGCTTCAGGCGTGGAGGACTGCGCCGCACGACCGTCGCCCGTCGGCGTGTCCCGCATTGCCACAAATCTATTGGGGCGTGGTGATAGTCGGAGAGCGCAGCGAGACATCCGGGCAGGTGGACATGCAAGCGATGCACAGTTTGGGGGAGCGCAGGAGCCCGACCCGCTGCGACTGCTCGGTGCGCCCCTTTGACCCTTCCCCTGGTACGCATGCAAAAGGCCAGTAAGGCAGTAGAGTAATTGTTGCCACCGGATTTCGTTCATCGAACCTGAATAAGTGAGGCGTGTTGAGCACAAAACTGTAACTTGCAGGACGAGACGAATGGCTAGCACTTGTCCCGTTGAAGGTCAAGGTGCAGTGTGTGGTGGAGGATCGGCTAGAGGCAGAGGCGATGGGAAGTTTTGTTCTGGAGCGCTCTAGGCGATCGGCGGGACTTCTTCGTGTTGGCAACTGGTACTGTTGGCTTTCTAAGCGACGTGTACCAGAGCAACTTCCAGCTCAACCGGACACAGAAAGTGCAGAGGGACGGGGCTCCCCTGCGCCGTCAACCCCCGAGCCTGTGGTATGCACACCTCTCTCCATACCAATACTTCAGATCTATGCCACTTGTGTGCAATGTGCCATTCTTTCAGACATGGATGGCGCGTACAGACGTAGGAACTTGGCCCCGGGAGCGTGGCTGAGCCGTGACTGGGCGCAGGATCAGGAGAAGGAAAACTTGCGCCCAAAGATGGAAACTCAGTCAGCCCGAGTGCGGCGCATTTCGGCGCTCACTTTTCTCATCGAAGGTGCCCGAGGACTGAGTCCTGGTTCTCAGCAGCTCGAAATGGACCTGGATGTATTCCGTCAGGTGGCACACAGTGGTACCTTCGCGGTGACGTTTCCCGGGCCGCTCAAGAAGCGCGCCAGCTTCCTGCGAGAGTTGCAGGTGACAGTTTGCAAGCTCTGCTCAGCGGATCTTGTTGCCTGAAAGTGCGAAGTCGTACATGATTGCTTCATCTTGAGTTCTGCGCCTCGCTAGTTGTTCATCAAGTGCCGTGGATGAAGCGCGGCGGTGGTGTCACCAGGCGAGTCTGACACAATACGCCGACTACTCAGAAGAGTGGCCATCACCGAACAGTATCATACTCACTACAGCTGATGGTCAAATGGCTGAGCTATCGACCGCGATGCTATCCGCAGAAGAGGACGCCGCAGCGTCCCCCGCGGTCACCTCATCCAATGTAGCGCCCCAAGTCTTGTCGTGCCGTGCTGAGACGGACACCAGTACTCGGACTCGATCTTGTTTTAGCAGAACTATGTTTTCAGGGCCCCGGATATGCTGGCAGCTTCTTGTGGAGACGAGGCCTCAGCGAAAAATGAAGCTGCAGCAGCGATTGATAGAATCGCCACCTCAATTCCTCCTTCATGTGCTTCTCTGAGACTCAGTACGACGCGGCTGGATGCGGCAGGTTGAGTCGGCGGGCGAGCCAGCCGGTGTGGCGACGCGAATCGACGCAGGATCGTATCGTCTCGCCAATGGCATTCGGCATGGTTCTACCTGGGTTTCAGGTACTGTTCTTACTTTGCATTGCAACGCAATCTGCTGGCACCGGGACCAAATCGGAAAGGAAAGTTCTCTTACTTGCACTGTTTACGGTGATTCGCCTTACTCGTGCACTCCAGGACACATGGTGGAGGGAACAAAGAAATTCTCGGCCTGGGCGGGTCCTGCGGCCAAAGAGGCACAGGCACGCACCTCAATCCTGCACCTCTGACAACTCCACTTCGGTTTCGATCCAGTAGGTTGCGTGCATTTGCACTCATCTTAATCTCAGATTTTGATCTATGCTTACCTGGCTGCTTTTGCAGCTGAACCCGACGGTCAAGAAGACGCTGTCACTTGCGGAAGAGGGGACTGGTCGGTTGCTGGACGTGACCAAGGACGTGTTAGGGGGGATCGCAATGGTTGCGTCCCGCGGAATTTCATGGCATGTCCCCTCCCGGCTGTGGCCCAAAGCGGCAGATACTTCCGGCCGTGACCCATGGCGGAAGATGTGGTGATTTGTCGCAGGAGTTATCACAGGCCTGCTGCTGGCCGGGGGATCTACGACAGACAAGGCATCTGAGACTGATCCCAGGTTGCACGGCAGGGGCGCGGAGAAAGTGACAGCGACAGATACGTACAAAAAATGGGAAAAGACAGATCCTGGTCCAACAGCAAGGGTGAGTTTTGTCTCCGCAGTGCAGAGAGCTGCTCCTCATCGAGGCGTCGCGCGATTGGCCTGTAGACTCGCACAGTGAGTGCTTTAGGCTCGGCTGGGCGGTTAGATCTTGTCAAGTTGGTGATGCAGCTGGGTGGGGCGACAGGCGGCAGCGGAGATCGGCGTGTCTGCCGTGTCTGCAGTTTTCACTGTTGGCTATGGTCTGCACGACGGTGTCCACACACTGCTTGACCACGGCGTCAGAGACAGGTTCTGTGCCCGGCTTGTCCTCTTCGCTGAATTTCATGCTGCAAACGAGGGTTCTTCGCTAACGGCAGCTGAAGTGATGCCTGTCCCTCCAGCGTGGTACACGCGAGCCATGCACGTTGGGGTCCCGAGGTGCGAAGCCCCACCAAACCTCGCTCGCACTTGGCAAGGCTCTGGCGTGTGGGGATCTTTTTGGATATGGGCGTCTGCCGATGTTCCCGGGCTGCATGCTCACGGGGCCGCCAGGTGCTGACGCGACTGACGTCGGGTCTTGTGCCCTCCCGCAGGCTGGGGAGGCGGCGAGCAGCTCCTGCGATTCTGTGCTCAATGTGCACCGTGCTGCACTCTACGGCGGAAAATTTCTGCAGGAGGGCGCGCGTGAGGCACTGCCCGGCCATTCTGCTGCCACCTTGCCGCTTTGTGTTGCGCCTCAAATTACCATGAGGCGCAGATGGAGGGACAAATCCGTTGATTGACGACAGGGCTGTGTGCAGAAATACCATGTGTTCTCATTGTCAGAAGTGTGCAGGTGCTGGGGCATCTCGGCCGGATGGCTCTGATGGACGGCGCGGCGAAAGTGCTGATCCTTGATGACCTCAAGGCGGGACAGGTCAAGATTGTGCCACAGGGCTCGTCTGAAAAACGCTAGCACCTCTCTTGGCCCGTACAGGATTGACTGGTGTTGCTGCCCAAAACTGCAGGTTTACATGGAGGGACCACTTCTACTAAATGAGTTGACTGCGTTTGGAGGGAACTCTTCCGTCTGGACTTGCTTCATCTGCGTCCTACGCCACCAGTCTCTTGCGCTGTACACGCCCATTATCGACGGCAGCGAGGACAACTCAGAGAGCCGTATCGCTGGCGCTGGTCCTACCCCGCAATCCGTTGGCGGGCCGCTTGCAGCGTAGCATTCCTTGGCCAGGCGTTTTTCGTAACATGACTCGATCATGTCATTCTCTGGAGCAGGACTCAAACTGCGCTTTTCCCTTGCGCGCCGACGCGATTCCTCGGGAAAGCTTCACACAAATCGGTACATATGTGTCGCAGGGGTAGAGCAGGTGCTGCTCCAGTTTATAGTTCCGACTGTACGCGAATGGACGGACAGCGTGCCGCGCAGTAGTACTGGGCCCGGGAAGGGGTTAAGCCACTGGGTGATTCTCACAGTAGGTTTCTTGTGCGGGGGCGCAGGAAAGCGGCGCAGCACAGAGCGGGGCGCTGGCGGTGGGAGACCTCGTCCTTGGCGTGGATGGCGCACCTCTGGACGGCCTCTCACCGGAGGTGCGGCCTCCCAGCCCAGCAGGCTCCCTCGAGGCGTTCAAGCCCATTGCTGTGCGCCTGCAGAAGCCGCCAGGCTGTTTCCGTCTCGTGGATCCTGGATTCTAAACGATGTATCCCCAGGATGTCGAGGCGATGCTTCTTGGGCCAGCAGGCTCCATTGTGATTCTCTCCGTTATCTCAGGCATCGACGCTTACTCCCCGATTTTGGAAGCGTTACAATTCTGAAGTTGGTTCAGTGGGGCACTGAACCATCATATTACCTGGTTGTTGGGTGAAGGATGTACTGAGATTCAGCAGTCACTGCCACGCCTGTCGTGCAGCAAAGCTGACACAGGAGTGGGAGTCGGTGCAGGGGCAAAAATGAGTGCTCATGCCGAGCGTGTAGCCACGGAGGTCGAATGCAAGATAGGGGCTACAGAAAACGTTGAAGATTCCACAGAAGTGTGCAGGGCGGGGGACATCGAGGACGAGATCAAGGAGATCGATCAGCCCGAGTTGATTCAGGTCGAAACTGTCCCCAGTTGGAGAACGTATTCTGTCCCTCGAACAAGAGAATACTAAAGACAATATTTGACATCCATTTCGGCCTGGCAGGTTGCGGTGGAGCGAAAATATGGTGGAATGGCAGATGGCCTTGAACGCGCGATCATTCGCCAGGTTAGGGACTAATTGTCGCTTTACAATAATTGAGTTGAACCGATCTTTTCCATCAAGGATCCCTGCTTAAATCTGGAGGCAGTGCATTCGTGGACTTTCCTCTTCCATGCCCCTCTCATCTTGTGGTTCACGTGACGCTCCCGCTCACGAAGTGTTCCTCGTTCGCTGTGAAGGGCGAGGACAATGGCGAGTACCATATCAAAGGTGCTAGTAATTCGAATGACTTGAGGTGCAAAGGCTCGGACGACGAGTGGGTCTTCGTGGTTCAGGTGAGAAAAGGCCGAGTCTGTTTGAAGTTTTACGCGAGGGAGTCATGCATTGAAGTCTTGAATAATGTTCCACAGGGGTCTTCAACGTTGGCACCTGGCACCACCACGGATCAGTGCCTTGCCCTCAAATCTTCTGAGACGAAAGAACTCACGACGACGAAGGTAGTGCAGAGTGCAACGGGCGATGAAGATCGGTTGCAGGAAGAGGACAAGCGAATGGAGCAGATGCTGATGGTGCTTCTGTCAAACTCTGAATAACTTCTTTGCACATTTGCGCCTGTTTGCACTGAAGAGCCATCGATTTCCCTCAGGTTTGCAACACTCGATCTGGACCTGCAAAGCTGGCGAGGGTGATTCCTGTTTCTGATATAAAGGTCACAGAGACCGATCAAATTCTTCTTCTTTTAGTCTTGTGCACTCTTGAGAAGGATGTTGCTCAAAATGTAATCGCAAGCGTCTTCACCCCGATCTCCCCTGGCGAGCGGCAGGATGTGAGACTCGAAAAGCCGCGCTTCGCAAAAGATCGCTTAAATCTGATTGCCGTCGAGACGCACTTCCACAAAAAACCCTTCTACTTCCAGGTAGATTTCTTCCTCGGCAAATTGGCTCGAAATGGATATAAGAAGATAAATTACTCTGCTGAACGCATCTTTCCAGGCTCCCGGAGTCGAGGCCGCGGATATGTGGACACAAGAACTCAAAAAGGCAGTACAACGACACGAGCAGAAGCTGGAACAGGTACGACAGAGAACTTCTGACAAAGATCTGCCGCACTAGTGAGGCGACTGACTCTGGCCGCTTTGACCAATGTTTCATCATTTCATCTCAGGTCAACGTCCTTGGAGACAGAGTGAACGCTGGCCTTGAAAGAATAAGTCAGGTTTGCCCCGCGAAGTCATCGACAGAAAGTTACCACGGCTTGTCGATCCGATATTCTCCACATCGGTGATTCTCACTCCTGACAAATTCACTGTGTGCTTCTTAAATCAGGGCCGGTTTTTTAGCAGCGCGAGAAACACAAAGGAGGAAAAGAACGAGGATCGTGGTCTTTAACTTCCCAAAAAGGAAGATCGTAGTCTTTGAGTTTTGGCAAAAAGGGAGCTTGGCGTGTAATCTGCTTGACATGAGAGGAAAAACACGCGGCAGGGACAGTAGAGGCCACTAGCCAGCATGTTCAGCAGGACTGAGGTGTGTGCTTTGTAGAATGGCTCTTCTGTAGGATCTTGCGTGAACTCCCGCATCGCAAGAAATGGGCAGATAAGTCGTCTCCAGGGCAGCTTTACATACAATTTCCAAGATTCCGTGGACACTGGTCACACAGCAGTGTGATGTGCAGCCTGAATTTCAGCAGGGTGGTACATACACAATACTTTTCATTATCGATTTCTCTACATTGAGAGAGTAATGTCCGAGTGATCGCCGAGGCACGAAGCGCTGCAGTTTTGACCAATCTTATCCTTGAGCACAGTGTCGCATGAACTCCGTAATCCACTTTGCTAAACTTGATGTAGTACACAGATCAAGCTTGGAGCGATTCGGGTGGTCCTGCTTCAGTCTCAACAGGCTGCAACATTGGGGGCTGAGGCCGCGGTAGCGTAGTACAGAACTCATCCTCTCCGTCTTGTCGGGCAAATGGGTGGCTGAGCTGCTCCAGCGGCTCTTCTGCAATCTGCCCTGCGTGTGGCAGGAACACCTGCTCACCTCTCGTGGCAGTCACACCGAGCGCCTGTCCTATCTCTGCTGAGGATAGTGAGGAAGCTATCGCTCCACTGACGCGACCTTCGCCCCAAGCGTCTTCAGATGGCGAGGAAGGCAAGAGCCCACGATTCTCCCCACCAAACACCGCACCAGATGGACAGCAAATCTGCCTGTGCTCTTCGCTGTCCTCGTTTATCGTCGTGGCCGAGAGCGCGTCAGCGCCGAGGGCCCGCGCCCAGCAGCGCTGGGCCGAAATCCTTCCGCCCGGAGCGGATGCCGCCGCGGCCCATATATCGACCATTTCAAGCACGGCTCGCCCGATCGTCCCCTCCGGAACCCCCAGCACCGGCCCGGCACACACCGTCTCTTGCGGTCGGTCAGAGGTCCCGCGTGTCGACGAAGCGTTCCATCTCAGGTCACGATGCCCACCAGGTCCTGCCCCCATGTCCCCCGGCATGACCGTCTCTACGCTCTGCATCGCCCCCGCGACTTGGCTGCGGGAGCTCGTGTCCCTGTCCGCCTGGCCCACCTTGTCTCCAACCTGTTTCCCAGCAGCTTCCTCCGAAGGCCGAGAGCCCTCGTCCCACGCCCATGTTGGGTGACACGGGGGCAGCGGGCCAGAGCCACGCTCAGCAGCTCCGATGGCAGGAACCAGGTGCACGGCGGTGCCTAGTAATGCGCGACCGTGGCGCCCGCGCAGCTGACGCGAGGGGACGCCCGCGACCGGTTCCAGCGCTTTCAGGAGCTCTGCCCGGGGAAGGGCCACCACAAGTGGAAGAAGGAAAAAGGAGGAGTTTGAAGCCTCAAACTCCCCCTCACCGCCCCGCCCCCGCCCCTGCCCTTCTCCTGCATCCATACCCGCGCCATCCAGTGTTCAGCTTTGGCAGCACGCGTGTTGCTGGCCACCTGCTGCTCTCAGCCTTGGCGAGCAGCCAACAAGTTTGTCGCTGGGATCGCCCAGCTCGAGTGCTTGCACTGCGAGAGTTGAACGGACGATTTAATGGAGGGAGACAGACCGTTGTTCGCGCGCGCGATTACAACAAGAGAAATCAGCTTCCGGTCGCGCGTGACACGGAAGTCAATCAGCCAGTCGAGCCCTGCCAAACCGCTCCGTCACGCATGAGACCTAGCCAATGGCAGCTCTACACCAGTCTATGCCAGCCCCATCAGTTCATTGGGTACTGGGCAGTTGAACTGAACCGGACGCTAACGAGAGCTGTCGTGCCTCCTCACGCAGCACTGCTGTGACCCTGCCCGACGAATCCGACACTCAGCGCAGCCTTGCGCCTTGCAGAAAAACACGTTTGGAGCAAATCTTGCTGCCCCAGTGAAGTTTACGCCGCCTCCCAAACCACGAGCTGGGCGCATGCGCTCTAGGCCCTACTAGGCATCCCGATTTCGCTTGGTCGCGGAGTGCTGCGCTGTCGCTAAATCGCCGTGCCGTTGAGCAAGGGCATGGCCGAGACCGAAATACGGCGGCCTTCCATGAGGCGTGTATCATGATGGTAAGAAGGGCGCAGCAGAAGAGGAGGCAGACTGACGGGATGAAGCTAAAGAGGCCATTGATCTGTACACCGAAGGATATAAGTGTGACAGTTTCTCTAGAGGCGCACAGGGACCAAAAGAGAGAGCGAGGGGAGAGCAGACCCAGAGATTGTTGCCGATAAGCATAAGGGCGAGGCAGGGTGCAAGCGTGCCGAAGATATGCAGAATCCACGGCCGCCCAACCGAAATAGATTTCCCCACGAGCATATTGAGGTTGCCTATCCCGCGCCGCCACTCTGCCTGCCCCACAGGACCCTCTCACTGCCATCAGTCTGAAGACCAAAGATTTACTGAAGCCAGCGGCGCGCCTCAGCGCAGAAAGCGGCGGGAAACATTACATCAGAGATACTCCGTGCAAATTGGCGCGGACGCGAGTCATCGAAGCGCAGCGTCGCGCCCACTTGAGCACAGTTGTAGTTAAGGTCAAGGTACTGCACACGCCATACGTATGGACCTGTTAGTTCCAGCACGCGTCCACTTGTACGTAAGGATTCCCCACGCGTTGGGTGTAATATTGTGGGGATGAGGAGGCAAAAGATCCATCCACGAAACATGAATATGGATTCTGAGATTGGCGCCGTAATGAGCTTGCAGCTCTGCAAATGTAACATATCAATGAAAGCTCCTGAACTTAGGTGGTCGAGCATTGCAGACCTGCACGTGTACCGCTGGAGAGCGCGATAGGAGAGTATCGCGCCCACGATACGCGGCAACCTCGGTTGCAATGGTAACGCGTGTTCTCGAGTTGCGATTCGCCGTGGCCTCAGCGCTGGTCCGTGGATGTGCAACCTCTTCAGCACTACCCAAGGATTGTTGATGCGGTCTGCGCTGCCAAGCGTGCGTGTCCACCTGGTTGATACCGTTCGCACTCGCACCTTGCATCCTGCCGCAGGCATTGGTCGTGAGTAGTGCGCGCTCTGCTTGCTGCTGCTCTGTCCCGGGCGCGTCCCTGCGACCCTGTGTTAATCTAGACATGCCCATCGAGTCCGGAGGGGGAGCTCTGACCTGATGTTGGTCCCCCAATGTGGGACTAGCCTAGGCACGTCCTGCTTCTGCTTTTCTTCTGCATAGGCCCGCCCAGCAATCCCAACCCAAGTGGCGCCCTGTCACACACACTGTCCAGGCCCAGGAAGCCTTGGTTTGGGAGTGCCAGGATTGTGTAAAGTCACTCCCGTTTCCACTTTGCGCGGCTTCTTTGTTCTCTTTGCTGTGGTCTCCCGCCCCCCGCCCGCCGCCAGTTTTTCGCTCTGCGATTTGTGACTGTTTGTCATTAAACGTATCTATCGCGGCTGCGGCGGCGGTGAAGCACTGGGCTACGCCTTTTGCTTCCTCGCAGCCGGCAGCCTCACGGGCGCGGGCCCGCAGCGGAATTCAAGCCCGCGCGGCCCACGCGCTCGGCGACTGTTAGTCTG
>Ga0209335_10005724_pt1 | contig 11303 bp, 10 predicted proteins | sample COG_09_FD_184753 | JGI IMG/M metagenome (GOLD analysis project Ga0209335, IMG submission 184753) | Pelagic Microbial community sample from North Sea - COGITO 998_met_09 (SPAdes) (version 2) | ecosystem: Environmental > Aquatic > Marine > Neritic zone/Coastal water | place: Helgoland, sampling...
AAGAAAATTTTCTTTGTGATGAGCGAGACACCATTTCGCCATTATGGAACCACCCCGACTAACAATACCTGTCATTCTTTTACTTGTCATTGGAACATAACGCAAAAGAACACCGGCATGGATTGTGAAATAATCTACACCCTGTTCGGCTTGTTCGATAAGAGTATCCTTAAAAACCTCCCATGTTAAATCCTCAGGCTTTCCTCTAACTTTTTCAAGAGCCTGGTAAATTGGAACCGTGCCAACTGGAACTGGACAATTCCGGATAATCCACTCGCGAGTTCGATGGATATTCTTTCCTGTGGACAAGTCCATTAATGTATCTGCCCCCCATTTTGTGGCCCATCTCATTTTCTCAACCTCTTCTTCGATAGATGATGCAACCGCAGAGTTTCCAATATTTGCATTGATTTTAACCAGGAAATTACGCCCAATAATCATGGGTTCGAGCTCTGGGTGGTTAATGTTTGCAGGAATAATCGCCCGACCACGAGCAACTTCGCTCCGAACAAATTCTGGTGTTATCTCCTTGGGTATTGAAGCACCAAAAGATTCGCCTACATGCTGGTGTAGCAGTGAATTCCTAACCTCATTGGGAGATGTCTCTACCTCCCTATTTAGGGATTGTAATTTCATATTCTCACGTATCGCAATAAACTCCATTTCTGGTGTTATTATCCCCTCTCTCGCATATTGTAGTTGCGTTACTGTTTTGCCTTTATCAGCACGCAGGATATTTCTGCTCGACAGGTCAAAATCAGGAAGTTCTTTAGTTCTGCTATCTGTTCGTTCCGCATGTTTGTCAGATAAATACCCGTTATCAATTGGTTTCAAAGACCTTCCATCAATATTAATTGTATCATTTCGCTCTAATATCCAACTAGACCTAATCGAAGGAAGTCCTTTCGTTGGATCTTTATGAAAATTTGCATCTCCCCATGCACCAGAGGTATCGTAAACTCGTATCGGTGAATTCGATTCTTTTTCGCCGTTAGGAAGATTACTAGGCCCAAGAGGAATTTCACGCATAGGCACTTGTACTGATGAGGAACTTCCCTCAATGTATACTTTATTCGAAAAGGGAAAGGAGCTGTGCTCACTATCTGTGGGGTTGTCTACTTTTTTTATCATGGCTTTGAACTTTTATTAACGCCAAAGATAACCAACACATAGTGCAAAGTTTTCCCTCCGGCGATTGGATACGCATCAGGTTCTAAGGGTCACTCACGGAACGTGCAAGTATCTCAGTTATTCGCCTAACAACTCCCCTAAACAAAATTTAGCTTACTATTCGAATACTGAAAAGCAATAAAAAGAATAATCTAAAAATTTAAAGCTAGGTTTCCTAATATTGATTTAGTATCTTGTTTATAGTTAATTCAGATGAGCTCGAATTTTCCATTCTGATTTTTTTTAATATATTTATTTAACTCTAAAAGCGTTAAAAGTGACATTGTTTCAGAAATAGGAAGGGATGACCCAACACTTAATTCGTCAAGTGAAAGTTGATCCCCTTCTTTTAATTGATCAACCAACAAGTTTTCTTCCGAGCTTAATTGATTTGAAAAAGTTTTTGAATCACCCTCAACCTCATTACCATTCGAAAAATTGAGTGAAATTTGTTTCTGCTCCATGTATGGTCGCATATCCTCAAGTATGTCATTTACTGACCTAACCAATGTTGCCCCATCTCTGATAATTTTATGGCAACCGTTTGAGCTTGGCTGATCAATACGACCAGGAATTGCAAAGACTGTCCTACCTTGATCAGCTGCAAATTGTGCGGTGATTAAGCTACCTCCAGATGATGCTGATTCAACGACAAGGACAGCCTGCGACACACCAGACACCAATCGATTACGCATCGGAAATGTTCTTTTATCTGCTTTCCTACCAAATGGAAATTCGGAAACTACAGCTCCATTTTTCATTATCCTTTGATACAAATTAAGATTTTCAGGTGGGTATATAATATCGAGTCCACTACCTAAAACTGCGACAGTAGGACCACCCGCGTCTAAAGCCCCCTCATGTGCTGCAGAATCAATTCCCCGGGCCATCCCACTCACCACACAGAAACCCGCTTGCGTTAATTGACTGGCAAATAATCGTGCTTGTTTTTGTCCATACATGGTAGGGTTCCGAGTACCAACGATACCGACAAAAGGAAGGTTTGGTATTTTACCGGCAACATACATTCCGATCGGTGGGTCGTAAATTTCCAAAAGCAACTCAGGTAATTGTGATTGAATTAAAAATGTAGCCCGTCTTTTTTTAATTTTTTCAAGTTCAGCATCTAACCATTCTTCATTTTTCGAATTTTTTAATGAATCAATTATTTTTTCTCCAATTCCTTTTATTTGAATTAGATCCCTTTTATTGGCTTTAAAAATATCAGCGGCATTCCCATCGAATGAATTTAATAATTCCCTTGCAGAAATAGGTCCGACCTTTGACAAACCATTAAGCAAAAGATATGCGTTTTCATTATTCATAAATATTTTAAAGATTAACAACTAATGGAAAACAAATGAATTTTGCCACACTAGTAGTAAAAATTGAAACTTGATAGCTAAGCTCCAATCTAATTTTGGTGTTCTTTTAAAATTTTTATCCTCGAGGGATGTCTAAGTTTTCTTAAAGCCTGTGATTCAATCTGCCGAACTCTTTCACGAGAAACATCCATAATTTTGCCTATTTGTTCAAGAGTAAGTGTTCGGCCCGGACAATATTTCGAAACCCAACAGCAAGCCTTTCGGAGTTTCTCGTCAGTTGATCCCGTAAAAGTGGGTAATTCAATCTCGTCAATTTTACATTGGTTCACATACAAACATAGCATTGATTGGATATATATTCCAAAGCACACGCAAAATAAAATAACTAAATATTCTTTCTAAAGTCTTTTTTCGACAAAGGGTGACCAATATCCATGTCAATGATAGCTTTTGCCCCAAGAACATCAAACCATTGACTCGGACACAGACCATCGCCGGGACGGGCAACCCGGATATTTTCTTTGGTCAACAACTCTCCACTTTTAACGGGTGAAGAAACGAGAATAGATCTTTTAAATGTTGCACCTTTAGATTCAGTATTTCGGTCATATACTCTCTCATTACCGAGGGCAGAATGAATAGAGATTATCTCAGTGGTCATTTCCTTAAATTCCTCGGGGAGCATTGAAAATCCACCATCTATGGAACTTTCTTCCCGGTCGAGGGCAAAATGTTTTTCAATGACTCGGGCACCCAATGCAGTTGCAGCAATCGCTACTGAGTGACCAAGTGAATGATCAGATAAACCTATTGCTGTTCCAAATTTATCTTTTAATGACAGCATAGAAACTAAATTAAAGTCTTCCACTTTAGCAGGATACTCGCTTACGCAATGCAAGAGAGTCACCGCAGGGCACCCTGAGGAAAATAAAGTATCAAGTGACAATTTAATTTCAGCAAAGTTCGAAACTCCAACACTTGCCAACACTGGTTTACCACACGAACCAATTTTCTTAAGCAAAGGAAAGTGATTAAGTTCAAATGAGGCGACTTTGTAAATTTGTGGATCAATAGAAGATTCTAAGAAATCAACAGCAGTCTCATCAAATGGTGAACTAAATAGCTCAACACCTAATTCTTGAGCTTTTTCCGAAAGTGGCTCGTGCCAATCCCATGGCGTCATTGCGTCATTATAAAGATCATATAAATACTGACCTGCCCAAAGACCATCTTTAAGTAAAAACCGATCGTCTTTTCCCCTTACAGTTATGGTTTCGGGCTTGTAAGTCTGAAGTTTTATTGCGTCTGCTCCAGATTCAACTGCTGCTTCAATGAGATCGAGAGCTTTGCTTAAATCGCCACCATGGTTTCCAGATAGCTCAGCAATGAGAACTGGGGGAAGAGCATTATTAGAAATTTTATCAAACAAATCCATGGATTTGAATGGTATTATCAGGGATTTTTTCTTTCGGGAAGAAAATCAATTAGCAAAGTCTCAAGATCTTCTTTATTTAAATTTTCACAATTACAATTACTTGCATATTTAAACCCATCCGAAGAGGAGACACCTCCAAGAATCCCAATTTTGTTCCCCCAAAATGACTGAATAGGCTGAACTACATAATGATTTTCAAACTCCAACACATTTCGAGACTCATCTTCAGGAATAAGAATCTCATGCATTTTTTCTCCTGGTCTCAGACCAATCGTGTTCCATTCACAATCCGGTGCAATAACTTGAGCAATATCACCAACGGTGCATGCAGGAATCTTTGGTACAAATAGCTCCCCGCCTACCATGCCCTCTAGGCATTCGAGTACGAATTCCACTCCTCTGTTCAAAGTTATCAAAAAACGCGTCATGTCTGGATTCGTTATTGTCAAAGAACCCGTATCCCGTTGTGAAGCGAATAAAGGTACAACACTCCCCCTACTCCCAACTACATTACCATATCGAACTACAGAAAAAATAGTTCCTGCTCCCCCGGAGTAACTATTCGCTGCAACAAAGATTTTATCGGAACATAACTTAGTTGCACCATAAAGATTTACCGGATTAACCGCCTTATCAGTACTTAGTGCAACAACTTTTTGAACTCCTGCCAGAAGGCTTGCTTCCACAATATTGGTAGCTCCATCAACATTAGTCTTAATAAATTCGTGCGGATTATATTCTGCAGCTGGGACCTGCTTCAGCGCGGCCGCATGGACGACATAGTCAACTCCACGCATTGCCAATGACAACCTATCTTTATCACGAACATCTCCTAAAAAATACCGAACCTGACCACAATTAAAATCAGGATTTTTTTGCATCTCGGATTGTTTCCACTCGTCGCGAGAATAAACAATAACCCGTCGCGGACGGAAATTCTCTAAAACGGTTTTAATAAATTTCTGCCCAAAAGAGCCTGTTCCGCCAGTAACAAGAATTGATTTGTCATTCAACATATTATAATCACTTATATTACAACTCTATGACCTCGTCGATTTCAAAGATTAAATAATATTTTGTTAAATTCAACCAACATATCTCAGTTTTATTTCTTGATTATCCCTGAAAATGAGTGAGGTTTGGCTTTCAGAGTCAAATTTTAACGGATCAGCCTCAGTCATTCTTCTTGGAGATGTACCATTAGAAATTTTAGATTTATTATCAAAAGAATATCCACTGGGAGTCCTATGGATTTGTTCCGAAAAAAACAACCTAGAACATCCTCCTAATACAACGCTTATCAACAGTAGTTCTGATTCCGAAAAATTAAGCAAAATATTTTCTGATTTTATACTATTAAATTATAGCTGCGTTCCCTCTGTAAAAGTAAGCAAAGCCATTTCAAATGATTCCAGCCATGACTATGCTCAAATTTTAGAATTAGTCATCTCGCAAATAAACTCTGCAATGCGAGCCAGAAAAACCCGATCAGAAAATGGATACATTCGTCAAAACCAAGTGTTCAAAAACCTTGCCGGATACCTTTCTAATCGTTTACCAGATGATTGTAATTCCATTGGAAATGGTGCGCTAGGAGTTGTCGTCGGAGCGGGACCGTCATTAGACAAAACTTTACCTCTACTAAAAGACGGTTTACATCGCCCTGTTATAGTTGCTGCGGACAGTACTCTCTTCGCATTAAAAAATGCAGGCATTGATCCTGATTTTGTTGTAAGCATTGACCCCGAAAAGTCATTCGAATCCTGCAGCATATCGGGATACACCCCCGGCATTGCTATATTATCAAGTCAATCTCATCCGAGTTGGGCCAAGCAATGGGGTAATAATTGCTGCTTCCTCTCAGGTAGAGTGGTAACTGAAGATTGGCTTGCAGAAAAAGGCATTTCAAAAACAAAATTACTCGCGGTAAACAACGCGGGATTAACCGCACTAGCATTTGCAGATTTTCTAAATACGGCTGCAATTCTTACTATAGGAATGGATTTAGCCGGAGGAAATCAAGGCGAGCAAAGATATGCTGAAAATACAAACCGTTCTCATGTCCAAACGTTTTCGTCTCACTTTCACCAAATACCAGGTAATTACGAGGATACTGTGTTAACTCCATTCCTTTCAGACTGGGAAGAGACATCAAATTATTGCCAAAAGATTTCCTTAAATAAGATGGTAATTAATCTAAATGACAGAGGTGCAAAACTTGCTGGTGCTACTTTAATCCATCCCGACCAAGTGGATGAACTAAAAACGGCGCTGACAGAAAACCTTTCACCATTTAATTCTGAGAATAACAATTTACTCTCCTCTAGAAAATCATTGAAAGGACAGGGGTTAAATCAATTACTTTGTGCCTTAGCAAAACATTGTGACGATTGCTGGCTCGACTTTGATAATTTGGATACAAAAAACAAGTTTTCAATAATAAACTTTTTACGAACAAGATTAGCAAATAAAGATTTTGCCTCACTCATGGGTGACTTTGCCTTTGCCACAATCCCAGTCATTACAAGTGAAAAGCAACCATCCGAAGACGAATTAAAAAGCATTTGCTTGGAATTACAACACCTCATTTGGAAACTGGAAGATGCGATTGTTGAAACTGAACCGAACGAGGAGTTCCTGATACGATTTTTTACTGAAAAGTTTACTTAAACCGACTCTAATCTGACAAGTTCGCTCATTGCTTCACCAGCGAGTTCAATTGCTTCATCAAGATCATTTTTTTCATGTGCATTAGAAATAAACCAATTGTGATGCGGATGAAAATACAAGCCCTTACCCGCTGCAATTTCACAGAATTTTTGAATACGAAACAAATTTTCATCTCCCTCGAACCATGGATAAGGCATTGAAGGTGGACCCGTGAAAATAAATGGCAACTCATTTTCACTAGCTTTCTCTGCCATCCCCTTAACGAAATAATCTCCCTTGGCTAAAATAGATTCTGCGACATTTTCCGAATGCGATATCTCCAATGATTTTATTGCTGCTGCCATTGCCACTGCATCATTCCAACAACTACCAGTAAGGAAAACATCTTTGGATGCGTCTTTTAAAAAGTCTTTGCCCACGCATGCAGAAATTGCATAGCCATTCCCCAAGCCTTTTGAATAAACTGCCAAATCAGGAGTAAAATCAAAATATTCATGTGAACCTCCATCATTTAATCGGCCCCCTACCCTAACATCATCCAAAATTAAAATAATGTTATTACTTTGACACTCTTTTTCCACATCAGCCCAAAAAGTTTCAGATGGCATAACAGAAGGTGAAAATGCTGCATGGTGATAAGGCGTGAGAATAATACTTGAAATCTGATTCTTATGGGAACTAACTACTCTTTTCAACTCCTCAATATCGTTCCAGGTAAATTCCAAAACTTTAGCTTTATCCTCTTTTATTTTCCCTCCTAAGCCAGGGTCACACCAAGCGTCAACTCCATGGTATGCACCACGGGCTTTTATCACATAAGGCTTCCCAGAATACTCACGAGCAACTCTCACTGCCCAGGTCGTAAGGTCTGAACCATTTTTTGCAAACACAACCCAATTAGCAAAGTTAACCTTCTCGATTAAAGATTCTGCAAGTTCAACCATAACTGGGCTCGGTTGATTAAAAACTGCACCTAATTGCCTTTGGGCTGATGCTGCAGATTCTATTTCAGGATGCAAATAACCATGCAAGATTGTCCCAAAACCACACATAAAATCTAACCATTTATTTCCGTCTACATCCTCAAACCTACATCCCTTAGCTGTTTTTATATAATGGGGAAAATGCCTGGGCAAACCAGCTACGGGAGCGACATGACCATAAATACCACCAGGAATTACATTTGCAGCACGGGCAAAATAATCATCTGAAATTTCATGGCTAAAACTCACAATAAAGAAGGTAACTTTCTTTGTACTATCCTAGAGATATATCCGATTTTATCAAGTAATGGAATATTGCCGGAAACTGATGCGTGACCAAGACCGACCCCGGCTAAGTGATCGAAAAAACCTGAAATAGCCTGCGTGGCAATCAATGGGCACTTAAAACTAAGAATGGCTGATATTCTTTTAGTCGGATTGAAAGTGTCAACTTCCCACAAATTTCCATCTAACCTGTAGAGAAAAAATGAAAGATCGTGTCCTTCTACCTTAAATTGAATAACATCATTTTTAAAACCTCTTAATAATTCTACACTTGGTGGATCATAATTAGCAAAAACTGCTGTAGTCGAAACACCAGCTCTTAGTCCAATGGCAATCTTTTCAAGGCTAGCAGTTTTAGAAGTAAGTATTTTCTGAATTCTAAGTAATGTAACAATTGATTTACAACCAGACTTAAAATTAGCCAAAAAGTCAAAAACTTGGGGGAATGCAAAACCTGACTTAACAGCTTTAAGGAGGTTTTTATCTTTAAAGCAAAGTCCATTACCTCCTAGAGATATCAATTGATTCGGTAGTAGATTAACTCCCAAATGCTTTGCCTTTTGGTTTCTAGAACAAAACTCTGAACTAGAAGCTTCAATTGCTATTGCCGCTGCATATGGTAGTAACCTCTCGACAGGAATACTCATGATTAGTTACAAAGTTTTTCTAAGTGATTTAACAACTTAATCGGCGAAGATTCCAATTCGACTTTAATCCGGGGAATTGAAGTTGAAATATATCTTGAAATATCCATTGGATTCTGAAGCGTAATCAACCCAGATGATCTTCTTGACCAAAAATTTAAATTATTTCTTTCTTGTGGCATTATGCCACCTGAAACATCAAAGACAACTGGCGTCCCACATACTACTGCCTCTGTAGTTGATCCGGCTCCAGGACGGGTAAAAAACAACTTTGAAGATTCTAAAAGAATAGCCATTTCATAGTCATTGATTATCTGTAATGGTAAAATCTTAAAATCATATTTTTCTTTATGAAGTAAAATCTTATTGTAGATTTCCAAGTTTCTTCCACAAAGAGCGACTACTTGAAAATTATGCTCAAGTTTGCTGAGTGAAGATAAAACTTCAAGATGCCTATTTACTCCGTTTGCTCCTGTACCCAATAGAAGAATTGGTTTTGTCGGTTGTATGTCATATTTGGATAAAACAGCATCTTTTTCTTGCTTAGTTAAATTTTTATAAAAAGAAGTTCTAAGTAGTGGTTCCACCTCGAGAGTTTTATTAACGGGCATTCCGCGCTTTATTGCTGCATCACAGGTTTCAGAAAAAGGTCCCAAAAAATAATCTGCATCAGAATTTACCCAATGCCTGCTGAACCCAAAACTATCAGCCATCTCTCCGCAATAAATAACAAATCTAAATCTTGATGGCAGGTTTTGCTGAAGAATTTCAAAATAACCGTGGTTCAAATGTGCATGAACGCTCACAACCACATCAGGTTTAAAATGAGTTACCTCTTGTACCCATTTCCCACTTCCACAAATCATTTCTTTTTTTCTGTGTAAATTAGCAAACTCAAGAAAAAAGAAATAAAATAAGTGAAACCTTGGACATCGCCTTTGAATAAAATTATAAAAATCACTCCCATATTTGTAGAGTTTAAATGTTGATTCCAAAGGTTGGGAAACCATCGCTGTACCACCATTTACCTTCCACCAATCTTTAAGGGCATAGGCTCTCATATTGTGACCACCGCCAGTTGATGAACTCAATATCAAGAGGTTCATTCGAAGCACTTAACTTTAAAGATTGAAAAGTGGAATTACCAAAACTTAGAAAACATATTTTCAGTTATTCTAAATCATGCACAAAAAGACCACTCCGTAACTTTGGTTCAAACCAAGTTGTTTTCGGAGGCATAATTTCATCTGCATCCGCAATATTCAGAAGCTGATCCATGCTTACAGCATATAAAGCAAATGCCGCTTTCATCTCTCCGGAATCCACTCTTCTTTCAAGCTCTTTTAAACCTCTTATTCCTCCGACAAAATCTATGCGCTCATCCTTTCTTAAATCCGTAATATTTAGTATTGGATCAAGCACTTTTTCAGATAGGATCGTAACATCAAGGTCGCCGACGGGGTCATTGTTATCCCAGCAGCCATCTTTTGCAACAAGGCGATACCATGAACAATCAAGGTACAAAGAAAATTCGCGCATTGCCCCGGGTTGAATATTATCATCTTCAATTTTTGAAACGATAAAATAATCCTCTAGCTTGTGGAGAAATTCACTCGCAGACAACCCATTCAAATCTTTAACCACACGATTATAATCAAAGATTTTCAGTTGATCTTCTGGAAATAATACTGCGAGGAAATAATTGTACTCCTCACTGCCAGTATGCTCTTGATTATTATCTTTTCTCTTCTTCCCAATTCGAGCAGCAGCAGCGGTTCTGTGGTGGCCGTCAGCAACATAAAGATAGGATACATTTTCAAATGCAGTTTCAATTGAATTAAGTGTGTCGGGATTTACAACAGACCATAATTCATGGCGAACTCCATCATCGGTTAGAAAATTATAGAGCGGGTCATTACCTACTTCATTTGCAACTAAATTATTAATCAAATCATTACCCCTGTAAGAAAAGAAAACTGGTTCTGCATTCGCATTCAGGCATTCCACATGATTAACCCGATCATTTTCTTTTGCGGTACGAGTTAATTCGTGCTTTTTGATTATGCCTTCAAAATATTCCTCAAAAAAACAGCAGCCTACTAGACCAGTCTGAGTCCTACCATTCATGGTCAATCGATAGATATAATACATTGGGGCCGAGTCTTGAATAAAAACACCCTTGGTTATTAAATCATTAAAATTTGCTTTTCCTTTAAGATAAACTTCGTGAGAATACGGATCCACATCTTCGGGAAGATCAATTTCTGGCTTAACAACATGAAGAAAGCTCATTTCATGACCTTCTGCCTCAATTCTAGCTTCCTTTGAATTAAGAACATCATAAGGCTTAGATGCTACTTCTTTAGCGTACTTTGGTGAAGGACGATATGCCTTGAAAGGCTTAAAGACGGACATTTTAAATTAAATTATAATTGATAAAAAGTAAATTAACTGTCTGAAAGACCTTGATTCGCATTTTTCTTCGCTCTTACTTTCGCAATTAGTTGCATTGCAGAACCAGCAACCAAGGAGCTCTTCAGACTGCTTTGCTTAGGATCAGTCTTTACTGCCGCGGCAAGATTAGAATCTTTCATTTCCTCCAAAATCTCTTTTCTTAAAATCGATATCGACCTAGGTGCAGAGATTCCGACCTTTACTGAATCGCCTTCTATTTTGGTGATTGAAATCTCAATTTCATCTCCAATTCTAATACCTTGATCAATTTTTCTAGATAATATCAGCATGAGTCTCTTTCAAAATATTTTTATTAGAGACTATCACCACCAACATC
>Ga0209335_10005726_pt1 | contig 11302 bp, 7 predicted proteins | sample COG_09_FD_184753 | JGI IMG/M metagenome (GOLD analysis project Ga0209335, IMG submission 184753) | Pelagic Microbial community sample from North Sea - COGITO 998_met_09 (SPAdes) (version 2) | ecosystem: Environmental > Aquatic > Marine > Neritic zone/Coastal water | place: Helgoland, sampling...
TTTTTTTGCTGTAAGTAAAAAATTTTTTTTAAGTTTTTTTAAGTTTAAATTATTACCTACATAAGGAATTATCAATTGAACATCAGCTTTCTTACAAAAGGCATCACACATTTTAAGCACATGATGAGTATAAGCACTTTTATTTGATAACGAAGTTTCAGCAATATAAGTAATTTTCATTCAAAATATTTCTTTTTTTTATCAAACATAAAATATCACTTTGTATATTTAATAAAATAATCTTTAATTTTGTTTAATTTAAATTGTGTTTCCTTAAAGAACAAATAAGTACCCCAAGTAATATCAGGTAAAATATATATTATCAAAATAATCATTGAGACACTTGTTAGCTCTGCTTTTATTTGTAAATTAAACTCCAAATTCTGTATTTTATAAAATAAAGTAATTGCCTCAACCACGAAATAATTAAATACACCTATTGATGAAGGAGCAGATGGTATAAGCTGAGTTATTATTATAACACCTGCTATAAAAACAATATTCGGTAATGTGCTTATTTTTCTTGTGACATCAAATGCGTTAAAAATAAATAAGTCTATTATGATTACACCTATCCAAATCATAAATGTTAAAAAAAATATTTTTAAAATATGATTATTTGATTTAATTATTTTTTGATATCCAATCTGGAAATGTTTAATCATTTTTATTTTAATTAAAATTCTATTTTTAGTTGTCATTATAAAAATAGTTAAAAAAAGAAAAATGAAAAAACCTACAAAATATATAATGATAATATTTGAAAAAATTTTGAAATTATTAAAAAATAGGAAAAAACCAAATATTAGTGTTATAAAAAATAAATCTAAAAATCTTTCAATAACCATTATAGAGAAACCTTCTGTATAAGTAGTCTTTAAATATTTTCTGAAAAAGAAAGGTAATATAAATTCACCAAGGTTTCCAAATAAAGTTGAATTGACGAATTGTCTTATTAATGGCAATTTAATATAGAAACTCAATTTTTTTTTTTTATAATTACTTAATAAAAACTTAAATCGATATGCCTTCAAAAAGTTAATTAAATATAGAAATAAAATTGCTATAAGAATTAAATCAGCTCTAAAACTAATTTTTTCAATTAATATTTTAATAGGGATGTCTTTAATGCAAAGAAAAATGAAAAAAATACTTACTAATAAAGATATTACTTTTGACAAATATAAATTACCTAACTAAATAATTTTTATAATTATTTTTTTCAATAAACATTTCGTGCCACATTTGAAACATTAAAATACACCATATAGCTCTTCCATAATCTTTTTTTCTTGAAAAATGCATTTGTAATAATTTGTCTACTTTTTCATAACTTAAATACTCAGTTTTTTTTATTGCTTTCTCACTTAAATATTTTGTTAGAAGTGGTTTTAAAGTATCAAAAAACCAAATGGAATGTGGCATTTCCAATCCAAAATTACCTCTATTAAGAATTTCTTTTGGCACTGTATTTTTCATAGCAAGTTTTTCTATATGTCTTCTTTTTGTTATACCTTTCATTCTTAATTTTGGGGGTACTTTAGCCATATATTCAAACAGCAATCTATCCATAAAAGGAAAGCGTGACTCCACTGCATTAGCTAGAAACATTCGATCATTTTTGACTAATAAATCATCTATAAAAAAATGCTCAATATCTAAAAAATTAATTTTATTAAAATCATCTGAATAATCAAGACTTTCAAATAAATCTATCATTACTTTTTCAGTTTTTTGATAACCTTGACGATTAAGTATTGTGTCCTCCTTCTCATCATCTGTTAATACATGCCTCCAGTAAATATGTGCAGCAGCAGGGTGTAGTTCCGCACCTTCAGTAAATCTTTTTAATTGAAAATCTAAACTTAATTTCTTATATGATGTGGGGAGCTTGTGAACTAAATTATGAATAAGTTTTCTCAGTGGTTTTGGTGCAAACTTATTATATAAATTTTTAGCTCTATAAGCTCCATAAATTGAATATGCACTGAATGTTTCATCTCCCCCTTCTCCATTCAATAGAACTGAAACTTCTTTTTTAGCTTCTTTAGCTAAAATAAAACTTGGAATAGCAGCACCGTTTCCATTAGGTTCATCTATATGAGCCATATGAGTGTATATTGAATTTAATACATCCTCTTGATTGACTACAATTTCATGATGGTTAGTCTGACAATAATCAGCGATTAATCTTTGATATTTTGATTCATCAAAACTCTTTTCTCCCATTTTTAAAGAATAAGTATGAAAATTTTTACTTTTACCCAAATCTTTAATTAAACATACGATTGCACTTGTATCTATTCCTCCAGAAAGTGTAGTTCCAATTGGGGCATCGCTTTGTATATTACGTCTGACTGAGTCTAGCATCAATTCGTAGGCATTTTTTGCAGCCTCTTCCTCAGTTATTGAGTTATCAATTGGATATTTTACATTGTAATATTTTTTTAAAATGAATGTGTTTTTTTCATTATCAATTTCCATCAATTGGCCACCCCTCATTTCATTAACTTCCTTAAAAGGAGTATTTTTTCCAGGAATATAAGCCAAAGTAAAATAATGATAAATTGAATGATAATCTAAAGATTTATCAAAAGAACTTATTTCGTGGAATGCCTTTATTTCAGATGCAAAGTAAATTTTATTTTCTTTAATTCTATAAAATAAGGGAATAATTCCAAAAAAATCTCTAACTAACCATGTTTTTTTTTTTTTAAAATCAACTAAGCAAAATGCAAACATTCCTGAAAGTTCATTAAGGAAAGATATTCCCAATTCTCTATATAAATAAATAATCACCTCTGTATCTGAAGTACCCTTAAAATTGTACTTTTCAGATAATTTGTATTTATCTTTTAATTCTCTAAAATTTGATATTTCTCCATTATAGCAAATCCAAATTGATCCATCTTCTGATGACATTGGTAAAGAAGACCTATCATCTAGATCCATTATTTTTAATCTATTATTTGCTAAAATAGTTTTATCAAATTTTTGAATTTTTTGTTGGTCTGGACCTCTGTGACTTATTGAGTCACTCATTCTTTTTACTGTTGAATAATCGTTATCATCTAAATCTTTATTTAATGAAATTAATCCAGAAATACCACACATAAATCTTTATTGAATTCTACAATCTCTATCAATGTCTTTATCAATTAAAAACTGTTCACCAAAATCTTTGTAACTTTCTTTATGATCTATTTTCATTATCTATAATTTCAAAATCTTTTAAATCTTTTCTGTGTGAAGTAAAGTCTTGTTTTACTGTCTCTAAAACTAAATTTAATGAAAAAAATATAAATCCACTTAATGTAAAAAATATAATAATTGAGGGCATGGGTGTTTCTACAAATGATTTATTTTCAATTATTTTTAAAAAAATCATATAAATAAAAGATATAAATGAGAAAAAAAATGAAAATAAACCTAATATTCCAAGTGTATAAAATGCTGATCGTTTTTTTTTTGAAAATTTCATAAATATCAAATCTATAAAAACTCTAAAAACTCTTTCGAATCCATATTTACTTTCCCCCTTTATTCTTGGTCTGTGATTAACTTCTATTTCAATAACATTAATTTCATTACTAATTTGAGCTGCAAATAATCTATGAAAATCTCCAAAAAAATTACTTATATCAATCATTCTTCTATTAAATATTTTTAATGAACAACCCTGATCTAATATTTTTGAATTCGTAAGTTTTCTTACAATAAAATTAGCAATTTTACTTGGTAAAACTTTAGTCATATATGGATCATTTCTTTTTTTTCTATAACCATGAACTAGGGCGTTTTCATTTTTACTATAAACATCTATCATCTTAATTATATCATGAGGGTCGTTTTGAAGATCTCCATCTAACATAATTATATTATTATAGTTTGAAATATCTATTCCGTTCATAATTGACTTTGATTGACCTAAATTATAAATATTTTTTACAATTATTGTCTTGATAGTGTTGTTTAATTTTTTAAGAATTTCCAAAGTATTGTCTGTAGAACCATCCTCTACATAGATTATTTCAAATTTATGATTGGTATTTTTAAAGCTTGCAAGTGCTTGTAAAATTTCTGAATTCAACTGAGTAATATTTTCAGTTTCATTATATAGGGGTATAATTATTGAAAAGTCCATTATTAGTAGACTATAGTATAAAACAATATTATATAATATTTTTTTTATAATCATGTGTGGAATTTTTGGAATAATTGGAAAAACAGATATTGGACTATTAAAAAAAATGTCTAAATGTCAATTATATCGAGGACCAGATAATCAAGCTTTTTTTACTGATAAAAATCATAAAATATCTCTTGGGATGAATAGATTGGCAGTAATAGATAAGAAAAAAGGAAATCAACCAATGTTTTCTCATGACAGGCGGCACTTGTTAATTTTTAATGGAGCAATTTATAACTTTTTAGAGTTAAGAAAATATTTAGAAAAAAAAATTCATTTTAAAACTAATTCTGATACCGAGGTATTAATTAATTCTTTTAATTATTGGGGAAAAAAATGTTTCACTTATTTTGATGGGATGTGGGCAGTGGCAATTTATGATTTTAAAAAAAAAACAACTTTTTTGTCCAGAGATTATGTTGGTCAAAAACCTTTATTTTATAATCATGAGAAAAATAATTTAATTTTTTCCTCTCAAATTAATGGAATATTTCAAGTTAAAAAACAATTCGAATTTTCAAAAAAAAACGCACTTGAATATTTTAAATTTAATCATTATCCGGCTCCTTTAACTGGTTATAAGAATTTATTACAAGTTTCACCAGGTGAAATTCTAGAGTTTAAAGGAAAAAAAATCAACAATCAAAATTATTGGCAAATTGAAAAAGGAGGTAATTATAATTTATTCTTTAAAAGAAATCGTACAGATACAATCAAAGAATTATTTTTTAATATAATTAAAAGATTTTCTATAGCTGATGAAAAAGTTGGCTTATGTCTAAGCTCAGGTTTAGATTCTCAATTAATAAAGGTTAATTTAGAAAAGATTTTTAAAAAAATAAAATCTTTTACTATTGGATTTAAGGATAAAACATATGATGAGTCTAGATTTATAAGATCATCTTTAAAAAATAAAAATTACAAAAAAGTACTATCTAAAAAAGACTATAAAATAATTTTTAATAAAATCAAAAAAAATATATATTTTCCATTTGGAGATGCATCAGTCGTTCCAACTTATAAAGTATTTAATTTAGTAAAAACACAAACTAATGTTACCATAACAGGCGATGGTGGTGATGAACTTTTTTTTGGTTATTTGGCTTTTAAAGGTTTCTATATTATAGAGAAGATTAAATTAATATTTCCAATTTTTATCTTGAAGATCTTTAAATTTTTTTTTGGAAATTTAAAAATATCTGACAAGTACCTCGATAATAAAAAAAAAATAAGCTATTTTTTTAAATATATTGATAAAAAAAACTATGAAGCGCTAGTTTTTTGGATTTCTAATTTTGATAAATTTGAAGAAAAAAATTATTGCAAAAACAATATCTCAAACAAATCAAATAATTTAAATTTAATAAAAAAATTATATCAAAGATATTCAGATAAAATGAAGTTTTCACAGATATATTTTTTTAAGTATTATTTGCCAGTAATTTTACTCAAAGCAGATTTTTCGAGTATGTTAAATTCTGTTGAAAGTAGGGCTCCGTACTTATCAAAAGACCTTGTAAACTATTCACTAGATCTACCCACAAAAAAAAATTTTAGTTTATTTTTTCAAAGGTCTTTAATGAAAAAAATATTCAATAGTGACTTTAAAGAGATAAATGAGAAAAAGAAACATGGGTTTGCTTTCAATAAGCGAGAAATTTTAAAAGATAGGAGTTTTATTTATAGAAATATAAAAAAAAAATTTATGATTAATAATGAGTATTTTAATAAAAATTATAATTCTTATTTAAACGGAAATTTGAATTGCGAGCAATATTTATGGAATGAAGTGATACTTAATTTAAGTAGACAAAATTTAGAACAATAATTTTGAGGATGATTAAAAAATTTCCAAAAATAGAAATAATTTTGGTAATCTTATTAATTTTTTTATTTTTTATTACACGGGTAAATATTATAGATTATGGTTTACCTTTTTTTCAGCAAGAAGATGAAAATGCTTTTTTAAAAAATACTATTTCTTACATAAGTTTTGTAACCAGAATAAAAAGTGAGATGTCTGATCCATTTTTAGCGCCTCTAATAAATTTATTGTTAACCTTGAAAATTTTATTTGTTAATGAATTTATTATGAATGGTTCAGCCCTGTCTGAAATTAAGCAAAAAGTCTATAACGACCCATCTATTATGATTATTTATGGAAGGTATATTAGTTTAACAATCACTACCTTAAGTTTTTTTCTTTTATATTTAATTTTTAAAAAACTAAAGATTAACTTTTTTATTTATTTTCCTCTTATGGTATCGTTATCTTTTTCTTTATTTACAACACCTATTTCCCTAGTTAATGGTAAAAATTCTTATTATTTTTTCTTTTTTCTTTCACAATTGTATTTTCTAATAAAGTATTATTGTAAAATAGAAAAATTCAATAGAAACACATATTTTTTATTTTCTATTTTAGCTGCTTTTGCCTGGGGTGTAAATTATTGGGGTGCAATAGTCTCAATTTATGGAATTTGTATTCTTCATTTTAAAAAATTTAAATTTAAAAATTTTCAATACCTTGTCTACTTTTCAATGGGGCTAACTGTATTTGGTATTTTGCCAAGTTTATTTTTTGAAGATATATACTTCTTTTCTTATTTCCTTGAAGGTCAGGTTGATCAGGGAAAATATTTTTCTATTTATGAATTTTTAAATAATTCTTTAGAAAAGTTTTTATTTTCAATTCAAATAATTTTTAATACTGAGATATTTATAACTATTTATCTTTCTTTATTCTTATTTTATATTTTAAAAAATTTTGAAAATAAAAGAATTCTAATTTTATTATCACTGCTTGTACTTGAGCCTATTATAATAATGTCACTTTCCGGAAAGGAATTGATACCAGAGATAAGATATTTCTCTGGAATGATTTGTTTAATGTTCATATTGACCGCACTAATTATTAAAGATATATCAAATTATTATAAGTCAAAATCTATCATTCTAATATTTGCAATAATAAACGTTGCTATTATTTATCCAAAAATAATTAATAATATAAAATTAAATAATATATTTCTAACAAATCATACATTTATTAATTTTCATCAAAAAAACAAAAATATAAACCATGATATATTATATTTAATACCTCAATTAGATACTAGAAAAAATTCTAAAAATTTGAAATTTTATAAAGACCTTCATGAAAATAATATAATTAAAAATAAACTTTTTAAAAAAGATAATTATGAATCAATTTTAAGAAAAATTAAAATTAAAAAAGACTCTAACTTAAAATCAAAAAATGAAATAGTTTTAAATCTCAATGTATTTAATATAGCTTTATTTGAAATAAAAAATTTAGAAACTTTTTTTAATGAACTAGAAAAAAATTATAAATATGTTTCAATTCAAGAGAATAGTTTAAAATACAATGATTTATATAATTATATTAAATCTAACTACCATAAAATTGATCAACAGTATTATCATTCAGATTTAGATTATAATAATGGTTTGAGAGATATTGTGAAATTCTTATATAATGGAGGCTCATCAAAAAAACTAAATAACTTTGTCCTAGGAAACAATTATTCTCTATACAAATTAAATAAATAATTTAAATAGATTGCTATTTTTTAATTATCTAATAATAGATCATTTATGAAAAAAGTTCTTTTTATAACTTCATTAGTTACTATTTTTATTTTTTTATTAAATTTAAAGAATATCTATAAAATGTTACCAATAGAAAAAAAAGTAGTTGTTAAAAATTTTGTATTAGAAAAGTATGAAAATTTAAGTGATAGAAGTAAAATATTAATAAGAGCTTTGAACTTGGAACCCTTTAAACAGCTCCAAATAAGATACAAAAGATTAAATCCTAATATAAATAATCTAAATAATGATTATAATGTTAAATTTTTACCGCTAAGCCAAACTGATAAATTTGATTTATCTACATATAAAATAAATTTTAAAAAAGAAAAAAGTATAAAAAATGATACTGGTTATGGTTTTTTTAAACCTTTTTTTATTGAAATCTCGAATGATAATTTAATAATAATTAATAATGATGGTGAGATATTATTTTTACAATTAGATAAATTTTTCATAAAAGATAAAAAAAATCTAAAGTTTAAATCAATAAAGACAAACCTAAGATCTAAAGGAAACCAAAATTCAAAAATTATGGGAACCTTGATACATGAAGAAAAAATTTACATCTCACATTTAAATTATGACGGTAACTGCCAAATATATAATATTTCACACGCAAATATAAATTTTAAAGATTTAATTTTTAAAAATTTTTTTAAATCAGAAAGTTGTGGTGAAAATCTAAATGCTGGCAGAATGAAAATTTTGAACTTTAATGGATCTGATGGTTTACTTGCAACAATAGGTGGTGAAAAACTTAATGAACCCTCAGGCAAACCCCAAGATTTAAATTCTGATATAGGAAAAATAATTTTTATTGATTTTAAAACAAAAGAAAAAAAAATATATTCAATGGGCCATAGAAACCCTCAGGGCCTTTTCGTAGAAGGTGATTTAATAATAGCAACAGAACACGGGCCAAATGGAGGTGATGAAATAAACAGAATTGTATATGGAAAAAATTATGGTTGGCCGATAGCTTCATATGGTAAAGCGTATGATCATGTTAAAAAAAATAAAGATAAAAAATATTTAAAAGATCACTTTAGTAACAATTTTAAAGAGCCTATTTTTTCATTTATACCATCTATAGGAATTTCTGAAATAATAAAAATTCCTAATAAATTTTCTACAAATTGGCATGGAAACTTTCTATTGGCTTCATTGAATGGAGGGAGTTTGTATAGAATAAAGTTTAATTCAACATTTGAAAAAATTATCTATAAAGAAAGAATTTTTGTTAATAAGCGAATAAGAGATCTTAAATACACGGAAAAATATAATGCAATTATACTAGCTTTAGAAGATTGGAAAGAAATAGGTATTTTAAAGCAAATTACTAAAGATTAATTATATTTATTTCACTTATATTAAATTCTTTAAATATAACTTAAATTTTTTTATATTTATTTTTATAGTATTTTAAAGTTTCTAATAATCCAACTTTAAAACTAGTTTTTGGTTTCCATCTTAATATTTTTTTTGATTTTTTAATATCTGCAAATATGATTTTATTTTCATCTTTTCTTAATTTAATTTTATCATAAATCGGCGAGCCTTTTTTATAAAATTCTCTTATAGAATTTACTACGAACTTTAATGAAATTTTCTTTCCACTTCCCAAATTGAAAATTTGGCCTTTTGCTTGTTGATTATTTAAAGCTTTTAAAATTGCTTCCACTAAATCATCTATATAAATAAAATCTCTAATTAAATTTCCATCCGTACAATTAAATTTTTTATCAAAAAAGCATGCTTTCGCTGCTATCGGAATTAACCTATTCGTTTCCTGTAATGGGCCATAAACTTGATAGATTCTAAAAATAATAGAAGGAAATTTAAATTTTTTGAATGCATTTATTAAAAAAAATGTACTTTTTAATTTATCTTTGCCATATTTAGATTTAGGTCTGCATATTAAATTTTCATTTTGCAAAGATTTTATTCCACCATATTCTGCACTGGTCCCTAAATTTAAAAAAGCTTTTATGTTGGTATTTTTGAAATATAAAAAAATATTTTTTACAATTTTAAAATTATGATTCTTATAATTTAACTTATCATTATTATTTATATAGCCAGATGCATTTACGATATAATCATAATTTTTTTCAAGAATACTTAAATTTTTAAAATTTTCTAAATTTATATTTTTATAATTTACTTTACTTACAAATTTAATTTTTTTGGGATAGTTTTTTGAGATACTGGTTACATCCCAGCCTTTTGTTATGCATTTTTTTGATAAATGGTATCCTATAAAGCCAGATCCTCCTAAAATTAAAATTTTAGTTTTTTTTTTCTTGTGCATTAATTAAGTCTTTTAAATTCAGATATGGCAATAGGTGTTTCTAAAATATTATCTATATTTATATTTTTTTTTTCACATAGTGAAATTTGTTTAAAAATTTTTCTCATATTTAAATAATATTTTTTTAGTATTTTATCTGTATGCTTTATCGATGGGTAAAATACATTTGATCCTAAAATATTTTTTTTTAATAACTCTTGGCTTATTAGCGTTTTATATTTTTGTGAATCATTAGAATTTATCAAAAAAGATGGTAAAGAATCCATACCTTGAATATTGATTTTTAAATGATATTTTTTTGAACAATCTAACCAAAACTTTTTTATTTTTTTTCCTATTGAGTTAACTTTTTCCCAAGATTTAATTTTTTTCATTTCCTCTATTGTTGCTAGGGCAGCAACAAATCCAATTTTTTCGGTCCAAAAAGTACTACTTATAAAAGTTTCATTAGCCATATTCATAATTTCTTTTTTTCCGATAACTGCATTGATCGCATAACCATTTCCTATCGCTTTTCCAAATATGGCCATATCAGGATTTACTCCATAAACTTTATGTAAACCTCCATACGTACCTCTAAAACCAGTAGTACATTCATCAAAAATCAAAACTATTTTATTTTTTGATGCAATTTCTCTTACTTTTTTGAGAAAATTATCTTTTGGTAATATATTTCTTACCACTTCCATTTTTATTACACCAATATTTTTATCTCTGATTATTTTTTTTAGTTCTTTAAAGTCATTATATCTAAATGGGAAAACTGTCCCTTTTAACTTTTTTGGGACACCCTTTATTGAGAGATTTTTAAGCAAATGCTGTTCAAGATTTTTTTTATTCATCAGATTTGAAGAAAGGTACCAGTCATGCCAACCATGATATCCGCAAACAGCTATATTATCTTTGTTAGTGAAAGCTCTTGCTAATCTTATTGCTACTGAATTGGCCTCACCTCCTGTCCTAGTAAATCTTGCCATATCTGCCCATTTATGAATTTCTACCAATTTTTCTGCTAACAAAATTTCATAATTAGTATTTAGTGTACTCATGTTTGATTTTTTAATTGAGTTAATAACTTGATTGTCTATTTTTGAATTAGCATATCCCAACACATTAGTGCCAACTCCCATGAATGACATATCTATATACTTTTTATTTTCTAAATCCCAAATGTAACAATCTTTGGC